>Ga0265292_1002471_pt1 | contig 12774 bp, 9 predicted proteins | sample Munlanlewell296A_FD_189080 | JGI IMG/M metagenome (GOLD analysis project Ga0265292, IMG submission 189080) | Leachate microbial communities from a municipal landfill in Southern Ontario, Canada - Leachate well 296A | ecosystem: Engineered > Solid waste > Landfill > Unclassified | place: Canada...
AAGAATATGTTCTGGTGCAAGCACACAATATGTACAACCAAATAATGTGTCCGCGCGAGTTGTGTAAACGGTAAAAGAATCATCCAGTGCTTCTATAATACTTGGATGTTCTTTTTCCGGAAAATGACCTTCACTTTCAACTGTTTTTATAATCCAATCTTTAGGTAAAACATCTTTAACAGTAAAAGGAATCCATGGATCATTTTTTGAGAACAAAGCTCGCTTCTCTTTTGCAGTAATTAAACTATAATTAATCGGGTTTTCATCAATCATTTTCTTAAGCACTAACCAATCGTAATTTGGTGAATTCTTTAGCCAATCTTCATAAGGAAGAGCTCCGATACAAGGTGCAACAATAAGCACTTTTTTGAATATTTGTTTTTCTGCAAGTTTAAGTGCGAGATATCCACCCATGCTATGACCAATAACAATATCTTCATCAGTGAAAGATTTTGTAATACCTAATAAGAATGGCATTAATTCTTCAAACTTTGGATGTGCAGAATTTGGTAAATCTGGAATAATAACTTCATAACCATCTTTTTCCAATTCACTTTTAATCCACGGTTTCCAATCACCTTTAGAATTAGCATCAAAGCCGTGAATAACCAAAGCTTTTGGTTTTCTAGTTTTTTCTGTAAACCAATTTCTTGCTTCTCTATCTAAATCTTTTATTAATCCAGCATAGCGGAATTCATTTTCTTGATCTCCTTTATATTCATTTGTTTCAACGTCTAATAATAAAGATTCTGTTGGATAGCCTGGCCAAAACTTTTCTGATTGAACGGGTTGCAAAATGTAATCACGTTGTAGAGAAACAAACCCTTTAGTCCCTTTCTCATCAGTAAATGCTCCAGCGTACTCAAAGTGAGCTGATGACTTACCACCAACTTCATTCACCCATTTTTTTAGGAATTCTATACATTCTTCATCCGTCGCTCTTTCACTTTCTGGATTGGCCTCCTTTCTCAAATGAATCATATAACCATTATCCTTTGGCCATTTTTCTAACCACAAAATATGGTCAGTAGATATAGTTGGTATACCTGTTGCTTTAAAATAAAATTGAGATTTTATTTTTGCATTCTCTTCAAAATCTTGGCCCTCAACTAGAGAACTATCATCAACATCTATATCATTTAGATTTATAAATTCAATATCTAAATCTTTTGGAAAACAAGCGGTCAACATTTGGAACTTCGCATTATTCCTCGTCCCAATTAAAACTTTCTTTTTTGGGGTTGATTTTTTTTCTGCGTCATTCTGCGTAAAGTCTGCGACCTTCTGCGGAACAAGCTGAAAGCGAAGTTCACTGCCTTCTGACATGCCAATCCAATTACGCTGTTGTATTTTTATTCTTTCTAGGAAAGTCGTATCGTCCAAATCTTTATCCAATCTTTCAGCATATTTTGTAATTGCTAGCATCCACTGCTCTTTATTTCTTTTTTCAGCCGGTGCGCCACAACGCTCGCACTTTCCATCTACCACTTCTTCATTTGCAAGAACACATTTATCTTTTGGACACCAATTAACTGGCATCTCTTTTTTATATGCTAATCCTTTCTCATATAATTTTAAGAAAATCCACTGTGTCCATTTATAGTAAGTCGGGTCAGTTGTATCGACTTCTCTATCCCAATCAAAAGAAAAGCCACAGGCTTTTAATTGTTCACGGAATGTATTTATATTTTCACGTGTTGTAATGCTTGGATGTATTCCGGTCTTAATGGCATAATTCTCAGCCGGAAGTCCAAAGGCGTCCCATCCTATCGGGAAAAGCGTCTCAAAGCCCTCCATGCGACGTTTACGTACAATAACATCCATTCCTGTATAACTGCGAACGTGTCCCACGTGTAGGCCCGCACCAGACGGGTATGGAAACTCAACCAATCCAAAAAATGTTGGCTTAGAACTGTGAGTATCTGTTTTGTATGTAAAATCTTCTTCCCATTTTTTCTGCCAATAATTTTCTGTTTTGATATGGTCGTATGGATTCATAGTATTCCTATATTAACAATAAATTAGCCAACAGTCGACAGATAGCAAAAAGAAATTAATAAAGAGAAATGACCTTTAATTTAAATGAATAAATGATTTAGTATACAAACTCTTTTTAACAAGTTTATATTTACTTCCACTAACATATCTTAAAATAGAGCGTTTAAGTAATTCTTCACGAGGTATGGCTTGTACAGATCTATATTGCGTAATCAACATGTCACCTTCTTCTTGTATATATTCCTGTTCAATTAAAAGCTTTTTATCTTCATCATTTAAATCAGCTTCTATATCTTCCCCGTTGAGAGAAAAATTTCTAATAATTTCCTGACTTTTCCTTAGTTTCGTTTTTCCATTTGTAACTATTTTAAGTCCATTTATTAATTCACGATCTCCATTTTTTAATTCTTCAATTTTTTCTGATAAATTAATTTCCTTAACTTTTTCAAATGTAAGACATTCAGAAATAAATTGTTTACCAGAAGTTGCAATACCTGTACAAGAATCAATAACTCTGAGGCCTAATTCTTCAAGTAAATCTCTAAGTGCTTCTTTATTCTTCCACTCAATCGAGTGAACTAAATTAATAGTAGACCTACCTCCGACTTTAAGAATTCTAGCTATTTCTCCAAATACTTGAAGCCGTTCAAATTCAGCACGAGATGGTCGGAATGCTGAATAATGAATTGATAATGACATATTAAGATAATCAATGGAATTATCTGCAAATTGTGTATCTGTAAAACCTGCTACAACCTGTCTCCAATTTTGTTCAGTAAAATGATTTTTATTAATATCTAAACTGTATAGATTTTCTGCATCATCTTTGTTCATTCTTTTTCGTAACATCTCTGGACCTGAAGCAACATCAAGAATAGTCAACTTATCTTCAATACCTTTCTCCTTTTGATACTGTTTAATAAGCGCTGTAACAAATCGTGCTGTATTAGATTGAAAACCTCTCGTGCCCATATCAGCATAATATTCTGCATATTCCTCACCATATTTTTCCAAAAAACTAATGAATTTATCTTCTCCGATTTCCTTCGTCGCTCCAAAGAAACGATTAAGCCTATTAACTGGTGACTGAAGCCACTCTTCCGCAAGACCTTGATCACCTTCAATAGTTTTGTCATTTGATACTTTTTCATTAAGCAAAAGCATCGACTGTTCAATTTCCGAAAGTGGTACTCCTTCAAGCAATTTCATAACTGCCTTATATTTCATCTCAAGATAGTAGTGAATTCCTTCTTCAACAGAACCTTCAACTAGTGATGTATCTACTGTTATATCGTGAGTAAGCCCGGGACGGTACACGCGAGCTTGTTGTTGCATTTTATCAAACTTTGTCCAAGGTTCATTATAAAAGTATACAGATTCAGCAGAAGAAAAATCAACACCAACATCAGCAGCCATACCAGAAAGAACCAGGAGCACTTTTCCTTGTGTCATATATTTAAGATCTTTTTCTATTTCTGTTCGCTCCTCTTTACTTACACCTCCATCAATAATCTTTACTGTAATATCATTAGGTAATTGCAATTGTTCTATTATAGAATTTTCACCACGAATAATTCCATCAATATATCCATTCACAAAAAAAACCAATTTATTATGTGTTTCAAAATGTGATTCAATGGCACGTTTTGCTTCAATAACTTTTGAACTTTGTATTTCAAGATCAATAAATATTTTTCTTGGATTAAGACAAAATTGCCTCAATGTTTGTAATTTCTCAGTTGCTGTTAAATCGTCATCTTCAAGAAGAATTTCATATAGCTCTCTTTCCTTTTCAGTTAATGAAACAAAACTATCTCTCTCAACTTTCTCTGGCATATCAACACTCTCTGTAAGTTTTTTCATCTGTGTCTTCTTAAAAAGAAGATCTCGAAGATTAATATTATCACCCTTAATAATACTTGATACAAGTACCGCATTATCCGTTTCACCAAATTCTTTTGGATAAAGAAGTTTGAGAGTAATTGCGAGGTCTTGAATTTTATTAGGAACAGGAGTACCAGAAAGTAACACAGTATAAGCGTCTCGTTCTTTGTATTCTTGCATTAAATCAAGGAGTGACTTTGATCGCTTTCCATCAGATACATTCTTAAACTTATGAACTTCATCAATGATTACCATTTCAATGGGGGAATATTTTAATTTTTCTGCATACTCATCTTTAAATTTTTCATGAGAAATAATCACATAGTCATACTCACCATTCTGTATCTTGTCTATATCTTCTATACCACCAAGTTCTAGAACTCGTGGAGATTGTCCTTTTTTAAAATACCCCAACTGTTTTCCATCAGGCCCAACAGCATCCGATAAATATCTATGCCATGTTTCAATAACATTAGAAGGCACAACAACAAGTGCTGTACCAATTCCAAGATACTCCTTTGAAAGAATAGCTGACGCGCTCTTTCCCATCCCCATCTCGTCCCCAATAAGTACACGTCTACCATCTCTGATCTCTTTAATATTTATTATCTGATTTAGGTCCGGAAATGTTCTTCCATGATTAAGTTCATCAATAATATTGTCCGGCTTATCAAAATCATTTGTGAGCGAAAAAATGTATGATTCGACCTGGCTTACTACATCATCAAAATCATCATTATGAAAAAGAACTGCTTTATTTTTAAGCAAAGTAAGGTATTCGTCAAGAATTATGACATTCTCTTTTTCTTTATTCTTTTTCTTTTCTATTTGATAATAATGAATTGCGTCTTCTTTAATTACTGTAAAAAATGATTCTTGAAATGATTTCTCACCAAGAAAAGGAAGAGCAATCTCAATATCATTCACAACGTTCCCGGAGCGGACTACCATATAATCACCAAGATACTTCGCTATTTCACTTTTTAAATACTCAACTGGTAATCGTTTAAATTCCGGGTGAAATGCATACAAAATGTCAATAGTTCTAGAACTTCCAAAGAGTCCCATTAATTTACGGAATGATTCTGTATCAATGGTTCCTTTTTCAATATCTGAAAGTTTAGAAGATAACCCTCGAGACAAAATATTAATGGACGGGTCTTTTCCAAGGAAATCATCCCAACCTTTCCATTCTGGAGATTTTCTTAAATAACTTGCTGCGGATGGCCATTTTTTTATTGGGGCAACCTTTGTGTATTGATCACTCGACATAATACCTGCTGCACGAACTTCCTGCTGAAGCTCTAAAAATGTATATTTCTTTCGTTCTTCTCTTCCCAAAAAATCATCCCAGCCTTTCCATTCTGGAGATTTTTGCAATGTTACCACTGCTGGCCAACCTCTATTAGTTGCTTCCAATACATATTGTCCACTCGACATAATTCCCATTGCACGGACGTCTTTTTTAAATTTCTCAAAATTAAATATTTCTCTTCCCAAAAAATCATCCCAGCCTTTCCATTCTGGAGATTTTTGCAAATAACCTGCTGATGGCCATTTTCTTACAGAACTACTCTTTTGATATTGAAAACTAGATATAATCCCTGCAGTCCTAACTTCTTGTTGTAGTTTCTCAAAATTAAATATTTCTCTTCCCAAAAAATCATCCCAACCTTTCCATTCTGGTAATTTTGTTAATTTACTTGAGCCAAACCAGCCTTTACTGTATGCTTCATTTTCATATTGTTTGCTCGATATAATCCCTGTGACTCTAGCTTCTTCCTGTAATTTTTTAAAATCAAAAACTTCTCTTCCTAAAAATTCATCCCAGCCTTTCCATTCTGGAGATTTTCTTAAAACTTTTTCTGTCAGCCATCCTTTTTTAGGAGATTCATTTTTATATTGTTCACTCGACATAATACCTGCAGCACGAACTTCCTGCTGAAGCTCTAAAAATGTATATTTCTTTCGTTCTTCTCTTCCCAAAAAATCATCCCAGCCTTTCCATTCTGGAGATTTTAGTAAATAATTTGGAGACCTCCATTTTTTTACTGGGTATACATTTCTATATTGTGAGCTAGACATAATCCCCATAGCGCGGACTTCTTGCTTAAATTTTTCAAAATCAAAAACTTTCTTTTCAATTTTTTTTGGTCTTAAAATACTATTAGAATTTTTTACTTCCTCGACTTTTTCTATTGGTTCTTGACTAGGCACTTGTGGTGCAAATTTGAATTTTGGAGGCATGATATATAACAATAATTATATCACGGTGGAATAATTAGAAAGAGAAAAAGCCGGTGCGCAAGCATCGGCTTCTTTTCGGGTAGCACCCACTAGGTGAGATACAGCCCCATCGGTTGGCGTGTTTCGATGTTCTTCAGTGCCTCACTGATAGCCACCGCAGTGTTGAGTTCAACGCCTTCAACGTTTACCTCGACCAATCTGACCACGCCACCATAAACTGTGATGACAGAGACTGGATTGCCGTAGAACGAGACGGAAACAAGCAAGCCCTGGCGAAGATTACCCAAGTACTTGTTGTTTGCTTTTCCAATAAGCGATTGGGAATAATACTCCCCCTTGATCACTTGGAAATTCGTCCCGATGTCAGTCACGAAGCCTTGTCCATCAATGTTGCTGGGTAAAACTTCGAGTTTGGTTTTGGTTTTTGAGGCCATGATTTGTATTTCCTTTTCGAAAAGAGCGGTTTACCCCCCCACCTTTGAAGTAGTACAGTTAGAATTAATGCATTAGCAAAAAATTAAAACTGTATGAAATATAAACATTTAACATTTGAAGAAAGATTCGTTATTGAAAAATTACACAACAAAAATACTGGAGTACGTGCAATTGCATTACTTCTAGAACGAAGCGCTAATACTGTAAGCAGAGAAATTAATAAAAACAGTGTACAAGGTATCTATACTGCAAAGAAAGCTCACCATAAGGCATATTTAAAGCGATGGCGATCAAAGACCCAATGTCTTAAGGTTGCTATGAATGATTTCCTCTATCGTTATGTAGATAGAAAACTGAGACTTAACAAATGCTCACCAGAACAAATTAGTGGAGAATTAAAGGAAACATATGATATCGTATGTTCTTCTAAAGCTATATACAAATTTGCTGCAAGTAGATGTCTAGAAAGGTATCTCTTCTGGGGATGGAACAAAAAGAAAGGTGGAAGGAAGCATTACAGTTACGATACACCAAAAGATAACAGGAAATATATTGATGTACGACCTGTAGAGGTTACAACCGGTGACTGGGAAATGGACTTCATTGTATCTTCACAGAGTACCTGGGTACTTCTTGTGATTGTTAATAGAGTTACAAAGTTTGCAAAGGTGTTTAAGTTACCAAACAGAAAGCGCATAACAATTATGTATGCGCTTTCTATTGCATTCCGTGGTGAATCCGTTAGAAGTATTACCACAGACAATGACATTGCTTTTGTATGTTGGAAGGATATTGAGTCCTTACTTCATACACATATCTATTTTACACACCCTTATCACTCTTGGGAAAAGGGATTAGTGGAGAACACCAACAGATGGATTAGATGCTTTGTACCTAAGAAGCAAGATATTGCTTCTGTTACTAGGAAAGATTTGTATGATATACACTCCTTTCTTAACAACAGACCGCGTAAGATTATTGGATTTAGAACGCCGAGCGTGTATCATAGAGGGATAGGTGTACTACTTCGGGGGTAGGGAGGCGGTTGAGTTAACTTTCACATTATACCATATTTATGGTGATACGTCAAACGAAAAACAGACCACGAAGTGGCCCGTTTTTCGTATTTGTATTAACAATAAGATGTTAGCTACTTATAAATGATTTTTAAATTATTTAAGTAATCAATTATATGACCCAAGATTCAAGGCGTGGGCAAGCGAGCGAGGAGACGTACTTAATGGTACGTTGACGAGCGAGATGGGACCCACAACGCAGAAAATTGGGTTAGAGAATTGATTACTTCCCGTAATACATGTCTGGAGAAATAATACGTTTAAAGCAAGTCTCCCCCACGCCATGATTCCAAAACGGTGTTTGGTCTCCATCATAATAATAATTAGAAATGGAATAAGAAATATCTGTTGATGATAATCCTGCCATTATTGGTAAATTTTTATAACCAGCCCCATTATTATTTACATTTCTTACTGTTTCAAAATCAGCACACAATTCGAAGACTGCATTTGATGCCATTTCTTTTTTATTCGTTGTGTAATTAAATTTCATTACTGGTTGCTGAACAACTTTATAAACATAAGATTCTTTTGTTGATGGATCTATTGGGACTGCATAATTTGCAAATGCATCATTTAGTTCCTCTAATTTTAATGGTAACTTATCAGTAGTTTGAAAACGACTAAGTATTTGCTGTTGAATAGAAGATATATTCAAAAGTCTTGTACCATCCATTCTCTTCGCGCGCATTTCTGATGGCGTTCCAACTATTGAAATACTCCAAACAAGTGAAGCGACAACCACAACAGTTGCAACAATAGTTGCCATTACTGGCACAGAACTTTTAACGGAATAATCACGTCTAACAGAATAGAAATAATAACCGAATACTCCGAGAGAAACTACAAATACTGCTGCGGCTTTATATGCAAATCGTATAGATAATTCTCCACCTAAATAAGTGTAAATAATAGAAACAAGAGTTCCAATAATACTACAGACAGTTATAAAAATTGTCGTGTAAATCATTACCTTTCGAATTGTTAAATCTCTTTTGTATAGAAACTTAGCAATATCTTTTGCTGTATACCAAGAAAGAATTAAATAGAGTGGATACATAACGACAAGAAATGCTACAGCCATTCTCATGTCACTATTATAAACATCTACGTAAGGAGACGTTAGAACATCTACAAACTTACGATCAATTGCTGTAAATAAAATTTGAAGTAAATTATAAACACTCACAACTAAAGTTATACCAATACCTAAATAAACAAATACATCTAATGCTTTTGCTTTTGTATCTCCGTTCATATTATTTTTTGAATTAATTAACGAATAAATAAAATATAGACCTCCTATAACGGCAAACAGTAAAAATATTCCTAGAATTGCGACAATTGTTACTACCATACCCATATACTAACATTTTCATGGTATAGTAGAAACTATGAAGAAAGAATCGTTGGAAAAGCTGGAAAATATAGCTATTGCCATAACTCATGGTGTGGGTTCTGTTTGGTCTTTAATAATTCACACAATTATTTTTATAACGTCTTTTGGACTCGTATTTTTTGGTATAAAAATTGAAATGGTGTTGCTAGTACTCACAACCATTCTCTCATTAGAGGCAATTTATCTTTCGATTTTTATTCAGTTATCTGTAAATCATCAAGCGAAAGCTCTTGCTGGTGTTGAAAAAGATATTGATGAAATTCAAGAAGATGTGGAAGACATTGCAGAGGATGTAGAAGAAATTGCTGAAGATGTGGAAGAGATTCAGGAAGCTCATGAGGAGATACAAGAGGACATCGAAGAAATTCAAAAAGATGTAGAGGAGATTCAGGAAGCTCACGAAGATGAAAACGAAACAATATCAGGGAAGTAATTTAAATTTCTAATTAACCTAATTTCTAATTTATCCCGCCAGGGCGGTGAGGTCTAATAAATTCGAACCGCCGCAGTTATTGCGGCGGTGGCCACTTAACTTTGCTGTTAAGTGCTTCTTGTGGGAAAAGTTGCTGAGTGATGCTGGGCAAGACCCCACAAGTTTTGTAATCAAAGAGTGATGGGACACCCTTTGCAAGTCAGTTTGAATCCGGTCCCTAACTTCAGAAGCGCCACCCTTAGGACCTTTAAGGGTTAAACAACTAACTCGAGTATATGTATTTATTCAAAAATATGCAAAACCCAGTTTAAAATAGATAACACAATAGAAAAATAAACTGCCATTAAAAATGATGGGATGGCGAAACCAGAAACTGTATAGCTCGCCAACAGTATTATTAAACCATTAATAACAAGAGAAAATGTACCAAGTGTAAAAAAGTTAATCGGCATTGTAACAATATCAATAATTGGTTTTATTGTATGATTTATTACAGCCAAAACAAGAGCCACGAGTAAAGCTATCCAACCAGTTTGTATAGAAAAAACAATAGGAACACCAACGTGTGTTATATAACTCGCTATCAATATTGCTATGGTGCGTATAATTATATAATTCATTTTTATGAAGTTAAAAGTTTCTTCACTTCTTCTAATTCTTCTTTTGAAGCAACATAAGCTAATTTCTTTTCAAAATCTGCAGGCGAATTAGTCGGAACCAAATGCACATGAGCGTGAGGAATATTATATCCTTCGACCAAAACACAAACACGTGCGCAATTGAACTTTGCTTTTAATATTTGTGATAAATATCGTACGCGATGCATTACATGATCAAACATTTTTTCATCAAGTGAAAACATGTCGTCTACTTCTACTTTTGGAATAACAAGTGTGTGGCCTTTTTGAATTGGATTAATATCCAAAATAGCAATAACAAATTCATCTTCGTAAATTTTATAAGAAGGTAATTCCCCTGCAACGATTTTTGAAAATATTGTGGACATTTAGGTAGTTGGTAGTTAATGGTTATTAGTTACTAGTATATACCAAACTAATAACTAATAACCAATTACTAATAACTTTTCCCCTTATTCGTAGCGAAGCGCTTCTATTGGGTTTAATTCTGAGGCTTTTTTTGCTGGATAATAACCAAAAACTATACCAATAAAAGCAGATACTCCGACGGCAAGCAAAATTGGGCCAAGCGTAACTTGTGTTTGAAGTATTCCAAAAGAAGAAATGGCGTAAGAAACTGCCAGACCAAAAGCTACACCAATAATTCCACCGATTATAGTTATAACAATTGATTCAGCTAAGAATTGATTACTAATATCACTTTTTCTTGCTCCAATTGCTTTGCGTAATCCAATCTCGCGAGTTCTCTCTCTTACATTTGTTAACATCATATTCATAATTCCAATTCCACCAACTAAAAGTGAGATGCCTGCAACTGAGGATAAAAGTATTTTAAATATTTGAGTTACAGATTGAGCTGTACTTGCAAGGTCTGCTTGATTTAAAATATTAAAATCAGCTTCCTCTAAAGTTTTTTTATTATGTCTTTGCAAAAGTAAATCTGATATATCTGATTGCATTTGAGTTAAGTCAGATTGATTTTCTGCGGTTACAGAAATATTACTAAGATATTGACCACCAGAAATATATCTCTCTGCTGTTGAGAGTGGTATAAAAACTCTATCATCAGAATTCATAAAACCAGTACCACCTTTTGATTTAGTAACACCTATAACAATAAATTTTGTCCCATTTATTTTAATTTCTTGGGCAATAGACTCTGAACTTGTTCCAAAAAGATCATCTCGTGTAGTTGGACCAAGTACAGCAACTCTTGCAGAACTTTTATATTGAACATCATTTATAAAATCCCCTTCTTCCATAATCACAGAGTGTGCAGTTGCATATTCAGGTACTGAGCCTGCTATTGTCGTGTTTGTATTATTACCATTAGCAATTACTTGTGCGCGTGAAGTAAGCTCTGGAGAAACATCTTTCACAAGAGAAACTTTTTCTTTAATTGCAGTAGCGTCTTCTAATGTTAAAGTTTGTTGATTTGACCTTCCTTGGCTTACCCCACTTGTTCTATTTCCTCCACCACCACTAATTGTCAAAATATTTGACCCTAATGCATTTATACTTGATGAAATAGATGCCTGCGCCCCATTTCCAATTGCAAGCATAACAATAACGGAAGCAATACCAATCACAATACCCAAAATAGTAAGTCCCGTTCTCGCAGGATTTGCAGTTATTGATGTTGTTGTTTCTTCAATTAGGTCTTTTAGGGTCATAGTGTGGGGTAAAGTTAGAGGTTAGGAGTGGGAAATTTGCGGTAGCAAATTTCCACTTTCAACTTTATGGACTTTATAGACTTTCAACTTACTATACTTCCATCGCGCACATGAATTATTCTATCTGCGTGTTTTGCGACATCTGCTTCGTGAGTAATTAAAATAATAGTTCGACCTTCTTCTTTATTTAATCTTTTAAAAGTTGCTAAAACTATTTCTCCAGTTTTAGTATCCAAATTTCCAGTTGGCTCATCTGCCAAAATAATACTTGGATCATTTACAAGGGCGCGTGCAATAGCTACGCGCTGTATTTGACCACCAGACAATTGATTAGATAGACTGTTCCATTTATCTTCTGGAAATCCAGCTGAAGTTAATGCCTGCTTTGCTTTTGCTTCCCTATCAGCAACGGGTAAATTTAAATATGTTAATGGCAACATAACATTTCTAAGCACCGTTGTTCGTGGAAGTAAATTAAATGATTGAAAAACGAAACCAATTTTTCTCGCACGAATATCTGCTTGTTCATCATCAGATAATTTAGAAACATCTTTATCATCTAATAAATAATTTCCTTTTGTCGGAACATCAAGTAGTCCTAAAATATTCATGATGGTAGATTTACCAGAGCCTGATGGCCCAGTAACCGCGACAAATTCTCCTTTTGCAATAGAAAAAGAAACACCCTTTAAAACATTTGTAACATTATCTCCCTCTACATAATCCTTTGTAAGATTTTTACAGTTAATCATTTTATTGTGGTCGACTAAAATTAGCGCCGGTTGCTCCACCTGTTCTATTTGCTCCGCCACCCTGTGGTCGAAGAAGTGATGTTACTGACGGTGCGGTGGCACTCGCAACAGCTGTTGTGGTTGTCTTTTTTGAAACGACTCTCTCACCTTCATTTAGTCCACTGATTATTTCAGTTAATGTATCACTCTGTGTTCCTATGATTATTGGTATTCGAGTTAATATGATATTCGCCTGATTG
>Ga0265292_1002473_pt1 | contig 12771 bp, 22 predicted proteins | sample Munlanlewell296A_FD_189080 | JGI IMG/M metagenome (GOLD analysis project Ga0265292, IMG submission 189080) | Leachate microbial communities from a municipal landfill in Southern Ontario, Canada - Leachate well 296A | ecosystem: Engineered > Solid waste > Landfill > Unclassified | place: Canada...
AAATCTAAGATTTTCTAATGTTTCTCTTGAATAAGACCGTCCATCTTTTATCCTCTTTAGCATAAATGTTATAGCAATTTAGACTATTTAAATCTTGTCACATAATTAATGCAGTTATCTATAATTAAGAGAAGCGAGTTTAAATCTGCCCTGTCTCATTGAATTTGTTCATGAGCTTTTCAACTATTACTTGAGGAGCAAAGCCCTTTTTGCTACAATTCTTTGCAAAATCGTCATAGACTTTTTTGTCTATATTATAATCTATTCTCATTTTCTGAGCGCCCGGTGGTGTTGATGCCATAAATAATTTAAATAATATTAGTATATAAAACTATTTGTGAATTATCTCAGTAAAATCATATAATTATATTTTTATTAATTGAATTGAAAAAGTAATTATTTTAGTAAAATCATAGATTATACTTATAACATTAAGATTGATAGTTGAACAATAGAGGGTTTTGAAAAACCCCAAAAAGATAATTTTTGTTTGTTAATAAAAACGATGTATGATAGTAATAGGGTTGTATAATTAATAATATCGTCTATAATTCATTAAAAATAAATAAAATATAAAATTAGTATTCTGTTATATATAATTGAATTTCTTAAAAATAGGGTTATTCAAAGTTGTCAATATTACGGTTTATGTAATAATCAATTTTTTCTTAATCTTCCAAATCAACTCCTAATAACCCCAATTCATCTTTTATTAGCTTAAGTGTTTCATCCTGTGTTGCTTTTAATTTCTCATTTTTCTTTTCTGCCCAACTCATTTCATTAATAAAACCTTGAGCGATTTCATTTACTTTTTCCAATTCAGAAGAGAGAATTTGTGTTTCGTCTTTTTTAATTGCGTTTTTGCTATTTGTTATTTCTTCTTCCTTGTCCTGTATTTGCTTTATTTTGTCATATATTTTTTCAGTGTTCAGTTTGGATTCATTAAGCAAATTTAAAAGACGGCTTCCCTTGTCTTTTTTAAATTCTACTGTAAAATCATCCCTATAAAGCTTAACTATTGCCATTCTATCTTCAAATATATGAAAGAAATTGGAAAGTGCTTTGAAATCAATAATTTGTTTTAAATTAAGTATTTCTTTCTCAACTTCTTTCTCTTCAAGTTGAATTGTTTTTTCCTTTTCAATATTCTCTAAATATTCTGGGCTATTTTTTATTTTATCTATTTTTTCTGATATACTTTTGCTTTCTTCTTTCTTGCCAATAATTTTATTTGTTAGGTTTGTAATTTCTTCATCAATTTTTAATGATTTTTCTTTCGTTTCTTTAATCTCATTTACTTTTGATTCAATAAGTAAGATTCTTTTAGAATTTGAAATAATCTCTTTATTTTCATTGAAAATAGTTATAAGTTCACTAGATAAATTTTTTAGAGTTTCTTTTATATTTCCCATTTCTTTCCCAATAAGAATAGTTGCTCTTTCGTAGCTTTTGCCTGAACTCTCATTAAAACGCAGAAAAGCTGAGTTTATGTCTTCTGTAACTTTTTCAAGATTAGTTTTGTTTTTTTCATTTGTGGGTTCAATATCCTTTATGTTTTCAATAGATTCTAAATTTTCAATAAATCTTTCAAGAAATTCTATGTATTTTTTTCTTCCTTCATTCACAGCAGATTTTATTTTGTCGTTTTTCTCTTTTGATTCAACATCCACTTCTTTCACAGCTTTTATTTTATCTCTAAGTTCACTTGTAAAAGCAGTTATATTCTTTTTAATTAAAGAAATTGCTTCTTTTTCTTTGGAATTTGTTTCATCAATCTTATTTTTTATAAATTTTTCAATTCCAGAAAAGGCAATTTTAATCTTAACTATCTCTGCTTCTTCAGGTTCACTGAATATTTTTTTAAAAAAACTTAATATTCCCATTGTATTTTGAATACAATTCACTTAAAAAACCTTACAATTTGGGTTATTCAATTTCAATCTCCCTTCCGAAGATTATTTAATTTTCGCATAGGAAATCTCTATTTCTCTTCTCCAACTATTCTCCCCTTCCTTAAAATCTTTATAACTTGAAATATTCAAGGGCTTTTTGAATAAAGGACAATCAAGAACAAATGTTTCATATTCCCCGCCCTCTCCCGCAATGTGGATTTTATATTTTTCATTGAGTTTAATAATATCTTGAATAAATTGTTTATCTATATCTCTCCCGAGCCATGATTGATTTAAAGGATAAGCAAAAACTCCTGTAATAATTACTTTAAATTTGTTTTTTATTAAATCATTAATATAACTTAATTCATCTATTTGCCAAAGAGGATTTATGCATTTTATATTTAATTTATCACATATATTTTTAATTCGTGAGGATTGATAAACAGACTTTATTGCTCCTGTTACAATTCCTTGGATTTTGTATACTTTTATTGCTTTTTTTATTGTTTTCTCTAAATCTTTCAATTCTTCTTCCTTTTCTCCTTTTGTTTTACCAATTATTAGAGGGATATTCATAGATTCGGCTTGGTGTTTTGTCTTATCAATGCTTGGAGTGTGAAACATATAGGATTCTTTGTTTTCTGAGAGAATTGTTATTAAGCATACAATCTCATGTCCTTGTTTTTGTGCAATATAGGAAGAATAAACAGAATCTTTTCCTCCAGAGAAGAGCGATGCGAGTTTCATAAATTATAAGATAAATTGGAGTTTTTAAGACTATTCAAACACTAAAATAAGTTATCTGTAAGTAATATTCTATAAGGTTGAGAGTTAAATAGAGATTATTATATCATAATTATAACTTATGATTTTACTAAGATAATTCTTCTTCATCTTTTTTATATTTACTTTGTCTTTCTTTTTCTTTTTTAATATCTTCTTCTTCTTCATCATTGTCTCTTTCAGCAAATTTATTAAATTCTTCGTCTGAAACAAAATCTTCATTATAATTTCCGTCTTTCAGTTCAGTTATTAAATCTTTGAAGGGGTTTCCATTTTGTTTCCAATAACTTTCTTTTTCCCATATTTGAATTTCTTTAAAATGACCAGGTTGCTCTAACCATATCTTTTTCTGATTTTCAATGTGTAAAAGAGGGGAGAAGTGTTCTATTCTTTTTTCTCTGTCTTGTCCTGCAAACTCTGTAAATGAAATTCTCTTGTGAGTTTTTTGAGATTTGAAATGCCCTGTAAGCCTTTCCGTAATTTCCCGAATCTTATCTTTTATGCTAAAATTTCTCTTAGGAAGGGAAATAGAACTCTCACGGAGGGCGTTTTTGTTTATAATTTCTTTATTTATTCTTCTATTTTCTGTTGTTACCGCCCTATTTAATGAATCTATAAGTTCTTTGAGAGTTACTTTTTTGAATCTTGGAAAAGGACTTCTTGGAATAAGATCTGGAATATCTTCATCAAGTTCAATCCTCTCAAAAGGAGATTTTTTTAATAATTCTTTTTTTCCAAAGAGGATTTCATCTATACTTTTTATATATTTATTAAGAAGAATTTCTGATTTTATTCTTAACAAAAAAGAAGCAGCCAAAAGAACTTTGCTTGATATAAAAAAATCTCCTTCTTCCATTTCTTCTATTTTTTTGAAATATCTTTCTGTAAGTACAATTAAATCTATATCCCAAGGATCCAATTGCTCAGTATTTATCAAATCATATATAATTTCCTGCCATCCTATCTCCCTGCTGAAAAGCAAATCATGCATTTCTTCTTGCTTTACATTCATTTTAACAGGATTAGAACTTTCACCTACATTTTCCATGATTTGCTTAATTTAATTAAGAATATAAATGTTTTTGAAAATTTTAAGAGTAAAAAATTAAAGGTTTTATGATGAAATAGATTTAAGAAATAATTGTGATTATTAATTATTAACATATGTAGTTATTAACTATCTTGAGATGTAGTTATTAATTGCAGTTTTATTTTTACAATTATATAAAGACTATCTATTTTTTAATTACTACTTGAAGTGAACTATGCCCTGTCATTTTTAAAGAGTAACATGAACGAAAGGTTTAAATAGTTATTATTGTTTGGATTGATATCACCTCTTTTTACCCAGGAGAAGCTTCAGGTCTGCTTTTTGTTGGCTTGAAGAATCTCCCAGGGTTTCGTCGAAACCCTACTTTCTCACGATTTTTATCGAGAATTACTGATTATTTAGTACTTGAGGAATCTATGGGGTTTGAAAGAATTGAAAGGAAGAGGGACAATATTTATAGAAAACTATAAAATTGCGTAGAACTTAGAGAATTTATGAAACACTTAGAAAGAACATCTATAAAAGTCATATTTTTAGCAATAATGCTTCTTTCATTCATTTCTCCTTCTTCTTTTGCATTTGGGGAATATTATTCTCCTGATAAGCCAATCCCCTTAGAATTTAATAATTACAATCTTGAAATTTCTCCGTATTATTTAATTTATAATGATAATTATAGAATAGTTAGATATTCTTCATTGCCTACAGAAGGAGATGAGATAGTTGTATGGTTTAAATTAATAGTTTATAGTGAGAATATTTCTTTGAATGATGGAATTTCTATTGTAACTTATGCTATTAGCCCCGAAGGGAATATTCAAGAAGATATTACTTTATTTGTAAATTACCCAATTTTTAATGGTGGAATATATTATAAGAATGGAAAATATACTGGTTCAAGGGGATTTAATATTGATTCGACTATCCCTGGAATTTGGAAAATAAAATATGTTGCTTTAAATCAATCTGAATCTCAAAAATTCTACCAATTATCTTTAGAGGAAAAAATGAATTATACGGGATTTAAAACATATAAAATTAATGTAATTCCTTTTAATCAAAAACAAATTATTAACTTATCAAAATTTGCTATAATTGCAACTTTTTTTGCAGTCATAGTAGGTTTTCTTCTTTCTGAATTGGCTTCTAAAAGAAGAGAAAAATTTAAACAAATTAGTTTGCTTGAATCTCTTTACTCAGAGTTGAGTGCAATAAGTAGCAAAAAACGTGAAATTAAAATATTAAATAAAAAAATACTTACAGAAGGTAATCTTCAATGGATTAAAGAATTATTCAACATTGGACTTAAACCAGCTCATGGAATCTGGAATTTAAATATCCAGCTTTATGTAATTGGTCTTAATAGAACTATTAATAATAAAAAAACAAAACCTCTAAAAGATGCCTTAATCCATATAGGCCAAAAAATAGAACTAATCGGAAATTATCTTAATCAATATAATCAAATCCCAGAGAAAATTGCAGAAATAAATAGAGAACCAATAAAAGAAGCCATAACAAATGTTGTTAAAGAGGTTATTGAGCTTGTAGAAGTAACAAAAGAATTTATAGAAAAAGAATTTGAAGTAAATGAAGAATCTTAAATAAAAAGGTTTAAATTTTAGTATTAATTAGGTATATTATGAGTTTTCATAGGCATCATCATAGCTCCAACCATTTTAGAGGAAATAATACCCTTCTACCGACAATTATTATAAAACTTATTCTTGTTGGTTTATTTTTATATCTTGCTTATGGATATTATCTTAGAAATTATATAAATGCTCTTTTTACTATGTTGATTCAGTTACCTCTAATTTATCAAACTGTGGAAGGTTGGATTTATTGGGTTATAATATTAGTTTTATGCTTTTTAATATGGAAATTGATTGATTGGATATTAAATTCAAGTAGGCATTATCTTGGAAAGAAAACTTTATGGATTATCGTTTCATTATTAGTTATTTTAGGCGTTGTTATTGCTTATAATGGGGGAATGATAAAAATAAATATTCGCGATAGCTATTGTAAAGAGAATATTATTCCTGAAAGGATACTAATTGATGAGGGAATTGCTACTACAAACCAATATGCTCAAAATACTCTTGATTTTGTAGGAACTTGGAAAGATGGAATAGCAATTGGTGGGAATGATGATGGGTGGGGTTTGACGACGGCTTTTAGCAGTTCTTGTCACAGAGGAGGAAATGAAGGAGAAAATATAAATTATACTTATTGTGATAATCTACACTATTATAAATCAACTCAGAAAATAAGCAAAGAAGGAATTATTGGTGAGAAAGTTGAAAAGAAATATGCTATATCCTTAATCTTAAAACCCGAAGGAAGTTGGGTATACACTGATACTGTAAATCTTATGAGTAATAAATATTATCCTGCTGGAAATGGTTATATAAGGATTGCAGGAGAGGTTTCTATTGTAAAAGATGATTGGTTTAATCAATATAATATCTATAGAAATTACTCTATTGTTTCATATGGTTGTAGAATTGAATAAAAAGGTTTAAAGATTTGGATTTCTTTGATTATTTATGGAAAAAAAGCCTTGGTGGTTTTATGTTTTACTCGTTGTAGGAATTCTTGGAACCGTTAATCGTGTAGATATATCTACAACAGAAGGTTTATTTACAAGAATTATAGGAATTGTTTGTTTAATTATTGTGATTGTAACAGAAATAATTGATTATATTAAGAAGAAAAAGTTAAAAAAATAGAAGAATTGAAAAAAAGAGATTAATATTCTATTAAGAAAAGTTTAAATGTTTGAGATTTCTTTGATTATTTATGAAATGAAAGGGAAGCAATATAATTTTTTGGGTTGTTATTATTATATTAATTTGTTTGGGTGTTGCTTGGGCAAGTGGATATTTTGAGAAAATGAAAACTCACCCAACAACTTCAGAATTGGATATTGTAGAAAATCCCTATAAATATATATATCAAAATATTACATTAGATAATGTAGGATTATGTAATTCAAACCAACTTTTTGTATATAGAGAGGATGGGAGTTTTGCAAGATTAAGTATTTCTTATGGAAGGCAATTAAATCAGTATTATCATTATAATCTTGAAGGGCATATTGATTATAAAGAGAATAATGGACTTGTTTCATTAGACGAAAACGGGAATCCATTAAAAGAGCAATTCATTTTTATTGTGGATAAGGCAGTTCAGATAGGAGAATATACAGATACTTTTTGTTATCCAGAAGAAGATTAAATAAAAAGGTTTAAATAAAATCTGTTGTTAACAAGTAAATGAAAGATATAAAGATAAAAGGAATATTTGTTCTCTTTGATTATATTAAATGGTGGGCTTATATTATTCCTTTAACTTTAATTCCATTAATTTTTATTCATATTTTTCAAAAGAGAATACCATTAAGAGAAGGATATCTAACGAGGACTTCTCAGAAATTTAGTTCTATAGGGGTGGGTTGTTATCTTATCATAATAATATTGCTTTTAATTTTGGTTTGTTTTGGAATTTTAGAATAAAATTAGGGTTTTAACCTAAACCTCCCAGGGTTTCGAAAAATACTTAAGATCCTTCTAAAAACAAAATAGCACATTACTTCAAACACTTCTCCAAATCCTCTTTTTTTAAAACTAAATACCTAAATTTTCCTTGTCTTAATTCATTAGAAAAACCATATCTTGGACAACAGGCAATTACCTCATATCCTGCATCTTTAATTATCTGCATTAACGGAATAAAATCAGCATCACCAGAAACTAATATACAAACTTCACATCTCTTTTCTACTAATGTTTTTCTAATCATTTCAGAAGCAATCATAACATCAATTCCTTTTTCTATCTTTATTTTCAATTCTTTTATTTTCTTAAGTTTTCTTTCTTCAACAATAATTCCTTGCTTTCTTAATCCATCTAAAAAACCCATGTGTTTATAGTAGATATCTTCATCATCAGAAATGTCTGGGATAGCATTGTAATACCTAATTTCTTTTAATTCTAATTGAAATTTATCACAGATAAATCTGGATAGACTCTTGAAATCTATCTTAGAAGGTTTATCAATCAATGATTTAGAATTATGATAAAAATTACTTCCATCGATGAAAACAATAGCTCTTCTTCTTTCCATAAAAATAAATAAGCCCGGCATTACCGTTAGGCCATACCGGGGATTTGATAATTATTATAATAGGGAATAGTATTTAAGCTTTACTTTTTCAAAGATATTTTGCCAGAGTTTTAAGTAAAATTTACTAGTCTCCCAGGGGTTTCAAAAAATACTTAAAACCCTCCCCCAACGATTATCTTCAAAAAAGTGTAAACTACTAAAAAGCTTATAAGACACTAATATCTTACATTATTAATTAACCCCATAGAATCTGTAAAAGGATTCTATGTTATCATCTTCGTATGAAAAATGATTCTAAAAAGATAAAAATTGCAATATAGAAATGTTTAAATAACAGTTATACATGTATAATTTATGGAAACTAAAGATATTAAAGTTAGAAAATGGGGAAATTCATTTGGAATAGTTATACCCAAAGATATGGTCGAAAAACAAGATATAAAAGAAGGTATAACTGTGAGAATTAATATTCAGGTTAAAGATAAAACAAAAGCAAAAAATATTTTTGGAATATTAAAAGGCAAAATAAAAAAAGATACAGAAATTTTATTAAATGAGGTGGATAAAGATTTTGAGAAATGAAAAGTTACTTCTTTGATAGTTATGCAATAATTGAATTAATAAAAGGAAATGAAAAATATAATTTTGTACAAGAAAGCATCATAATAACCAGTTCTATGAATCTTGCTGAAGTTTATTATGCTCTTTTAATTACAGAAGATAAAGAAATTGCAGGTAAGATTATTAATTCTTTAAATGTTGAATTGATAGAGATTAGTTCCGAAATTGCATTGAAGTCTGCATTATTTAGATTTGAAAATAAAAAATCAAAATTGTCTTATATAGATTGTATTGGTTATATGCTTGCAAAAGAGAATAATCTATTATTTTTAACGGGGGATAAAGAGTTTGAGAATTTTCCTAATGTTGAGTTTGTTAAAAAGTGATGGACTTAGAGAGAATTGAATAAATGGAAGATATATAGCTTCCAATTGGCTATGGGGAGATTATAGGGGTTTGTAACATATATATCGTAATCTCATAGGAAAAATACTTCTAATGTAGTACATAATAGAAACATTTAAATAAGAGTAGTACATAACTTATTTATGGTAACTGAAAAACAAATAAATGTTAAGGGAAAGAAGTATTGGATATTAATTCATTCAGTTAGGAAAGGAAAAAAAGTAATTCAAAAAAAGAAATATATTGGAAAGGAACTTCCTCCTAAGCAGAGATTAGAATGCTTAAAAAAAGAATTCTTAAAAGAATTATCCGGAGAAAAGTATAAGTATATTTCCAAAGAAGATTTAGAAAACATAGAAGAAAAAAAGGAAAAATATAAACAAGAGTTAAAAAATATTAGTGATTCTGAAAAACAAAATAGATTAAATGAATTTATAATAAGATACACCTATGATAGTAGCAAATTGTCTGGAGTTAACATAACTTTAAGACAAACTTTCCTAATATTAAGAGAAGGAATAATTCCAAGAGATTTCAAAAGTTTAAGAATAGCTAAAGAACTAGAAAATCACGAGAAAGGTTTTATAGCAATAACTAAGTACAAGGGAAAATTTGATATTAAATTTATAAAAAAATTACACACAACTCTTTTTTCTGGTGTTGATGATAACATAAAAGGAAAATTAAGAAGTGAATTAAAAAGAGATGTAAAGATAGCTGGAACTTCTTATGCTCCTCCCAAATGGAATGAACTTGAAAAAGAATTATATAACTTATTTAAATGGTACAACTCAGAAAACAGAAGATTACACCCATTAGAATTGGCTTCATTGATTCATTTAAAATTAATATCTATGCAGCCATTTGCAGATGGAAATAGTAGGTTATCCAGATTATTAATGAATTGGATATTATGGAAGAAAGCATACCCTTTAGTAGATATCCCTGTAGAAGATTTAGAAAACTACTATAATGTTCTTGATAATTATCAAATTGAAAAAGACGAAAAGCCATTTATTATATACATTATTAAAAAATACTTAGATAATTAGGGGTTCATTACCAAAACCGAGTAACTCTCCCAGAATTTTGTATTTATTTTTGTAATTTTTAAATTATAACAAATAAAAAGATTTATAAATATTCAATAAATGATATTTTAAAGGTGTTAACACCTCAGAAGCTTATTCTGAGAAAATTATAAAATGACAGATAAAGAAAACGAGACTAGATTGGCGATATTAGATTTAGAAGGAAACTTAGTAGGATACAAAGTAGATACTTTTTGGACTTTATCAACAGATTCAGAAGACTATAAAATTCATCCATTTGAAGACACCAAATCAGAAGGACATCTAGCATGTAATTTATTATTTATTCTTAATGAAAATTCCTTCTTAAAAAAAATAGAATTGGGAAAAACTCAATATAAAAGATGTTTAAACGGATTAATCGTTTCTGTTCAAGATGTTTCAAAACAAAATTTTGGTAAGGAACTATTAAGATACAGAATATTAAAAGAAGACGATAAATATGTTGTTAAAGGGTAAACTGTGGGGTTTATTAACAAACCAAAGCTCACACCACATTTCATATTTATTAAAATAATTAATTTTCCTGCTTTTTTAATTTTAAATACATTTTTTGAAGCCACAAATTTATATAAATCTCTTATTCTGCAAATCAATATGAACCCCGCCGAAGAAAAAGTTAGAAAGACATTAGATGAACTCCTTGAGAATGTTAAAACTATTGAGGACTTGAATAATATCCAATTTTTAATAGATGACTATATTGAAGAAGGTTATAATATTAAAGATTATATTTCTAAGTATAACTCACTTGTTCAGAAGTTTTATGCTGAAAAAATAGAAGAACCAAAAGAAAGATTAAAAAGTCAAAAGGATTGAAATGAGACAATAGAAGAAAAAATTTATAGTTACTAAATTGAAAGAAAAATCTTATATATCATATATAACTAATACAAAATATGAATATTTACATCGTTTTTTAGGAATGGTAATTGGGTTTTTTGCTGCTAAATTACTTTCAGGGAAAAAAGAAGGTAAACAAGGAAGATTAAAATCATTAAAATTTAACATTAAAGAATATACAATTCACTTTCATCATTGGTTTATTGCAACGTTGATTCTTATTATTCTAATTTTGTTAAACTTCTACAATGATATTATTTATGGCATACTCATTGGCTTAATTATCCAAGGGCTTACTTACAAAGATTTCTATAAGGTAATATACTTTAAAAAATAAAGCCCAAAAAAGAATTTATTTTATTTTTTAATCTCTTCTTTTACTTCCGCTTTCTTCCCTTCAAACTCGGTGTAGTGGCATTTTCCACAATATTGTCTTCCTTTAGAATTCATTAAGAAAACTCCAGGACCGCATCGTGGACAGAATTTTGCATTTCTTACTATTTTACCGCCCTCTATTTTATACTTTTTATATTTCTTGCTTGTTGGCTTATTTTTATGAGGTTTCTTCCCTTTTTTTACAATTTTCTTTGCCATTTTAATTATTCTTTTTTCTCCTCTTTTGCTACTTTAGCAGCTTCTGCTTCTTTTTTTTCGTTTTCCACTTCCTTTTTTGTTTTTCTCTCTACTTTATTTCTGTCTTCTTTTGATTTGTATATATTTGCTTTAATTTTAAACTCTTTTGAACCAAATGTGCCATAAATGCCTTTTAACTTTATTCCTTCTTCAGGAACAGATAATTTCTTTGAAAGAAATGTTATTACATCTTTATTACTTGGAGCAATTTCAGATATTATCTTTGCATCTAATTCTTTCCTATCAAAGACAAGATTTTTTGTTTCATGAATATCTTTTATTTCCATTTTTAAGATTAGGTTGATGTAATAATCGGGATTTTAATTATTTCAAATTCAGGGGCAATATATTTTAATATCTCTTTAAATTTTATTGGAACGTATCTGCCGTAAATAATTTTATACTCTACAGCAATAGGGATTTTAATAGCCTCAAATTTAGTTGGTATTAATTTATCAATCATAATAATTTTTCTCTCAATTAATGAAGTATCTTTGTCCATTTTAACGAGTTTTTATTGCAAAGTTTCCTCCTTGTTTTAGAGCTAACTTCTTTGCAACTTCTGATTTTTCAGAATTGAGTATAACTGCTCTTCCCTTAAATGATTCTGTAAGTTCTCTTGAACCACAACTTGGGCATTTGTCTCCTTCTTCAACTATTGTATTGCATAATTTACAGGCTTTTGGTTTGGGCATTTTAGTTAGCTACTCCAAATTTACTTTCTTCATATTCTTGAATTTCCTTCTCCATCTGTGTGTTATCTGAATTTTTTAATTTAGCCTCTCTATATGCAAAATATATATCTGTCATTTTTAGAACATTAAACATATCTTTCATTGAAATATTATCCCCTTGTATTTCTGAATAATTAATAGAAATAGCCGGATAACCCGGATTGTTGAGATTATTTAAATTCCAATAAGGTTGATTCATTTTAATTTTTTTCTCCTTCTTTCTTGAACATTATCTCATAATTTGTTACATTATAATTTAATTCAAAATTATAATTTTTGTTATTTCTCTTTAGAAAATTAGTTAGGGCTTCTGCTGAGTGTGTTCCTATCTTTGAATCTAAATTAAAAATACCCTCGCTATTGTTTGAAAGAGTTGTTTCTATAAAAGAAAAACTTTCTTGAAAATCTTTATTCACGTCATTAATTTGAAATTTTAATACTTGTTTTTTTGTTAATTCGTCAGTTAAATTCATTTTTTCTTCTTTTCTCCTTTGGGCTTTTCTTTTGATTTTTTGTCTGCTTTATCCTCTGATTTTGATATTCTCTCTGCTTTTTCTGCTTCCTTTTCTCTCTTTAAAATATCTTCTTTTATCCATTCAATCTTTCCTAATCCTGGTTGTCTCATTGTTAATCCTATCTTTGGA
>Ga0265292_1002474_pt1 | contig 12771 bp, 10 predicted proteins | sample Munlanlewell296A_FD_189080 | JGI IMG/M metagenome (GOLD analysis project Ga0265292, IMG submission 189080) | Leachate microbial communities from a municipal landfill in Southern Ontario, Canada - Leachate well 296A | ecosystem: Engineered > Solid waste > Landfill > Unclassified | place: Canada...
CGCTTATTGCTTCGTATTCATGATCCTGTTGAAGGAAAAATTACAGTAAACGGGATTGATTTAAGAGATGTTGATATAAATGAATGGTGGAAATATCTCGGGGTATTATTACAGGACTTTACCACATATAATTTTTCAGCTAAGGAATCGATTGCTGTTGGACAAAATGTTGCGGAAATAGACATGGATAATGTTAAAGGTTCGGCAGATAAAAGTACAACCAGTCGATTTATTGAAGAGTTAGCGGGTAAATATGACCACATGATCGGTGTTGAATTTGGTGGGGTCGAGCCATCAAAAGGGCAGAGACAAAAGTTGGCTATTGCTAGGGCATTCTATAAAGGTAAAAGGTTTCTTGTTTTAGATGAGCCAACTGCTTCGATTGATTCTGATTCTGCAGAAATTATTTTTAATGAAATAGAAAATTTACCAGATACCACATCAGCAATTTTAATTTCGCACAATTTTGCAACAATAAAACGAGCTGATGAAATAATTGTATTGCATGAAGGTAAAGTTGTTGAAAAAGGCAAACATCAGGAACTTTTGAGTTTGGGCGGGAGGTATTCTGAGGCTTTTCAAAAACAAAAGAGAGACTTTGAATAAAGGGTCATTTTTGCTAGAATATCTACATGACTAAAAAAACACTGCTATCTGGGGTCAAGCCAACAGGTCGGCCTCACATTGGCAATTATTTCGGGGCAATGAGACAGTTTGTGAATATGCAAAAGGACTACAATTGCTATTTCTTTATTCCCGATTATCATGCGCTTAATTTTATTCAAAACAAGGATGAAATGTCTCAGGGTGTTTTTGATGTTGCTTTAGATTATTTGGCACTGGGTCTCAATCCAAAAGAATCTGTTATTTTCAAACAATCAGATGTTTCTGAGCACACAGAGTTGGCCTGGATTTTCGACACAATAACAACAATGCCTTACCTCATGCGTGCCCATGCCTATAAGGATGCTGAAGCAAAGGACAAGGAAATTTCAGTCGGTACTTTTAATTATCCAATGCTTATGGCATCAGATATTTTGATATACGATACAGATATTGTACCTGTTGGTCAGGATCAAAAACAGCATGTCGAATATGCTCGAGACACTGCAGAAAAATTTAATCGTATATTTGGTGACGTTTTCAAATTACCAGAGGCAAAAATACTTGAAGAAGTTGCTGTTGTGCCAGGAACTGATGGACGCAAGATGAGCAAGAGTTATGGTAATACAATTCCACTTTTTGCAACACATGATGAAATCAAAAAAGCTGTAATGGCTATACCGACTGATTCAAGAGGTGTGGGTGAGCCAAAAAATCCAGAGGAAGATACTATATTTAAGTTATATAAATTGTTTGCGACAGATGATGAACGACTTGCTCTCGCTTCTCGCTACACTAATGGTGGATTGGGCTACAAAGAGGCAAAGGAAACATTGATCGAAAAAATCGAATTATTCTGTGCACCTTTACGTGAGAAACGAGCCCAACTGGCAGATGATCGAGATTATGTACTCGATATCTTACGTGAAGGTGGTAAACGTGCACAGCAAAAGGCCGAGAAAAAGATGGAGTTGGTACGTGAAGCAATTGGTGTAAAGTTATATTAATTGATTACTATGAAACGAATACACATAAATGAATTAAGTAAATATGTTGGTCAGCAAGTTGTGGTGAAAGGGTGGATCGCAGTACGACGTGATCAAGGTAAAATGGTTTTTGTTGATGTCCGCGATGCATCAGGAGTGGTACAGGGGGTTGTGTTGCCGAATTCAGAAGCGATTGAGACAGCCAAGGAAATGCGTACTGAATGGGTGGTTGCAATAACTGGTATGGTCAATAAACGACCAGAGAAAAATATCAAAGAGGGGATTATAAATGGTGATATCGAACTTGAAATACGAGTAATTGAGGTTTTGAATAAGACTGATGTACTACCATTTGAAATATCAGGTGATACACGGGAGATTGGTGAAGATGTACGCCTGAAATACCGCTATATTGATCTACGTAGCGATCGCATGCAGAAAAACGTACGCAACCGTCACAAGGTGATTAAGTTTATTCGAGATTACCTTGATGCAGAAGGTTTTATCGAAATCGAGACTCCACTACTTACAAAATCAACACCAGAAGGGTCACGCGACTACGTGGTCCCTGCACGTCTCTACCCCGGTATGTTTTATGCACTTCCGCAATCCCCGCAGCAGTACAAACAACTACTGATGACTGCTGGTATGGAAAAATATTTCCAGATTGCACGATGTATGCGAGACGAGGATACTCGAGGTGATCGCCAGCCAGAATTTACGCAACTTGACCTCGAGATGAGTTTTGTAGAGCGTGAAGGTGTAATGGAACTTAATGAAAAACTGCTAATTGCATTGGTACAGAAATTGTACCCAGAAAAACGTATCCAGCAGATTCCATTTCCAAGATTTTCATATGCGGAGGCAATGGAGAAATATAATTCAGATAAGCCAGATATTCGAGAGGATAAAAATGATCCAGATCTACTAGCATTTTGTTGGGTTGTAGATTTTCCTTTCTTTGAGAAAACAGATGAGGGCGGTTGGACATTTACACACAATCCATTTTCTCGTCCACAACCTGCACATCTACCATGGCTTATGGAAAAGAGTCATGTTGGTGAGATTTTAACTACTCAATATGATGTTGCTTTAAATGGTTATGAGATTGGTGGTGGTAGTATCAGAAATCATGATCCAAAAGCACTTGAGAAAGTTTTTGAAATTATGGGACACAAGCTGGATGATATTCAAAGAAACTTTGGACATATGCTGACTGCTTTTTCACTTGGCACGCCACCACATGGAGGTATTGCATGGGGGCTTGATCGCTTGATGATGCTATTACAAAATGAACCAAACATTCGCGAGGTTATACCATTCGCAAAAACAGGCGAGGGGAGAGACCTCATGATGAATTCACCTGCAGAGATTTCTACTGAACAATTGGCGGAGTTAAATATCTCACTTGTAAAAAAGAAGGAGTAATAAAAGCAAAATATCCTCGCAAGAGGATTTTTTGATAAAAAAACAGGCCCTGTGCTCTTTACCTCTTCTGAGGATTTACATGAGTCAGGGCCTAACTGTCTGAGGTTTTTTGGAGGAAAGGACATGTTTGTGGGTATGTGCGGCGGGGGAAGCAAGGAGATAAACTACCACTGTATGCACACACCCCTTTGATAGAGGATTCTTTAATTATAATACACCCACGAATCATCTTTGTCAATACCATGACTGTGGATAAGAAAACCTGCTATAATGGTGCTATGGATAGCCAGTACACTATCAAAACTCACATATTCGAGGGGCCTCTCGATACACTCCTTGCGCTTATTGAAAAGCGTAAATTGTTTATCAACGACATTTCGCTTGCCCAAGTAGCAGATGATTATATTGCTTATGTAAAAAGCTTAGAGGATTTTCCGATTGCTGATTCCGCGCACTTTATTTTGATCGCATCTACTCTTGTTTTGATCAAGTCAAAGTCACTGTTGCCAGATCTAACACTTTCGGAAGAAGAGCAAGGTAATATTACTGACCTTGAAGATCGACTTCGGCAATATCAAAAATATAAGGCACTAAGCGAGCACCTGCGAAGTAGATTCGGAATTCACATGTCATATATTAGACTACAGTCAAAGGAGAAAAAAATTCTTTTTACACCAGATAAAAATACTAATATTGAGCGAATACACCAAACTATTCGCGATGTCATACAGAATCTGCCAAAGTTGGAAGCAGTACCAAAGGCGGTGGTCAAGCAGGTTGTCTCACTCGAGGAGACCATTGAACGTCTCACACACCGCATTACAAGTACACTGCGTATGAGTTTCAAGGATTTTTCAGGAATCGGAAGAGAGGAGAAAGTCTCTGTCATTGTGAGTTTCTTGGCCATGCTTGAGTTGGTCAAACAGGGAATAATCCATGTTAGGCAAGATAAAGATTTTCATGATATAGAAATGGAGACACACTCTGTCGGTGTTCCACGATATGAGACTATGTAGATAATATATCTTGTAAAAATACAAATTACTTGGCTTGATACATAATTTTTGGAGCAATCTATCTAGCCCTGCTGGGCTAGCGAACTTCTCGTCGTTCAAGAAAACAATGTCGGAATACCTCCTTGTTTTCTAAACTTCTGCGAAAGGCTCCAAAAATTATATATCTTCGCCGTCAATTTGTATTTTTCTGTGGATTTCTCTGCTCGCATTCCGTGCTAAACTAATACTATGGATTCACTATTACCACAGAAAATCGAAGCGATTCTCTTTTATCTTGCTGAACCAACCACTTACAAAGACTTGGCAAAAATACTTAATGTCTCGGCTAGTGACGTACAACATTCAATCTCGCTTTTACACGAGTCACTTGCAGATCGAGGTATTCGGCTTGTTGAGCACAACAATACTGTGGCATTGGTCACTGCTCCTGCACTTTCAGAGACGGTTGATATGGTTATACGTGAGGAGCGTGAACGGGATTTGGGCCGAGCAGGTTTAGAAACACTTTCAATTGTTGCATACAAAGGTCCTGTTAGTCGAAAAGAAATTGATTATATTCGAGGAGTAAATTCCCAATTTGCGCTACGAAATCTTTTACTGAGAGGGCTTATTGATAAAAAAACCCACGAGCATGATGAGCGTGTCATGGTGTATACTATTACTACCGATGCTCTAATGCATCTTGGGTTAGAGCGAATAGAAGATTTGCCAGAGTATCAATCTATTACAGAACAATTACTTGTAGATAATACACCAACCGAAACTGATGGAGAATAATGACCAACAAAAAATTAGTATACCGCTTTTTGCACTAAATCTGGCACTGTTGTGTGGGCTTATTGGTCTTATCTTTATGGCGTATGGTTTATTACATAAGACGACAATTAAAAAAAATGATAGAGGTGGAACAGTGGTTGTAAATACGCGCGCTTTTGCAGATGTCATAGTCCAAGCAAAGGCAGTATATGTTTACGATATTGCAACCAAAACAGTTCTATACCAAAAAAATGAGACTGCACAATTACCACTTGCTTCTTTGACTAAATTGATGACAGCACTTGTCGCCACAAATCTTGCGCCAGCAAATACACAGGTAACAATTAAAAAAGAGTTTTTAAATACAGAAGGAGATAACGGTCTATTGTCACAAGAAACATGGAAATTAAAGGATCTGCTTGATTTTTCACTTGTGACGTCATCAAATGACGGTGCTCGTTCTGTCGCATCGGTTATAGGTGCGACGCAGACACAGACAGGTAACTATACTGTCGGGCGAAAAGACTTTATAGAAAAAATGAACACGGAGGCAACACGACTTGGGTTATCACAAACATATTTTATAAACGAAAGTGGCCTCGATGAAGGCATTCAACAGAGTGGGGGATACGGCAGTGCTGAAAATGTAGCACAACTACTCGGAGTAATATTGAACACTCACCCAGAAATACTTGAAGCAACAAAATATATAGGAGCTACTGTTTCATCACTATCAAAGAATCATAATATCGAAAATACCAACAAAGATATCTCGAAAATACCAGGGCTAATTGCCTCTAAAACAGGGTATACGGCTCTTGCTGGGGGTAATCTTGCGGTTGTGTTCGATGCAGGGCTCGGCAGGCCTGTCGCTGTCGTGGTCCTTGGCTCAACCATAGACGGTAGGTTTAGTGATGTGCACTCACTTGTAAATGCAACCTTGCTGTCTCTACAGCAATAGTTTTAAACACCTTCTTTAGACAAAATCACCTCCTTTGAGTATACTGGGAATATGTGTGGCATTACCGGAATTATTGGGAAAAATAAGGGGATAACAGACACGGTCATACGCGCTATGACTGAAACAATTGTACATCGTGGGCCAGATCAGGATGGCTTTTTTTCGGATGAATATGTTGGACTAGGAATGCGTCGTCTCTCAATCATTGACCTTTCAACCGGCACCCAACCTATATGGTCACAGGACAAGTCAAGGTGTATTTTTTTTAATGGCGAAATTTATAACTACAAGGAACTAAAAAATGAATTAGAAAATAAGGGACGAATATTTCACACAGCATCGGATACAGAGGTTATTTTACAAATGTATGAGGAGTATGGTGACACAGCACTCAGCCGACTACGGGGAATGTTTGCTTTTTCTATCTATGATGTAGAAAAACACACTCTTTTTATCGCACGTGATCATTTTGGTATAAAGCCACTATACTATTATGTGCAAGACAGCAAGTTTATTGCCTTTGGCTCTGAAATAAAAAGTTTTTTTTCAATACCAGACTATGTACCAGTAGTAAATGATACTGCAGTCTACAATTATCTTTCTTATCAGTACAACCCGCTGACAGAGACATTTTTCAAAGATGCGTATAAACTTCCTCCGGGACATTGCATGTCAATTGATTGCACTACGGGCACATTCACTATAAAAAAATATTGGTCGTTTACATTTAGACCAGATGAAAATCTTGATGAAGAGAGGACGACAAAAGATATACAAGATACTATACGTGACTCGGTAGCACACCATATGATAGCCGATGTTCCAGTGGGCTCATTTCTTTCTGGTGGTGTCGACAGTAGCATTATAGCGACAATGATGCAGACTATTCGAGGGACTAAAAAAATTAAAACATTTACTGTTGGGTTTAATACTCTAACTGAAGGTGTAGAGGCACGAGAAACAGCTGATTTTCTTGGAACAGATCATACTGAAATTACTATTGGCCCCGATGAATATTTTTCTGTATTACCAAAGGCGGTTTGGCATTTTGATGAGCCCGTAGCTGATCCATCAGCAATTGGTCTATATTTTGTCTCACGTGAGGCGCGAAAACATGTTACGGTTGTATTATCAGGTGAGGGATCAGATGAGCTATTTGGTGGTTATAATATATATCTCGAGCCATTTGCACGCAAAAAGATTGCTTGGATACCACATTCAATTCTAAAATTGTTTCTTAATATTCCATTTGAGTTTTTTGGTAAAAATTATATTCGTCGTGCGGTTTCTCGTCTGTCTGATTGGTATATCGGTAATGCATCGATTTTTAAACAAGATGAAATTAGCAGATTATGGAAGGCACCAGAACAGACTGCATTCACACTAAATGGACTATATGCTGACGTAGCAAATTTAAGCCAGTCTGTTCAGATGGAATATATTGATATACATACTTGGCTTGTCGGTGATATTTTGGCAAAAGCTGATAAAATGACCATGGCTCACTCGCTCGAACTTCGAGTACCATTTCTAGATATTGAAGTTGCACGTCTTGCCTCGACATTGCCTGATAGGTTTAAATGGCGTGGATATACGACAAAGTATTTGCTTAGAAAAGCATTTGAAAAAATAATCCCTGAATCAACACGCAATCGTAAAAAACTTGGTTTCCCGACACCTGTTCGTGATTGGTTTACAAGTGAGAGGGCAGAGATTTACGAAATAATATATACAAACAAATACATCCAGACACACATGGAAATGGGTCATATTAGAAATCTTGTAGAAAAACACATGAATAAGAGTGAGGATAATTCAAGAAAGATTTACCTACTTTTGATGCTTGCATTGTGGTATAATACGTTCATAGATAAGGAAAAAATATGATTGATGTCATCAAAATCGTTATACCATCTGTTCTAACTTTTTTTCTAGGAGTGTTGATTACACCCTTTTTCACTGATATTTTTTACAAGTACAGAATGTGGAAGAAAAGTCCACGAACAGAGACAGGGGATATTACTACTGACGATTTTGTAAAGATACATAATACAAAAGGTGAACTATCAACTCCACGAGTTGGGGGAGTCATAATTTGGGTTTCAGTCTCACTGACTGTATTTTTCATTTATGTAATGTATATACTTTTTCCAAGTGAATTGACAGAGAAACTCAACTTTTTTTCTCGTAGTCAGACGTTGGTTCCACTAGGTACACTTCTTCTGGCTTCCCTCATTGGTCTTGCAGATGATTTCATGCAAATTTTTGGTACCGGATCATATGCCAAGGACAATATTATTTATAGAAAAGTAAAAATATTTACAGTATGTCTCATTGGACTTGCAATTTCATCATGGTTTTACTTCAAACTTGATATGAATACATTGCATATCCCATTTGGTGGAGATATTTACATTGGTCTTTGGTTTATTCCACTATTTATTCTAGTTATGCTTGCAGTTTTTTCAACAAGCGTTATTGATGGCATCGATGGTTTGTCTGGTGGAGTACTGACATCTATATTTACTGCATATGCTATTATTGCTTTTGTAAACAACCAAATAGATATAGCGGCATTGTGCGCCGTTATTGCAGGAGGAACGCTTGCATTTCTATGGTTTAATATACCCCCAGCTAGATTTTACATGGGTGAGACGGGCATGCTTGGTCTAACAATTACACTTGCTGTTATTGCTTTCCTAACAAATTCAGTTTTGGTATTGCCAATTATCGCATTACCACTCGTCCTGACTTCATTATCTGTCATCATACAAATGATTTCATATAAATATTTTGGAAAAAGACGAGTCTTTCGTGTGGCACCACTACATCATCATTTCGAAGCGATTGGTTGGTCGAAAGAAAAAGTGGTCATGAGATATTGGATTGTCAGTGTCGTCTTTGCAATTGTCGGTGTGATTTTTGCACTTGTCAGTTAATATGTTTTAAATTACGGCGAAGGTGTGTCTTTATCCGAACCTTGCGCAGGCCGACGGGCCGAGCAGAGCAAAAAGTCAGTAGACTTTTATGTGTGTGAGGAGAAAGACACACTGAGCCAAGAATTTAAAATTCTATCAGTACAATGAAAAAAATAAAAATCGACATACCGTTTTTTATATCAATCACAATTCTCGTAATTGGCGGTTTCCTAATATTTACATCAGCATCTCTGGGTTTATTATCAAATCAGAGTGTGAAATACGCAAACGTCTCATTCAATCAGACTTTTTTTGGTTTATTTCTTGGAATTATTGCTTGTATTATTACATCAAATTTTGATTTCAAAAAATATAGGAAATATGCATTTTACTTTTTTTGCGTAGCAATTGTTGTAACACTTCTAGTTTTCGTTCCAAAAATCGGCATTCAGCATGGAGGTGCTTATCGCTGGATAGATCTGGGGGCAACTACATTCCAACCATCTGAATTATTGAAGATAGCATATATCATATATCTTGCCGCATGGTTGGCATCAGTCAAGGACAGAGTGACAACAATGCGTTATGGATTTATCCCATTTATTATAATTACATCAGTAGTAGGTATAGTGCTATTAAAGCAACCTGATACTGATACTTTTGCTATTACTTTTTTTGCTGGGATTGCAATGTTTATTGCAGGGGGAGGGAAGTGGAGGTACTTTTTTATACTTCTTTTTTCTGGAATTATTGGGCTAGGTATTATTGCTTATGAACGTCCATATGTTATGAGTCGTATTACAACATTCCTTCATCCAAGCGAAAACTCACTTGGTAGTGGATACCAGATACAACAATCTCTAATCGCTATTGGTTCGGGTGGTCTTTCTGGTCGCGGATTTGGTCAAAGTATTCAGAAATTTAATTATTTACCAGAGCCGATAGGAGATTCGATATTTGCTGTTGCAAGCGAGGAATTTGGCTTTCTCGGTGCGGTTGGGATCATATTTTTGTTCATATTTTTTGCCTTTCGGGGGCTCAAAATTGCAACACATACACCAGATACCTTTGGTAGACTACTGACCGTTGGAATTGTTATAATGATTGTATCGCAAGCATTCGTAAATATAGCGGCAATGGTAGGTGTATTACCACTATCGGGTATTACATTGCCATTTATTAGTCATGGTGGTACAGCCCTTTTTATGGTACTTGCTGAGGTTGGAATTATTCTAAATATATCAAAAACTGCAAAGCTGTCTGCTAAAAAATAATAATATGAAAATTGTACTCACAGGAGGTGGATCAGGCGGGCATTTTTATCCAATCATTGCGGTGGCACAGGAAATAAATGCTCTTGTCAAAGAAAACCACTTGATCGAACCAAAAATGTATTATCTTTCTACAGAACCCTACAATGAGGGGTTGTTATTTGATAATAATGTTGAATTTAGACAAATAACTGCAGGAAAAATTAGGCGATATTTTTCTATCCTTAATTTTTTTGATTTGTTTAAAATTGTATGGGGTTCATTTCGAGCGCTCTGGGCTTTGTTTTCTATTTACCCAGATGTGGTTTTCGGTAAAGGTGGCTTTGCAAGTTTTCCTGCTTTGTTTGCGGCTAGAATTCTACGTATCCCTGTGGTAATACACGAATCTGATTCAGTGCCTGGCATGGTAAATAAATGGGCAGGCAAATTTGCTGTACGTATCGCAGTGTCATATCCCGAGGCAGCAAAACATTTTCCAGTAGGCAAAGTCGCACATACAGGTAACCCTGTAAGAAGGGAGATTATGGATGCATTATCAAATGGTGCTTATGAATATCTTGGCCTTGATGCAAGCGTACCGTCTATTTTGATTCGTGGCGGGTCACAGGGCGCTCAGATGATCAATGATGTAATTATGGATGCACTACCAGAACTTGTAAAATCATACAATGTTATCCATCAAACAGGTAAGGCAAATATTGGTGTTATGAAAGAGACATCTGGACTAATCTTGCATGACAGTGTACACAAGAATCGTTATAAACCATATGACTATCTTGATCTATTGCAACAGAGAATGACTGCTGGTGCATCTGATGTTGTTATATCTCGGGCAGGTTCAACAATTTTTGAAATTGCATCATGGGGTAGACCAAGCATTATCATTCCGATTACAAAATCAAATGGTGATCATCAGAGAATGAATGCCTATTCATATGCACGTACAGGAGCGGCAGTTGTAATAGAGGAGAAAAACCTCAATGGTCATATACTTATTGCTGAGATAAATCGAATCATGACTAATCCTGATGAAAAGGAAAAAATGAAAAAAGCGGCACTAGGTTTTGCAAGGAGGGATTCTGCACGACTTATTGCAGAACAAGTTTTGAATATTACTCTTTCACACGAGCAATAGTTTTCGAAAAGTTGTAATAAAAAATTATGGATGAAAATACAAACCAGACAAAGATAGTGACACGATTTGCACCATCGCCTACAGGTTTTATGCACGTAGGCGGTGTTCGTACTGCTCTTTATGCATGGCTCTTTGCACGCAAGCACCTTGGTCAATTTATTTTGCGAATCGAGGACACAGACCAGAAACGCGAGGTGGAGGGATCACTCGAGCATATTATGAAATCCCTCAAATGGCTTGGTTTAGAGTGGGATCAAGGTCCAGATGTTGGAGGTCCTTTTGCACCATACGTACAATCAGAAAGAATGAGGGAACTGAATATATATCAAAAATATGCAGAGAAATTAATAGAAAAAGGTTTTGCATATGCAGACACAAAATCTGAAGAGGAACTAGATGTTTTGAGAAAAAAAGCAGATGATGAGAAGAGGCCCTTTTTATATCGCGAACATCGCCCAGAAAATACTCCAGCATGGACACAAGACATTCCACTCCGGTTTAAGATACGAGAATTGAAACGTACTGTCTGGCAGGATGTTGTTCGTGGTGAACTTTCTGCTGGACCAGAGGCACTAGATGATTTCATCTTGATTAAAAGTGATGGGTATCCTACATATAATTTTGCACATATAGTTGATGATATAGAAATGGGAGTAACACATGTGGTCAGAGGCCAAGAGTTTATTTCATCGACTCCAAACTATATTGCCGTGTATGAGGCACTTGGAGCAACAGAACCACTATATGTAACTGCACCACCAATTATGGGAGAAGATGGAAAACGAAAACTTGGCAAGCGTGATGGAGCAAAAGATATTTTGGATTATGAAAAAGAAGGATACCTACCTGACACAATGATTAATTTTTTGACTTTTCTCGGCTTCAACCCTGGAGGTGAGAAAGAGATTTTCACTGTCGAAGAGCTTATAGAAGTTTTTGATTTTGAGAAGGTCCATAAATCTGGCGCACAATGGAATGATGACAAACTAGATTGGATGAACAAGGAACATATGAAGTTGATGTCAGGCATTGATAGGGAAGTTGAGATTAAGAAAAGACTTTTAATGAATGACGAAATAGCTAAAAATGAAATGGTTTCTAATGATGGCTTTATGTCAAAATTATACCCAATTATTTTTGATCGTATTTCAAAATGGGGTGATATTGATGCACTCATTAATGATGGAGAATTGTCATATTTCTTTTCAAAGCCAGTATATGAGCCCACACTACTTGCATGGAAGGATACTCCATCTACTGATGCAAAAAAACATCTTATCTTTGTAAAAAATATATTTGATAATGCTAGTGCAGATAATTTTATTAATCCTGAAGCAGTCAAATCTCTCGTGTTTGACTATGCAACACAGGAGGGGAGAGGGAATGTCCTCTGGCCACTCCGTGTTGCCCTATCAGGAAAAGAAAAAAGTCCTGACCCCTTTACCCTTGCTTTTGTCTTGGGGAGGGAGGAGACGGTGGGGCGCATAAATGATGCGGTAGAAAAAATAAAATAACTTACATCTCTTTCTCAGCATACCTTTTTTGGAGCACGCCATAAGTCTTGCTAGACTTTGGCTCAATCTCGCTCCGTCGAGCTCCGAAGTCTCCAAAAAAGGTATCGCTTCAACGAGATGTTAATGCTTGAATCAATACATGATACAAAAGAAATACATTTCAATTTTCTTTTTTCTCCTTTT
>Ga0265292_1002475_pt1 | contig 12770 bp, 11 predicted proteins | sample Munlanlewell296A_FD_189080 | JGI IMG/M metagenome (GOLD analysis project Ga0265292, IMG submission 189080) | Leachate microbial communities from a municipal landfill in Southern Ontario, Canada - Leachate well 296A | ecosystem: Engineered > Solid waste > Landfill > Unclassified | place: Canada...
TAAACTATTAAAACTTAAACTTTGAATATGTTTTTGTTTAACAGTTTAGTGTTTAATAGTTTTTTTAAGTTTTAACAGTTTAATATTTAAGGTTTAAAATATGGATTACATCAGAATAAAGGGTGCTCGCCAGCACAACCTTAAAAACATCAACGTTGATATTCCAAAAAATAAATTTATTGTTATCACTGGAATTTCCGGATCAGGAAAATCATCGCTGGCATTCGACACGATTTATGCCGAAGGACAACGACGTTATGTTGAATCGTTATCCGCCTATGCCCGTCAGTTTTTAGGAATAATGGATAAGCCTGATGTTGATTTAATTGAAGGTTTGTCTCCGGCTATTTCAATTGATCAAAAAACCACCTCCCATAACCCACGTTCGACAGTTGGCACAATAACAGAAATATATGACTATTTACGACTACTTTTTGCTAAGGTCGGTCATCCGCATTGTCCGAACTGCGGTCGGGAAATCAGCAAAATGTCAGTTGATGAAATTGTTTCTCGAGTGATAAGGGAAATTGAAGATAAAATTATTACTGACAAGACAAAACCACACAAATTTATAATTTTATCACCAATTGTTAGGAATAAAAAAGGCGAATTTAAAGATCTTTTTGACAATCTTCGTTCAAAAGGATTAAATCAGATTATTGTTGACGAAAAAATCTTCAGTTTAGACGACGAAATTGATTTGATAAAAACTAACAAACATAAAATAGAAGCTTTAATGGACACGATCTCTTTTGGTCATAAAGAAATGAAAAATAATGTTTTTAAAAACAGTTTAAGATCGAGACTAGTAAATGTAATTGAACAGTCGTTAAAACTTTCCGATGGATTAGTAATTATTAAAACTGACAAGAAAGAGCATCTTTATTCGGAAAAATTTTCCTGCCCAATTTGTAATCTGTCACTTCCTGAAATAGAGCCAAGAATGTTTTCTTTTAATTCACCGCTTGGGGCCTGTGAAAACTGCCGGGGGATTGGAACAATTTTTGCCGTTGACCGAGATTTAATTTTAAATAAAAATCTTTCTCTTCTTGAAGGTGGGATTCTGCCTTTTAATAAATTATTTTTTCATGAAACTTGGTATGTCCGTTTAATCAAACAAGTATGTGAAGAAGAAGGTATCGATATGAATAAACCAATAAACCAGTTATCCAATAACCAAATAAACATTCTTTTAAAGGGAACAAATAAAATATATAGAGTCGAAGGCGTTAATCGCTTTGGTCGGGCAACAACAATTACAGAAAAGTTTTCCGGGATTATAGCGGAACTAGAACGTAGATATCTTGAAACTCAGGGGGATTATTCAGCAATGGAGATACAGAAATATATGAGGGAGGAAACTTGTCCAAAATGTTTGGGATTTAGATTGAAACCGGAAATTCTTGCCATCACAGTTGATAAAAAAAATATTACCAATATTTCTGATCAATCAATCGATAATTTAACAAATTATTTCAGAGAAAAATTAGATGCAATTTTGTCGGTTTACGAAAAACAAATTGCCAAATCGATTATTAAGGAAATTTTAACCAGATTAAATTTTTTAAACAGCGTTGGTTTATCTTATTTGACGATTAGTCGAAAAGCCGGAACATTATCCGGTGGAGAGTTGCAAAGAATTCGTTTAGCCTCCCAAATTGGTAGTGGACTAACCGGTGTTCTTTATGTGCTTGACGAACCGTCGATCGGCCTTCATCCAAAAGACGTTGCCGCTCTTATTACTACACTAAAAAATCTTCGGGATTTAGGTAATAGCTTAATCGTTGTTGAGCACGACCGGGAAACGATGGAATCGGCCGATTATTTAGTTGAATTAGGAGAAAAAGCCGGTAAAAACGGGGGCAAAATAATTTTTAGAGGAAATTTATTAGAAATGAAACAATCAAAAATATCATTAACAGGCCAATATTTAACCGGAAAAAAAATAATTAATATCAAGGGCGGGAAAACCCCGCCCCTACAGACAAATCACGGTGAATTGATTTTTACAGGAATTACCCATAACAATTTAAAAAATATCAATATCAAAATTCCTTTGGGTAATCTGATTGGGGTGACAGGAGTATCAGGGAGCGGCAAATCTTCTATGGTGACAGAGACTATTTATCCGGCCCTCAAATATTATTTAGACGGTTATTATCACGATAAAATTGGTGAGTTCAAAAGAATAGAAGGTTATCAATATCTTGATCGGGTTCATATGGTTGATCAATCGCCAATTGGTCGAACACCCCGTTCTAATCCGGCTACTTATATTGGTTTTTTTGATGAAATTAGAGAGATTTTTGCTTCAACTATTGACGCCCGCGAACGAGGGTACAAAAAGGGAAGATTTTCGTTTAACATCAAAGGAGGCCGTTGTGAAAAGTGTCAAGGGGCCGGCGTTTTAAAAATTGAGATGCAATTTTTGGCCGATGTTTATGTAATCTGCGATGTTTGTCAGGGTAACCGTTATAACAAAGAAACTCTCGAAGTCAAATATAAAGACAAAAATATTTATGAAATTTTAAAGATGACTGTTGACGAAGCTTTAATTTTTTTTAATAACTATTTTAAGGTCTATTCTAAACTAAGCTTCCTACAAAAAACAGGTTTAGGTTATTTGGAATTAGGGCAACCGGCGCCAACACTATCAGGAGGCGAGGCGCAGAGATTAAAATTAGCCAATGAGCTTTCGCGTCGTGATACCGGGAGAACTATTTATATACTTGATGAGCCGACGACCGGTTTACATTTTTATGATATCGATAAATTACTTCATACGATTACTGAGTTGGTTGACCGCGGTAATACAGTGATCGTTATAGAACATAATCTTGATGTCATTAAAAGCTGTCAATATATAATTGATCTTGGACCCGATGGAGGAGATAAAGGGGGAAAGGTTATTTATCAAGGAGAAATAAGTGGTATTCTTAAAGAAAAGGAGTCTTATACGGGGGAATATCTAAGGAAACAAAATGACAAATGACAAAATCCAAATGTCAAATCAATAACAAATATCAAATAACCAATGTTTTAAACATTTAAAATTTGTGATTTGTTATTCAATTGTTATTTATCATTTGTTATTTGACGTTTCTTTATGAAGTCTTTACTCAAGTATTTTTTCATTCTCCTACTATCATCTATCATCTTTCATCTATCATCTATTACCGTTTTTGCTGCTGACTTTAAGACCGATTATCAAGTCGAATACAATCTTTCTCAATCGCAAAACAATTTAAATTCTCAGGTTGATTTTAAGATAAAAATTATTAATTTAAAAAGTGAAGTTTTTGTCAGCAAATTTGCTATAAGTTTTCCGAACACTTTTTCAATCACTAATTTAAAAACATCAGATGATAATGGATTTATTATTCCAAAAGTAACAACCGATGAAGAAAAAACCAGAATAGAATTAGAATTCTCAAACCCGGCCGTTGGTAAAGATTCAGCTAATACTTTTTTTTTAAACTTTGATCAGGCAAATTTATTTAAGATTAATGGAAAAGTTTGGGAAGTGGTCTTACCGGTAATCGAAAATACTCAAAACGAGTCTTATAAAGTGACTGTAAATTTACCAGAAACAACCAACAAAAAAATTTCCATTTCAAAACCAAAACCTGATTCAATTACAGGAAATAAAATAATTTGGAATAATCCTCAAGCAAAAACAATTTACGCTGTTTTTGGGGATGCCCAAGTCTACCAAGCAGAATTGATATATCATTTGAAAAATGATCAGATATATCCAATTTTTACGGAAGTTGCTTTTCCGCCGGAAACTGCCAATCAGAAAATTTTTTTACAAGCAATAAATCCTGCTCCTGAATCTGTTCGGATGGATGAGGATGGTAATTACTTAGGTAAATATTTTCTTAAGCCTTTAGAAACAAAAACAATTATTTATAAAAGTTTGATTCAAGTCTATTCTAAGGCAAGAGATGATGCTACTACTTACTTCAGAGCAGCTATTAATCAACAAAAAAATTATCTTCTAACGGCAAAAAAATATTGGCAGATAAGTCAAATAGACAAAATAAAAAATATTAATCAACCAAAAGAAATTTATGATTTTGTCACAAGTAGCCTTAAATATAATTACAACAAAATTAATTCAAATAATAAACGCTTAGGAGCCGATGTTGTTTTATCAAACCCTGACCAGGCAGTTTGTATGGAATTTACCGACCTTTTCATCGCTATTGCTCGAGAAAAAGGAATTTATAGCCGGGAAATTCAAGGCTATGGTTTTTCTTTAGATCAAAAACTGCAGCCGCTATCTTTATCATCTGATATTTTACACGCTTGGCCCGAATATTATGATACAAAAACAGAAACTTGGATTGCGGTTGACCCGACTTGGGAGAATACTTCGGGCATTGATTATTTTTCTTCCTTTGATCTTAATCATATAGCCTTTGTCATCCATGGAAAAAACCCGGAGTATCCGTTGCCAGCCGGGATGTATAAAATAGAAAACTCCCGCGATGTTTCTATCAAACCGATTGTTACCGAGCCGGTGGAAAAAAAGAAAATTCTTATTGAAGGAATAAATTTTCCAACCACGATTTCTGATAAAAAATCTTATCAGGGAAAATTTATTATAAAGAATAATGGTAATAGTTATCTTTGGCAGGTCCCAGTTAACTTAGAAGCAAAAGATATTCTTATTAAGAAAGATAAATTTGTCATTTTGGTTTTGGCCCCTTTTGAAAAAAAGACGATCACTTTTGACTATTCAGCCAAAAATAAAAACAAGAAAATTCAAGGAGAATTAATGATTAAAGTTTTCCAAAAAGAACTTTTAAGACAAAAAATTGTTGTTGTTCCCGCAATTTATATTTTAGTAATCCAATTTTTTGCTGTTATTTTAGGTTTTTCAGTTCTGTTTTTAATTTATCGAATATTTTTAAAAGTAAAACGTCATGATCACTAAGAGTCAAACAAATAATCTACCTAACACAATTGGCCTTTATCTTTTTAAAAATAATAAAGTAATTAACTACATTGGCAAGTCGGTCAATATTAAAGCAAGAATATTATCCCACTTCGAAAATGCTAAGTTGGATAATAAAGAAAGATTAATTATTAAAAATTCGAATAAAATTGAAACAATAATAACTGAGTCAGAGTTTAAAGCCTTGATACTTGAGGCAAAATTAATCAGAGAGCTTCAGCCAAAATATAATTCAATCTGGAAGGATGACAAGAGCCCCCTTTATATAAAGATAACAATCCAAAATGAGTTTCCCAAAATTATAATAACACGCAAGGAATCAGATAAACAAAATCTATATTTTGGCCCGTTTTCATCGGTCAGAATGGTTGAGAAAATTATTAATGACATCAGGCGAATTATTCCTTTTTGTACTCAAAAGAAGATTAGTAAAAAAGCCTGTTTTTATTCTAAAATCGGGTTATGTAATCCTTGTCCGAATGAAATTAAAAATATAACTGATAAAAAACAATATAAAAAAAATATCAGACAGGTTATTTCTATTTTAAAAGGTAATGTAAAAGTAATTATCAACGGGCTTAATACACAATTAAATATTTTGATAAAAAATAACCAATATGAACAAGCTATTATTATTCGCAACAAAATTTTTCGGTTTGACCGGTTATTAAATTTAAAAGATGAATCAGAATTTTTTCAAAACAATAATGAAAAAAGTTTAGATGAAATGCTAATCAATTTAAAAAAGTACTTTCCTCAATTAAATAATCTTGATCGCATAGAAACATATGACATTAGTAATTTAGGATTAAAACAAGCAGTCGGGTCGATGGTGGTTATGAAAAATAATCAAATTGATAAGAAAGAATATCGTAAGTTTAAGATCAAGCAGGTTGGTTTAAGATCAGACTTTGATCGACTGAAAGAGGTTGTGAACAGAAGGCTTCAGCAAAAATGGCCGATTCCCGACCTGATCATCATTGATGGGGGAAGACCGCAGATAAAGGCTATTTTAAATATCTTTGAGTCAAACAAAATATTGATCCCATTGATCGGCATCGCAAAGAATCCTGATAGAGTAATCGTGGGGGCCGAAGGGTTTCCAAATTTATTTTTAAAAAATGACAGCAAAATTTTAAACGTTATCAGATTGCTTCGTGACGAATCGCACCGCTTTGCCCGAAAATATCATCTGTTTTTAAGAACAAAGGACTTTTTGTTATAATATAACAACTTGACATAAAAGCTCGATACCGTATTTTTTAGTCCGCCACACCCCTAAAGGGGCCCCTGGCGATTAACTAAAAAATAGGTATCTGCGCTTTCCTAAACCTTGGAGGAAGCGGGACGCTTAATTTTTTTCGACTTGGGAGTCCCCGAAAAGGGGAGGGTTCCCACGGAGAAATAAAATTTAGTGTCACGCTTTTAACATTTAGAAAAATAAGTAAATATATGAAAAAAATACTTAGAATGATTATTTTTTCCGGAGTGGCTATATTTCTTACGGCTCTTTGGAATAAAGGTTTTATTGTTAAAGACGACCCGATGATCTATCTAAAAGCGGCTTTAATAATTGCCGCCGTCTATTATTTGATTGTTCCTGCAAGCAAATTAGTTCTTCTCCCTCTAAATATTTTGACTTTTGGACTTGTTTCAGTAGTTTTTTACGCAGCAATTTTTTATTTTTTGTTGAATCGTTTTAACTTAATAAGTATCGAAGAATGGGTTTTCCCAGGGGCCAAGATGTTGGGAATTACATTAGGAAAAATAAAAATTTCTGGTACAGCAAATATTTTTATATCTTCTTTTTCGATTTCCACCGTTATTAATTTATTAGAAAAAATAATATGAAAAATTTTCTTTTGATTCTCAATATCATTTTCAGTGTCTTAATAGTTGTCTTTATTTTAATTCAGGGCAGGGGAGCAGGTTTGGGTAGTGCTTGGGGTGGCGGTGGAGAAATGTTCCAGACTAGACGAGGAATGGATAAAATAATTCTTTGGTTAACAATAATTTTTATTATTATTTTTTTAGTGGTTTCTTTCATCAATCTTTTTGTTAAATGAACAAAAAAGCTTTTCGTTATTATTATTGGTTATTTTTAGAGTTTACTAAGAAATATTCTCGGTTGATTTTGATGAGTTTTTTTATCGGATTTATTAGTTTGATCGGTTTTTTGTCAGTCTCTCCATATCTAAAATCAATCTTCAATAAACAGGAAATAATTGGATTAGTTGGTAACTATAACTTTATGAATTTACCTGACGAGATAATGATAAAGGTTTCCAATGGTTTGGTAACAATTAATGAAAAAGGAGAAATTATTCCTGTTTTAGCAAATTCTTGGGAAATACTGGACGAAGGAAAACAATATCGATTTTATTTAAAAAATAATTTGCTTTGGAATGACGATAAAAAATTTATAGCAGAAGACATTAATTATCAATTTAATGACGTAAAAATAAAAGTTGTTGATAAAAATGTATTGGATTTTTATCTAAACAAGTCTTTAGGTATTTTCCCGACTTATTTGAGCAAGCCCTTAATTCGTCCTCCTTTAGTCGGGATTGCCGGTTTTTATAAATTAGGGAAATATAAAATTCTCAATGGTTCTTTGGTAGAGATAACTCTTGTGCCCAACACTAAGGACTTAATGACGGTCAAATATAAATTTTATAATAATGAATCTGATCTGGTAACGGCTTATAAAAAAGGAGAAATTAATAAAATGACTTTAACAAAAAAGTCAGTAGCAGATACTTTTATAAACTGGAAAAATAGTCAAATAGCTAAGTCAGTTGACTATAATCGTTTATTAACTTTATTTTTTAACAATAAAGAAAAGAATTTTTCCAATAAAAATATTAAAGATGCTTTTTCCATGATGATAGACTATCAAAAACTGGCCGATTTTGGAGAAATCGCCCGAGGTCCAATTTCTCCCTTATCTTGGGCTTATAATCCCAACTTAAAAACAAACGCGTACGACATAGAGACAGCAACAAAAATTATTAAAAACGAGATTGCATCGACAGAATCTGCTCAATTAAATTTGATGACATCGTATGATTATTATGATGCAGCAGATAGTATTGCTGGGGAAATAAAAAAAACCGGACTAAAGGTAGACATTAATATGGTTACTTACGAACGGCCGGACAACTTTGATTTATTATTAGTTTTTTGGAATGTACCTAAAGATCCAGATCAATATTATTTCTGGCACTCAACCCAGAAAGAAGGAAATATAGGTAATTATTCTAATGTTAAAATTGATAAATTACTGGAAGAAGGTCGTTCAACCATCAATATCGAAGAAAGAAGTAGGATCTATCAGGAATTTCAGAAAATTATTCAGGACGACCCACCAGCCCTTTTCTTATACTATCCGTATGTTTATACGATTGAGAGAAAGTGAGATATAATATCAAATAACAAATGATAAATAACAATTGAATAACAAATAACTAATAATAAATGTTTTAAAAATTTGTTATTTATTATTTTAAATTCATTTGATGTTTGTTATTTGTGATTTGTTATTTTTAATTTAGTCGGGGTGGCGAAATGGTATACGCGCAAGCTTGAGGGGCTTGTGGTCGCAAGACTGTGCAGGTTCAAGTCCTGTCCCCGACACTTTTTAACCAGTTGAGAGCTTGACGATTAGCCTTTTTGATATCAATAGAAAAAAGTGTATAGGTTTTATAGCTATGGAGTTTTTTGACCTCTTGATTAATCTTTTCATAATTTTCTTCAATTGAATCCATAATCAATAGAACTTCCTTTGATGATTCGATTTTATTTTCCCATAGATAAGAAGAATTAATGGATATTTTTTTAGCGCAGACAATCAATTTTTCCTTTAGCAACTGACCAGAAATTTTATCCGCCTCTACTATATTTTTACAGGAAAGAAAAAGTAAACAGGGTTTCATGTTTATATCTAAGATTGCAAATATTAATAACAAACTTTAGCATTAAATTATATAATTTGTTTATGGAATATACTATTCTTGGAAAGACAAACTTAAAAATTTCACGAATAGGTTTTGGCGGATGGGGAATTGGGGGTGGCGCACCAGTTTTAAGATGGAAAGATATGTGGAAAGCCGATGATAAACTTTCAAAACAGTCTTTACTAAATGCCTATAAAAACGGAATTAATTTTTTTGATACCGCTTTAGTCTATGCTGATGGACATAGCGAAAGATTAATTAGAAATACTCTTGGAAACACAAATATAATTATTGCTACCAAAGTCCCTCCATTAGATGGCCATTGGCCAGCAAAAAATAAAGATATAAATAAGGTATTTCCAATAGATTATATTATTAAAAAGGCAAGAGAAAGTTATGAGAATCTAGGAAAGAAGACCATAGATTTATTACAACTTCATGTTTGGATGGATGAATGGTTTGATTCAAAAAATTGGAGGAGCGCTTTCACGACTCTGAAAAAAGAGGGAATTATAAAATTTGTTGGCGTGTCTATAAACGATCATGATCCTAATTCTGCGTTGAAAATAGTTGAGTCCGGAGAAATTGATACGATTCAAGTTATATATAATGTTTTTGATCAATCACCCCAAGATAAATTATTTCCATTGGCTCGAAAAAATAATGTTGGTATCATTGCCCGCGTACCTCTAGATGAAGGTTCATTAAGTGGAACTTTCAATTATGAAACTACATTTAATGACTGGAGAAAAGACTATTTTACTACTGATAGGTTAAAAATGACCGTCAATAAAGTCAATGAAATAAAAAATAAATTAGTGAATGAAGAAAGAACCATGAGTCAAATTGCGCTTAAATTCTGTTTATTAGAAAACGGAGTCGATGTAGCGATTACGGGTATGAGAGATCCAAAACATGTTTTAGAAAATATTAAAAGCTGTGATTTAAAATTTACAAAGGAAGAAGTAGACTATCTTAAAAAGGAGAGATGGATAAGAAATTTCTATCCTGAAGATGTTTAATTCTCTATCATAAACTATGTGTCCTGCTTGTATTTTAACAATTGGGGGAGGATTATTGATAGCAAAAAAGTTGGGAGTAAATGATATTTTAGTGATTGGTTTATTAACAATTTTTCTTTCTTTAACAACAGATGTAATTTTAAGAAAGATTAATCGTGGAAAAGTTTTTTTCCCCTATCAAAGGTTGGTCGTTTCTTTTATGTTGCTATTAATAGTAATATTATTATTTAGACTGATGATATAAGCTACTACATTATAACATTATAATGTAGTGGAGCGATTCATCGCTCTATAAATTAACTATGAAACTAAACAAAATAATTAAAGAATTTGTAGATTATCTAAAAAACGATCTGTTGAAACAGATTAATAAGACAATTGTCAAAATGTTTGAATGTTGTCGAGAATAAATATACAATGAATGTAAGTACGTTATAAATTTTTATTTGAATATTATGTTTAATCTAAAAGGTAAAAAAGCTCTAGTTACCGGAGCCTCTCGAGGGATAGGTCGTGGAATCGCCCTATCTTTGGCAAAAGCGGGTGCGTTGGTGGCCGTTAATTATCATTCAAAAGTCCAAGAAGCCGAAGCAGTCGTAGCCGAAGTTAAAAAATTAGGGGTCGATTCATTCTCAATTCAGGCCGATGTCTCCAACAAAGAACAGGTCACCAAAATGTTTGAGGAAGTAAAGAATAAATTTGGCCAGCTTAATATTTTAGTGAATAATGCTGGAGTAGTTTATATGAACCCGATAGATAAAATAACTGAGGAAGAATGGGATAAAGTACTAAACATTAATCTGAAAGGTCAGTTTTTCTGTGTTCAAGAAGCGATTAAGATTATGCCTTCCGGAGGAAAGATTATTAATATTTCCTCAATTGCTTCAGGCGGAGTGGGAGTGGGATTTGGAAATATTGCTCATTATGCCTCTTCAAAGGGGGGAGTGATTGCTATGGTAGAAGATCTGGCTATTGAGCTTGGACCCAGGGGAATTAATGTTAACGCCATCGGTCCAGGGGTGATTGAAACTGATATGACGACAGTAATATTGGCAGATGAAAAGACAAAAATGGGCATGTTGACAAGAATTCCAAAAGGAAGGTTTGGTAAAGCTGAAGATATTGGGGCCGCAGCAGTCTTTTTAGCTTCTGATGAAGCTGATTATATTACAGGTACGGTGATCTATGTTGACGGCGGTTGGTTAAGTCAGTAATATGATTATATGAACTTAACTGAGCTGTCGTATTATTTCCGAAAATTCTTGCCTTATTTTATTTTATTTTGTCTTATTTTTTTAATATTCTTTTATTCAGTTAAATTGACTTTAATTTATTTGGAATCTAATAAAACTAACACGATTTATACTAACGAAATTTTTGGAAAAGTCAGTCTTCCGGAAATTCCTGGATCTTCATCAAGCGCCGGATTAAAATTTATACTAGATACGATTGAAGGTCAACCAGTAACAGCTACTGATACCGCCAAAGTTTATTTCCTGCCTCAGTATAATCCCCGTTTTGGTTACAGCGAAAAAATATATTTAATTGCTAAAAGTTTCGGTTTTAATACAGAAGTAGTTAAACACAAGATAGTTGGGAAGACCGCCACCTTCAGTGATATAGAAAAAACTTTGACAATTGATATTTCTAATTTTAATTTTAAATTTGATAGAAAAGTTGATAACACGTTATTTACTTCTTCTCAGTTGACTATTCCTACTAAAACGGTTATTGAAAATAAAGCGGTGGATTTTTTGAAAAAGATTGGTCGTTATCCTGACGAACTTGGGAAAGGAACAGTTAATATTATTTATTTAAAATATAATCCAATTAATGAAAATTTTGTTAATGTTGAAAAAAGTTCTCAGGCTCAATTAGTTGAAATTGATTTTGGACGACCAGATATTGATACTTTCAAAGTAGTAACACCAAAGTTTTTTACCAGTCAAAATTATGTAGTTATGCTTTTTCAAGGAACGGACTTTCAAATTATTAAAAGTCAAATAGCTTTTTTTGAAAAATCGGAAGAACAGGTTGGTAATTATTTAATAAAGACGGGTGAAGAAGCTTGGTCGGAGTTAAATAGCGGCTTGGGATTTGTGGTGGCAGGCACTCAAGGACAAAAAAATATTGTTATTAAAAGTATGGAACTTCGTTACTTTGATCCTGATATCTATCAAAATTATTTACAGCCGGTCTATGCGTTTTTGGGAGAAGGGAATTTTGTAGGATATGTTCCTGCTGTTAAGAATTAAATTCGAAACAGTTAAACAGTTAAAACTTAAACGGTTAAAAAAACTTCTAAAACTTAAAGTATTAAACGTTTAGTAGTTTAATGCCTGCCTGCCGGCAGGCAGGTTTAATAGTTTTTTTAGGTTTTAACAGTTTAATACTTAACCGTTTCATAAGCCACATTTGCTTCTATCCAACTAATTATATTTCTCGTATCATTAAATCTATCCAAACTTTTTAAGATAACAATTACAAACTGATGACCATTTTTTTTATAAAAAGAAACAAGATTTTCTCCGGCATTTTCTGTGTATCCGGTTTTTAAACCTCCAAGACCTTGGATTTCTCCCAAAAGTTTATTGACATTGGTCAGTTGATGAAAGTATTTAAAATCAACATCAGAGATACTGATTTCTTTAGTGGAAACAATTTTTGACAAGTAAGAATTTTTAAGGAGTTCTCTGGCCGCCAAACTTAAGTCAAAAGCTGTCGAATGTTGGGTTCCAGAATCTAAACCATTAGGATTTGAAAAATAACTGTTTTTCATACCAAGTGATTGGGCCTTTTTGTTCATTAGGTCAACGAACTTATCATAAC
>Ga0265292_1002476_pt1 | contig 12770 bp, 10 predicted proteins | sample Munlanlewell296A_FD_189080 | JGI IMG/M metagenome (GOLD analysis project Ga0265292, IMG submission 189080) | Leachate microbial communities from a municipal landfill in Southern Ontario, Canada - Leachate well 296A | ecosystem: Engineered > Solid waste > Landfill > Unclassified | place: Canada...
ATCCGCCAGCGCCGCCGCTGCGCCACTCTTCTCGCCACCCGCGATGGGATGAGCTGGAACAAATTGTGAAAGTCTGCTGCCAAGATGGGCACGCGCCGCAGCAACCACATCACCCTTGGTACTGCCGCCATCGGTGACCAAGGTGTTGACGCCAAGATACGGAGCGATGCGCTTGAAAATATCTGCCATCTGCGCCACTGGCGTGGCGACCAACACGATGTCCGCATCACATACTTCCTGTGACACGTCGCTCCCGATGCGATCGAGAATACCGAGTTTCTTGGCTTCGTTCAGTGTCGCCGCACTGCGCCCAAAGCCGACGACTTCCGTCACAGCACCAGCCTTGCGCAATGCCAACGAGAAGGACCCGCCAATCAGTCCGACGCCGAAGATGACGACTTTTCGAAAGGCGGGTTGCATGGGTTAGAGCGTTCTTCCAATCGCCCCGGCGATCACGCCGAGCGTACCCATGAGTTTCTTCAATTCATCCGGTGTCAGCGCCTGATCGGCATCACACCATGCGTCGCATGGGCTTGGGTGCATCTCGATCAGCAGGCCGTCCGCACCGGCAGCGATGGCGGCTTGCGACAATGCTGGCACCATCCACGCCTTACCGCCGGCATGTGAAGGATCGACGATGACTGGCAAGTGAGTCTCTTTCTTCAGCACTGGGATCGCAGTCACGTCCAATACGTTGCGGTACGCCGTCTCGAAAGTGCGGATGCCGCGCTCACAGAAGATGATGTTGTGGTTACCCCCCGCTGCGATGTATTCCGCCGACATCAGCCATTCGCTGATGGTGGCGGACATGCCGCGCTTGAGGATAACTGGCTTGTTGGTGCGACCGATCTCTTTGAGCAGATCGAAGTTCTGCATGTTGCGCGTACCGATCTGGATCACGTCCACGTCATATTCCATGAACGCATCGATCTGACGCGCATCCATCAACTCAGTGACGATAGGCAGTTTGTATTTGTCTGCGGCCTTGCGGAACATGTCCAGACCTTCCACACCGTGACCTTGGAAAGCGTATGGGCTGGTGCGCGGTTTGAACGCGCCACCGCGCATCAAACGGCATCCTGCTTCTTTCACGTACTTGGCCGACAGATCCATCTGCTCTTGTGTCTCCACCGAGCAAGGGCCACCGATGATTTGGATCTGATTGCCGCCGATAGGTACACCGGTCACGTCGATGATGGTGTTCTGTTTGTGCGCTTCACGCGACACGATCTTGTATTGCTTGGCGATGTGCATCGCCGATTCCACACCGGGTAGCGAGGTGAACATATCTGCCGCCAGCTTGCGCTCATCGCCGATGGCACCGATGACGGTACGCTCGATACCGCGCGAGATGTTGGCTTTAAGACCTGCCGCTTCCAGCTTTCTTACAACTGTTCCGACTTGTTCGTCGGTGACTTCTGGACCCATTACGATGATCATTTCTTCTCTCCAATCGCCTGCGTCAACGCAGTTAAAAATTTCGCATTCTCACTTTCCAGACCGATGCTCACGCGCAACCAATCTGGCATATCGTAGTTCGCAATCGGGCGCACGATCACGCCCAATTCGAGTAAACGTCGGTACATCGCCGTCGCCCCGCCGATGCGGAACGCCACGAAGTTGCCATAGGAAGGGATATATTCCAAACCCAACTTGGCCAAGCCATCGGTGATCTGCGTCATGCCGCGACGGTTCAACTCGAAGGTCTTCTTCACGAAGGACACATCGCGCAAAGCTGCGACAGCAGCAGCTTGCGCCACGCTATTCACGTTGAACGGCTGGCGTACGCGATTGATCATATCTGTCACCTGCTCGTGCGCCAACGCATAACCGACACGTAATCCTGCCAAACCATAAGCCTTGGAAAAGGTGCGCGAGATGATGAGATTCGGGAACTCCTTCAACCAGCTCACGCTGTCGTAGCGTTTGTCTTCAGGCAGGTATTCGTTGTACGCCTCGTCCAACACCACCAAGATATCGGCGGGCAATCCACGCATGAAGTCCAGCAACGCATCCGCGCTCAAGAACGTACCCGTCGGATTGTTTGGATTGGCGATGAACACCATCTTCACTTTATTCTCTGTAGCCGCCTTCAACATCGCAGTGAGGTCGTGCCCGAAATCCTTGGCCGCAGGCACGGTGATACCCGTTGCCCCGACCGCTTGCGTCGCCAGTGCATACACCGCGAACGCATGCGCCGAGTACACCACCTTATCGCCGGGTGCTAGGAATGCACGTGCCGACAACTCCAACAGATCATTGGAGCCATTGCCCAGCGTGACGTTGTTATGCGCCACAGCGTAGCGTTTGACCAACGCGTCTTTCAGATCGAAACCATTGCCATCCGGATATAACGCGATGGTCTTGATGGCTTCTTGCATAGCGGCGATGGCAGCCGAACTCGCGCCCAATGGATTCTCATTCGAAGCCAACTTGACGATGCCCGTGATGCCCAACTCACGCTCAAGCTCGGAGATCGGCTTGCCCGGCTGATACGGGGCGATGGCGCGGATATAGGATGGTGCCAGTTCTGCGTAATTCATTTATTACCTTGCTTGTTGTTTCTTTAGACAGCGACCGGGTATGAACCCAGCACCTTGACGAAAGCGGCGATCTGCTTGAGTTGCGCCAACGCAGCCGCCACCTTGGCATCGGACTGATGCCCCTCGATATCGACGTAGAACACGTATTCCCACAGGCCCGTACGCGACGGACGCGACTCCAACTTGGTCATGGACACCGCATTTCGCGCCAACGGTACCAACAAGTCATGCACCGCACCCGGACGGTTCGCTGCCGACATCACCAACGAGGTCTTATCTTTGCCCGAAGCAGCGACTTCCTGTTTGCCGATGACGAGGAAGCGCGTGGTGTTGCGTGCATCGTCCTCGATGTTCTGCGCCAACACCTTCAACTTGAAATGTTCCGCCGCTTGCGCACCTGCGACCGCAGCCGCAAAAGATTCTTCCGCCGCCATGCGTGCCGCATCGGCGTTGCTGGAAGCGGTGATGCGTTCCGCATGAGGCAGATGCGCGTTCAGCCATTCTTGGCATTGACCGAATGATTGTGGATGTGAATAGACCTTGCGGATCATCGTCAGGTCATTCTCGTTCGACAATATGCACTGATGTACTTGCAGCAAAACCTCGCCGCATATATTCAGATTGCTACTCAGCAACAGATCGAGTGTGCGGCCGATGGCGCCTTCGGTGGAATTCTCCACCGGCACCAGTCCATAGTTCGCTGATTCGTTCTCCACGGCAGAGAACACACCGTCGATGGTGTCCGCTGGCACGCCCTCGGTGGCCTGACCGAAACGCTGGAACACCGCCGCTTCGCTGAACGTACCGTGTGGCCCCAGATAGGCCACACGCAATGGCGCTTCCAAGGCGCGGCATTGCGACATGACCTCGGTGTACAAGGCACTCACACCCTGACCAGACAATGGCCCTTGATTGGCTTCCTTCATGCGTTGCAAGACTTGCGCCTCACGCTCTGGGCGCAACACTGCACCATTGCCTTTGACGTGACCGATCTGCTGGGCGATGCCAGCACGCTGGTTGAACAGCTTCAGCAACTCGTCGTCGATGCGGTCGATCTGCTCGCGATATTTCTTCAGTTCTTCACTCATGCGTCCGCCTCCAGCGGCAATGCGCGCACCATCAAAACGCCCGTGATATCCGCGATTTGTGCGATCAGACTATCCGGCAACACAGTATCGGTATCCACCAAGGTGTAAGCCATCTCGCCGCGCGACTTGTTCGACATGTTATGGATGTTGATGCCCGCCGCCGCCAATGCAGTGGAGATCTGCCCCAGCATGTTGGGCACGTTAGCATTGGCGATAGCCAAGCGGAACTTGGATTCGCGCGGCATGGAGACATTGGGGAAGTTCACCGTGTTGGTGACGTTACCGTTCTCCAGATACTCACGCAGTTGCTCCGCCACCATCACCGCACAATTCTCCTCCGCCTCTTCGGTGGAAGCGCCCAGATGCGGCAAGGCGATAATCTTGTCGTTGGATATCGTCTTGTTGCTAGGGAAGTCGCACACATAAAAACGCAGGTGTTTTGCCGCCAAACCTGCGATCACCGCATCCTCGTTCACAATGGCATCGCGCGAGAAGTTCAAGAGCACGCTGCCTGCCTTCATCACCGCCACGCGTTTGTCGTCGATGAGGTTACGTGTCGCATCCAACAAAGGGACGTGCAAGGTGACGAAGTCGCTGTGCTTGAGCAGGTCTTCGATGCTGGATGCCTTCTTCACTTGAGAAGACAAGCTCCACGCTGCATCCACCGTGATCTCAGGATCGTAGCCGATGACGCGCATGCCCAGCCCGATGGCGGCATTCGCCACCAGACGGCCGATAGCACCCAAACCGACGATACCCAAGGTGCGTCCCATCAATTCAGAACCTGCGAAGGCTTTTTTTCCATCCTCGACTAGCTTGTGCATGGTCGCGTCATCGCCCTTCAATCCCGCAGTGAAATGCAAGGCGGGCGCGATGTTGCGCGATGCCAGCAACATACCGGTGATGACCAACTCTTTCACCGCATTCGCATTCGCTCCGGGCGCGTTGAACACCGGCACGCCGCGCGCGCTCATCTTCTTCACAGGAACGTTGTTCGTGCCCGCTCCAGCACGTGCGATCGCCAACACGCTGGAGGGGATGTCCATCTCCAACATGTTGTGTGAACGCACCAAGATGGCATCGGGCTGGGCAATGTCGTTAGCCGTGACATAACGTCCGGCAGGCAGGCGCTTCAGCCCCGTAGCCGAGATCTTGTTCAACGTGAGGACTTGGAAGGTCTTAGCCATTCTTTTTAGCGAACTCGCCCATGAAGTCGGCCAACGCCTGCACGCCAGCCAGAGGCATCGCGTTGTAGATGGAAGCACGCATACCGCCCACGGAACGGTGCCCCTTCAGTTGCAACAGACCGCGCGCATCCGCTTGCTTCAGGAAATCACCGTCCAGATTCGCATCTTTCAAGGTGAACGGCACGTTCATACGCGAACGGTCTGCTTTGGCCACTGGGCAGTTGTAGAAACCATTGCTGCCGTCGATGGCGGCATACAACAGGTTCGCCTTGGCGATGTTGTTCTTCTCCATCGCGGCGATACCGCCGTTCTTCTTCAGCCATTGGAACACCAGACCGGCCATGTAGATACCATAGGTCGGTGGGGTGTTGTACATCGATTCGTTATCGGCGTGGATCTTGTAATCCATCATGGTCGGCAGACGCGCGTCAGCGTGACCCACCAAATCTTCGCGCACAATCACCAGCGTCAAACCAGCAGGGCCGATGTTCTTCTGCGCTCCTGCATAGATGAGGCCGAACTTCGACACATCGATCTGGCGCGACAAGATGTTGGACGACATGTCCGCCACCAGCGGCACGTCACCCGTCTTGGGAATCCAATTGAACTCTACGCCGCCGATGGTCTCGTTCGGTGTGTAGTGCACGTAGGCCGCAGCCTTGTCCAACTTCCATGTATCGAAAGCGGGAATGTAGGTGCAGTTCTTGTCTTTGTTGTCGGCGGCCACGTTCACGTTGGCGAACTTCTTCGCCTCGCCGATGGCCTTCTTCGACCATTCGCCAGTGTTCACGTAGTCGGCAGAAGCCTTACCGCGCAACAGGTTCAGCGGGATCATAGAGAATTGCAGGTGCGCACCGCCTTGCAGGAACAACACCTTATAGTTGGAAGGGATGCCCATCAACTCGCGCAGATCGGCCTCGGCTTGGGCATGGATGCCCATGTATTCCTTGCCGCGATGCGACATCTCCATCACCGACATACCGCTACCGTGCCAATCAAGCAATTCCGCTTGAGCTTGCTGCAATACCGCTTTGGGTAGAACTGCTGGACCTGCGCTGAAGTTGTAGATGGTCATTTCGAAATCACTCCTTGGCTATATATTCACAAACCCATAAAGGATTAAGGATCTGGGATTGAGGATTGAGAAAACCGGCGTTCTGAATTTCACTCAATCCTAAATCCTCAATCCTGCTTTTCAATCCTAACTTTCCTCTTCTTCTGTCTCAGCGATGCGGCTCAATCCTGCCAGCTTGTCGCCCTTGTCCAGATTCATCAGCGTCACGCCCTGAGTCGCGCGGCTCATCTCGCGGATCTCTTTGACGCGGGTGCGGATCAGCACGCCATTGGTACCGATCAACATGATCTGGTCATCCGGTTGCACCAAGGTCGCCGCTACCACCTTGCCGTTACGCTCGGAAGTCTGGATAGCGATCATGCCTTGTGTGCCGCGTCCGTGACGGGTGTACTCGGCGATAGGCGTACGCTTGCCAAAACCGTTCTCGGTCGCGGTCAATACGCTCTGCTGCTCGTTCTCAGCCACCAACAGCGCGATCACTTTGCCGCCCTTGGACAGGTTCATGCCGCGCACACCGCGTGTCACACGTCCCATCGAACGCACATCGTTCTCGTCGAAACGTACCGCCTTGCCTTCGTTGGAGAACAACATCACATCATGTTTGCCATCGGTGATCGCCACGCCGATGAGGAAGTCACCCTCATCCAGATTGATGGCGATGATGCCCTTGGTGCGCGGGTTGGAGAAGTCGGACAACGGCGTCTTCTTCACTGTACCGTCAGTCGTGGCGAAGAACACGAACTGGTCGTCGGCGAACTGACTCACCGGCAAGATGGCGTTGATCTGCTCACCCGCTTCTAGCGGCAACAGATTGACGATCGGCTTGCCTCGGCTGATACGGGTGCCTTGTGGCACTTCATACACCTTCAACCAGTACACGCGGCCACGGTTGGAGAAGCACAAGATGTAATCGTGCGTGTTGGCGATAAATAAGTTATCGACGAAATCGTCTTCCTTGGTCGAGGCTGCCTGCTTACCGCGTCCGCCGCGTTTCTGCGCACGGTACTCGTCCAGCTTCTGCGCCTTCATGTAACCGCCGTGAGACAAGGTCACCACCACGTCTTCCGGCGCGATGAGATCTTCCATACTCATGTCTTGCGTATGTGTCACGATCTCGCTGCGGCGTTTGTCGCCGAACTGCGAACGGATGGTCACCAGCTCGTCGCTGATGATCTGCGTCACACGGGCAGGCTTCGCCAAAATGTCCAACAGGTCGGCGATCTTGTCCATCACCTCGCGGTATTCGCCAACGATCTTGTCCTGTTCCAAACCGGTCAGGCGTTGCAGACGCAATTCCAAGATGGCTTGAGTCTGCGCATCGGAGAGGAAGTAACCGCGATCCTTACCTTTGCCGACCAGACCGAACTCAGGTGCCAGACCATCAGGGCGCGATGCGTCGCTGACGCGGCTCAACATATCTTCCACCAGCGACGAGCGCCACGAACGTGCCATCAATTCGCGCTTCGCATCCGCTGGGGTCGGTGCTGCTTTGATGAGGGCGATGATCTCGTCCACGTTGGACAAGGCGACGGCCAGACCTTCCAAGATATGACCGCGCTCGCGTGCCTTGCGCAATTCGAAGATGGTGCGGCGTGTCACGACTTCGCGACGATGACGCAAGAACGCTTCGATAACTTGTTTCAGATTGAGCAACTTCGGCTGACCGTCAACGATGGCGACCATGTTGATACCGAAGCTGTCTTGCAACTGGGTCTGTTTGTACAGATGATTAAGCACGACTTCCGGCATCTCGCCGCGACGCAACTCGATGACCGCGCGCATACCGGACTTGTCCGACTCGTCGCGAATCTCGGTGATGCCTTCGATCTTCTTCTCGCGCACCAACTCACCCACTTTGATGAGCAGGTTCGCTTTGTTCACTTGGTAGGGCAGCTCGTCGATGATGATGGCCTGACGATCGCCCTTGCCGATGTCTTCGAAGTGGGTACGACCGCGCATGATCACTCGACCACGCCCAGTGCGGTAGCCTTCCTTCACCCCCGACAGACCATAGATGATGCCGGCAGTTGGGAAGTCTGGTGCAGGCACCAGTTCGATCAACTCTTCGATGTCCATCTCTGGATTGCGCAACAACGCGAGGCACGCATCCACCACCTCGGTCATGTTATGCGGCGGGATGTTGGTCGCCATACCCACGGCGATACCGGACGAACCATTCACCAACAGGTTGGGGAAGCGTGCGGGGAACACCAGCGGCTCATGCTCCGAACCGTCATAGTTCGGGCCGTAATCCACTGTCTCCTTATCGAGGTCTTCCAGCAGTTGATGCGCGATCTTCGACATGCGGATCTCGGTGTAACGCATCGCCGCCGCGTTGTCGCCGTCCACCGAACCGAAGTTACCCTGACCATCTACCAACGTGTAGCGCAGCGAGAAATCCTGCGCCATACGCACGATGGTGTCGTACACCGCCGTGTCGCCGTGCGGGTGGTACTTACCGATCACATCACCGACGATACGCGCCGACTTCTTGTAGGCACGGTTCCAATCGTTGGAGAGTTCATGCATCGCAAACAGCACGCGGCGATGGACGGGTTTCAGACCGTCACGCACATCCGGCAAGGCACGCCCCACGATCACGCTCATGGCGTAATCGAGGTACGACTTGCGCATCTCTTCTTCAAGGCTGACCGGCAGGGTTTCTTTGGCGAATTGTTGTTCCATGTGCGACCTAAATTGATTGGCTGAAGAGTCAAAAAACAAGCCCGCATTCTAGCACAGCAGCCCTGACACGGTGCGGCGCAGCCGACGGGTGCGGGATGGGCTGCAAGTGGTCGCTTCCGCGCCCGTTCTCCTATGCCTTATCTGGCGCGACCATCCAGACCTCGCCGACTACCCGCTCAAAGCCCCCGCCCCAGACCTCAAAAGACCCGCCACGGCTTGACCAGAGCCTTGCGCTACAATCCGCAGCGACACCGATGGACCGACTGAAGGACAGCACATGAGCGACACCAAAGAAATCACCCAAGCACTCCTCGACTTCCGTGACGAACGCGATTGGGCGCAGTTCCACAACCCCAAAGACCTCGCCCTCGCCTTGAACATCGAAGCGGGTGAGTTGCTGGAGTCCTTCCTGTGGAAAACCTCCGAACAGGCAGACATCGGAAAAATCAGGGAAGAGCTTGCAGATGTCTTTGCGTTCGCCTTTCTGCTGGCCGAAGAGTGCGACCTCGATGTCAAACAGATCGTGCTGGAGAAGATAAAGAAGAACGCGCTGAAGTATCCGGTGGAGAAAGCCAAGGGGAGCGCAAAGAAATATACCGAACTTTGAATCAAGCGCGCACTATTTAGCCGCTAACCGCCACAACGAAGTCACCTCAGCCGCTCTTGCTGCATGCAGTGCATCGCTGGCATCCGCTGCCTTTTGATGGGTCGGCTTCACGTCCAGTTTACCCAACACCTTCAATCCCGCAGCATCCATCCATCCGAGCAACTCTTCACGCGTACGTAATTCCAGATGTTCGGCTAGGTCAGAGAGAATCAACCAGCCTTCGCCGCCCGCATCCAAATGCGCTACCAGCCCATTGAGGAATCCTTTCAACATGCGGCTCTCGGGATCGAAGATGGCGTATTCGAGGGGGGAACTGGGGCGTGCTGGGACCCACGGCGGGTTACACACGATGAGCGGGGCACGGCCTGTGGGGAACAGGTCGGCTTGCACCACTTCCACCTGTGCGGCATAGCCCAATCGACTCAGATTCTCTTTGGCGCAGTTGAGGGCACGCGGGTCTTGGTCGGTAGCGATGATGCGCTGGATGCCACGCTTCGCCAGCACGGCGGACAACACGCCCGTGCCTGTGCCAATGTCGAACGCGACTGATTTATTTTTCAACACTGCGGGAAGCGGCGCTTGATTCACCAGCCCTACATATTCGCCACGGATGGGTGAGAACACGCCGTAGTGAGGATGGATACGCGCACCCAAGGCGGGTATCTCGACGCCGTTCTTGCGCCATTCATAAGCACCGATGAGCCCTTGCAAGCTGCGTAAGGAGGCAATGTAGGGCTCAGCGGCTACGCCGTAGGCATCGGCACAAGCGGCCTGCACATCGGGCGCACGCCGCAACGGTACGCTGTGGTCGGCCTCGAACGGCAGCAACAACATGCCCAAGGTGCGGGCACGTTGCGATTGGGCTTGGCGGTGCAGATTGAATGCGTCTTTGAGCGAGGCTGGTGCTGGCTTGGCTTTGCGCGGTGGTTCATCGGCACGGCGCGCCATGGCTTGCAGCAACTGGCGCGCATTCTGAAAATCCCCGCGCCACAGCAGCGCTGTGCCTTCGCAGGCGAGGCGATAGGCCGCATCGGCAGTGATGCGATCATCGACCACTTCCACCCGCTTGGGCGGCGGTGTGCCTGCTTCTGAGCGCCAACGTGCCGAGCGTTCTGCGCCCGCTTCGTTCCAATGGATCACAGGGTAGTCGCTCATCGTGGCAGCGTGCGTTGCGGAGTGGGATGGCATGGTTTTGATGTTGCTCGATAAGGCCCTGCACCCTATCCACTCACATCTCGATGGTCAATAGAACAAACAACTCTTTTTAATTAGGCGCGGTTTTGCTACATTCCACGCACTTCCTCACCCGCGCGGTCCGCCATCATGTCCAATGTAGATGCAGTAGAAATCGAAAAATTCTCAGCCCTCGCTCACAAGTGGTGGGACCCGAACAGCGAATTCCGCCCGCTGCACGAGATCAACCCGTTGCGCTTAGGCTATATCAACGACATCGTTCCGCTCTCTGGCAAGACTGTTTTGGACGTGGGTTGCGGCGGCGGTATCTTGAGCGAAGCATTGGCGGGTGCAGGCGCGACGGTGACAGGCATCGACCTCGCCGACAAGTCTTTGAGCGTGGCCAAGCTACATCTGCTGGAAAGTGGCAAGCAAGTGGAATACCGCAAGGTGGCTGTCGAGGTTTTGGCGAAAGAACGCCCCGCCTCCTATGACGTGGTGACCTGCATGGAGATGCTGGAGCATGTGCCCGACCCCGCCGCTGTGGTCGCCGCCTGTGCCAAGTTGGTGAAGCCAAACGGCCATGTGTTTTTCTCCACTCTCAACCGCAATCCGAAGTCCTATCTATTCGCCATCATCGGTGCGGAGTATGTGCTGAACCTGTTGCCGCGCGGCACACACGATTACGCCAAGTTCATCAAACCTTCCGAGTTGGCACAGTGGTGCCGCAATACCGGCTTGAATGTGAGTGATGTGGCGGGCATGAGTTACAACCCGCTGGATAAATCGTATTCACTTGGTCGCGACGCCAGCGTCAACTACCTGGTGGCAAGCCAACGTGGTTGATGAACAAAAACCCGTTCGCCCTGAGCTTGTCGAAGGGTGGACGTTCATGCTTCGACAAGCTCAGCACGAACGGAGTTAGCGAATGTATTGGTATGGAATACATCTCTTGGTAACCACTAATGGTTGATGCCGTTCTCTTCGATCTCGACGGCACGTTTGCCGATACCGCGCCCGACCTAGGCGAGGCGCTGAATCATGTATTGAAACTGCGTGGCCTACCTGCCCTGCCCTTGGCGACCATCCGCCCGCAGGCTTCGCATGGTTCGCCCGGTCTGCTCAAATTGGGGCTGGGCGTCGGGCCGGACGAACCGGGCTACGATGAGTTGCGCGATGCATTCCTGAAATATTATGAAGCCCACATCTGCGACCGCACCAAACTCTTCGCGGGCATGGCGGCACTCATCGCCGAGTTGGATGAGCGCGATCTACCTTGGGGTATCGTCACCAACAAACCTCACCGCTACACCGTGCCGCTCATGGAGAAACTGGGCTACGCGAAACGCGCATCTTGCCTCGTGAGTGGCGATACCTGCGAACACGCCAAGCCGCATCCGATGCCGTTGCTGCACGCCGCCTCTCTGATGGGTGTAGACCCCGCACGCTGCCTCTATCTGGGCGACGATCTGCGCGATATGGAAGCCGCTCAGGCTGCCCACATGATCGGCATCATCGCGAGCTATGGCTACATGGATACCACAGCGGGAACTGCATCATGGCCTGCCGCCGGCAGTGTACCGACACCCTTCGCACTAATGCGTTACCTAGCGCTTTGAACGGCGTTATCATTCCGCCATCACCTTGCCGCATTGAGGAATCAATTAAGGCTCACCGTGTTACCTAATAAAATATTTCAAAGCATCCGCCCATTCATCACCTCCATCGCAGTCGTGGTGGTCATCGGTCTATTGGTCTTTGCGATCTATTTCACAGAGCTCGGTAAACAATGGATCGTTTTCCTGGGCGGGGTGCTCATCGCATCTATCATCAGCATGGCGAGTCGCGCCTCGCGCGCGGAATGGATCATTACTCAGCGCACCGAGCAGCTCGCGCTACTCAAAGATAAGCTGGAGACCGAGACCGAACTCCACAAAAGGTCCATTGCAGAACTCCAACAATCGCTCGCCGTGCTTCACCAGACCGAGCAAGCATTCAACCGCCTGATACCGCATCAACTCCTTCAATTATTGGAGAGGGACAGCATCCTTGACGTCAAATTGGGTGATCAGATCGAACGTAAACTGACTATCGTATTCACCGATATTCGCAGCTTTACCACGCTCTCGGAAAGCATGACCCCGCAGGAGAATTTCAATTTCTTGAATTCGTACTTGAAACAGATGGAACCGATCATTGCGCAACATCACGGCATCATCGACAAATATATCGGCGATGCCATCTTGGCTTTGTTCTCGCGCGGGGCGGACGATGCGCTGAGTGGTGCGATCGAGATGCTAGAAAAGTTGGAGGAATACAACGTTGGGCGTGCACGTGCAGGCTATGCGCCGATCCGAATCGGCTTCGGACTCAATACGGGGCTAGTGATGGTGGGCACGGTAGGGGGAGAGA
>Ga0265292_1002477_pt1 | contig 12767 bp, 9 predicted proteins | sample Munlanlewell296A_FD_189080 | JGI IMG/M metagenome (GOLD analysis project Ga0265292, IMG submission 189080) | Leachate microbial communities from a municipal landfill in Southern Ontario, Canada - Leachate well 296A | ecosystem: Engineered > Solid waste > Landfill > Unclassified | place: Canada...
TCTCCGGCCGTACCATACGCAGCAAAGATCCCTCAGTGGCCTGTGTCGCGGGTGACGCTGGGGGGGCCGGTACGGGTCTTGCCGTTACCGTCGCGATGGACCATCCGTTTCGCGGGCAGGGGCCGCTGTACCTGCTCCTCCTCGCATTCCTCGCCGGGTTCTTCCTCGGGCTGGCCGCCGGGCCCGCGGGACTCGCGGTCTCCGGGGTTCTGCTCCTGGCGGCCCTCGGCCTCGTCTCCTTCCGTTTCCGGGAGATACCGCTGGCCTGCGCCGTCGCGGCGCTCTGCGGCTCCCTGACCGCGGGGAGAGTTCCCCTCGTCGCCCCGGGGAACGTTCTGCCGTACATCGACAACGAGGCGATCCTCGATGGGAGGGTGGAGGAGGTCCGCGTCACCGATTCGGGATGGGCCGCCACCGCGCACGGTTCGGTGATCTCCCTGCCGGGCGGTACGAAATCGATCCGACTGGGAACCGTTCTCCTGTACATCCGGAATCCGGACCTTTCCGTTTCGTTCCCGGCACGCGTTCGCGCCGCCGGGCGCCTGCACCCCGTGCGCGGGATGGGAAATCCCGGCGAGATCCCGCGGGAATTGTCGGCGATGGCGCAGGGGGCGCAATATGCCTTTTCCGCCGACGCCGCGAAGGTCGTCTTCCTCCCGGAAGCGGCGGGGGCGGATCGATGGCGGAACCCGTTCCCCCGCGCGCGTCGGGAAACGGGGGAGTGGGTCAAGCGGGTCGCAGGAACCACGAACGGCTCCCTGTACCTTCTTTCGCTGGCCACCGGGGAGGTTCCGCCGTACTCCCACCCGCTGGTCACGCTGCTTCGCCGGACCGGCCTCGCCCACCTGCTCGCCATATCGGGTATCAACGTGGCGATCTTCCACATCATCACCGTCTTCCTCCTGCGGGCGGCGATGTGGGCGTTCCGAAGGAGGCACGGAACCCCCGACCTGAACCTTCTGCCGCCGCTCCTCGCGTTGCCGGCGTCCTGGGCCTACGTCTTTCTGGCGGGGGCTCCCACGCCGGCCGTCCGCTCGGCCGGGATGATCACCATCGCGGTCCTCCTGTGGCGCCGTCTGGGCGTACGCGCCCCCGGGATCGCCTGGACCGGGATGCTTCTCCTCACGCTCGCCGCGTCGCCAACGGAGATCGTTTCCCCCTCCTTTCTCCTGTCCTACGGCGCGACCTTTTTCCTTATCGCGAATTACGGCACTCCGCCGGAGGAGGGAGAAGGGAGTTGGCGAACGCGGGCGACCTGGTGGGTGAAGGAGGCGGTGGGCGCCGCGACCGTCGCGTTCCTCGGGACGCTGCCGGTATCCGCCGCCTTTTTCCAGGCGGTCCCCTCCGGCGCGATCCTGTGGAACGTCCTGTTCGGCCCGATCCTCGGGACGGCGGGTGTCGCCGGCGCCGCCGTCGCGGTGGTCGGGGGGGCGTTCGGCGTCGATCCGCTCGCCCCGGTGGTCCGCCTCGTCGCGGACGGGCTGACGATCGCCCTTTCGCTGCTGGATCGGCTGTCAGGGTCCGGCGCGGGGTGCTTCCCCGTTCCTCCGTCGGGCATCGCGTGGCCGGCCCTTTGCACGGCGGCGGCCGTGGCGGGGACGATCCTGCTCCTTCGCCGGGGCAGGCGGCCGTGGCCCGCGACCGTCCTCTCCGCCGCACTCTTTCTCGGCGGGATCCACGCTCCCTATGCCGCGCTCCCCGAGCGGGATTTTACCCTCACGGCGTTGAACGTCGGAAAAGGCGCGTCCCACGTCGTTTCGTTTCCCGGAGGCGGGCACATGCTGATCGACGGCGGAAGCGCCCTCCGCGGGAACGCGGGAGAGCGCGCGGTTCTTCCGTTCCTGCGGTACCAAGGGATCCGGCGGATCGACGTCCTCGCGCTGACCCACCCCCACGAGGACCATTACGGCGGGGCGGCGGCGGTCCTTGCCGCGCTGCCTGTCCGCGAGATCTGGATCCCGGAAGGGATTCCACGGGAGGCGTTCGGGCCGGCCGTCGCCTCATGGACCGGGCCGGTGCGGACCGTTCGGGCGGGGGTCCGGGAACGGTTCGGCGGAGCCGAAGTCGTCGTGCGGGCTCCCGCGAATCCGGGGGAGGGAGGGAAGACGAACGAACGGGGGATGGTTCTTGAGCTCCGATTTGGTATCCTGTCGATGTGGCTTCCGGGGGATGTGGAGGGGGGTCCTTCCTCTTGGGGACGGGCTCCAACGGAAGAGGGGGAACGGAGGGTCCTGTTCCTGCCCCACCATGGATCCCCGGGGGCGGACCCCGCGGGATGGATCTCGTTCTGCAGGCCGAACGCGGTGGTCGCGCAAAATAGCCGTTGTTTCACCGGGGGGAATCTGATACGTTCGCCTGAACGTTTCCTGTTGGAAAACGGAGCGTTTACGGTCCGTTCCGACGGGAGGGGTGTGTCGTTTCTGCAGCCAGCTCACAGCGGGGTATGGAAATGTCTTTGGCGGCTGATGTGACGGATTCCCTCCCGGGGATCGTCCCGCGCGAGGTCGGAGCGGGCCGATGACCGCTCAACGCGTCCTGATCCTCGCCTCCGACGCGAAGCGCATGGAGGACATGGTTCGGGTTCCGTCCCTTAAGGGCGTCCACTTCTCGATCCTCTCCGACTGGGAAAGCGGCGCGGAAGCCCTCCGGAAGGAGAATTTCTCCGTCATCGTCGCCCGGAAATTCTCGAAGGAGCAGGGGACGGATGCGTACGTGGCCGACCTCTTCGCGCTCGCCCCCAAAACCTCGATGATCCTCATCCTCGGAGAGAAGGAAGGGCCGTCGGTCCTCGAAGCCCTGAAAGGCGGAGTTTCCGAGATCCTCTTCGAGGAATCCCTTGCCGACACCCTCGTCCCGTGCGTCGAGAAGTACCTCTTCTCCGGCTACGGCCTGCTCCGGAGGATGTCGCTCGACGAACTGTTCGACTTCTGCATCCCGGTGATCACCTCGACGGACATGGAGCTGCTGGCCACCACGATCCTCGAAAAGTTCCGCGAGGCGCTGGGAGCTTCCTTCGGGATCCTTTTCCGAGGCGGGGAGAAGGGGGGGGGGCCGTGCGCGATGCTCGCGTCCCTGGGGTTCGCCGATGATATCGTTCCCGCCGGTTTCCTCCGGAGCTTCGGGGAGGCACTGGCGACGCCGGGTCCCGGCCCGACCGTGATCCATGCCGACACGCTGGACGCGTCCGCGTCCGGCGGCGCGGACTTCCTTGTGGAGAACCGCATCCTTCTCTCCGTGCCCTTCGACCTCACCCCGGGGTCCCGGGTGTACGCCGTGCTGGGGCTGCGGGGCACTCCCGACGCGGAGGTCCTCAACTCTCCGCTCCTCAACTTCTTCCAGCGGCAGGCGCGCCTCGCCCTGATCAACGCGGAGCGTAGCGCGCAGGCGCAGAGCCTGATCTACATCGACGACCTCACGAAGCTCTACAACGGCCGCTACCTCAACGTGGTCCTCGACCGGGAGATGAAGCGTTCCGAACGGTATCGGAACTTCTTCTCCGTCCTTTTCATGGACATCGACTTTTTCAAGCGGGTCAACGACGCCCACGGGCATCTTGTCGGCAGCCGCGTGCTGGTGGAGGTGGGGGCGGTCCTGCGGGCCTGCGTCCGGGATTCCGACACGGTGGTCCGCTACGGCGGGGACGAGTTCGTCGTCCTCCTCGTCGAGACCAACGCGGACGAGGCGATGATCGTCGCGGAGCGGATGCGGAAGATGATCGAGGCGGAGCCGTTCGTCAAGGAGGAGGGGCTCGGGATCCGGTTGACGATCTCCATCGGGATCGCCGCGTTCCCCGAGCACGCGACCACGAAGCAGACCCTGCTCAACCTCGCGGACCAGGCGATGTACCGCGGGAAGGAATCCACCCGGAACGTCGTCTACCTGGCCCACGCCCAGAACGTCCCATGACATTGGCGACCGTCCGGGGGATGAAGGACATCCTTCCCCCCGAGTCCGAACGATGGGCGGCTCTCGAGGCGTCGTTCCGCGCCCACGCCGGGCGGTACGGCTTCCGGGAGATCCGGACCCCCCTGCTCGAGCGCACCGAGCTCTTCGCGCGGGCCGTGGGGGAGACCACCGACATCGTCGAGAAGGAGATGTACACCTTCACCGACCGGTCCGGGGAGAGCCTCACGGTGCGCCCCGAGGGGACCGCGTCGGTTGTCCGTGCGTTCCTCGACCACCGGCACGGTGCGGGCGAGGGACCGGTCCGCCTCTACTACATCGGCCCGATGTTCCGGCACGAGCGCCCGCAGAAGGGACGGATGCGGCAGTTCCACCAGATGGGCGCGGAGCTGTTCGGCACCGACGCGCCGTACGCCGACGCCGAGACGATGGCGTTCCTGCACGGATTTCTCGCGGGGGCGGGCCTGCGCGGGGTATCCCTCGAGGTCAACTCGCTCGGCGACCCGGAGTGCCGTCCCGCCTACCATGCGCGGTTGACGGAATACCTCGCGGCGCGCGACGGCGAGTTGTGCGACGACTGCCGGCGGCGGCGGGGGCGGAACCCGCTGCGGGTGCTCGACTGCAAGGCGGAGCGGTGCGTCCGTGCCACGGCGGACGCCCCGTCGATCCTCGATTCCCTCTGCGGCCCGTGCCGCGACCACTTCGCCGCGGTGGAGGGCGCCCTCTCCTCGGCCGGGGTCCCTTTTTCACGGAATCCGCGCATGGTCCGCGGGCTCGACTATTACCGGCGCACCACGTTCGAGTTCGTGATCCCCGGGATGGGCGCCCAGAACACCGTGGCGGCCGGCGGGCGCTACGACGGGCTCGCGCAGCTGCTCGGCGGGAAGGAGCGCGTCCCCGCCATCGGCTTCGCCATCGGAGTGGAGCGGATGTTGATGCTCCTCGGTGAGGGGGGCGACGCTTCCCCCGCGGCGGACGTGTTCCTCGTCACCACGTCCTCGGCGCTCCTCCCGGAGGCGTTCCGGCGGAAGATGGAGCTCGTGGCGGCGGGTGTCCGTGCCGACATGGACTACGAGGGGCGAAGCCTGAAAAGCCAGTTCCGGCGCGCGGACCGCTCCGGCGCGAAGGTGGTCCTCGTCCTCGGCGAGGAAGAGGGGCGTCGGGGCGCGGTGGGCTATCGGGACATGGCGAAGGGAATCCAGGAAGAGATCCCCGTGGAGGAGGCGATGCGCCGCCTTCGCGGCGTACCCGGGGAGGGTTGACGTTGGACACGTTTCTGCCGGAACACAAGAGGACCATCTACTGCGGCCGGCTCCGGCCGGAGGATATCGGCAAGGAGGTCGTCCTGTGCGGCTGGGTCCACCGGCGCCGGGACCACGGGGGACTCGTGTTCGTCGACCTGCGCGACCGGGAGGGGCTGGCCCAGGTCGTGATCGATCCCGTCACCTCTCCGGAAGCGCACGCGAAGGCCGACGCCCTGCGGGTGGAGTACGTCCTTTCGGTGCGCGGCGTCGTCCGCCGCCGTCCCGCGGGTACGGAAAACCCGAACCTCCCGACGGGACAGGTGGAGGTGTCGGCGACCGCGCTCGCGATCCTGAACGAGTCGAAGCCGATCCCCTTCTCTCTCGAGGACGACACCGACGTGGCCGAAAGCGTCCGCCTCAAGTACCGCTATCTCGACCTCCGGCGGCCGTCGATCCAGGCGATGTTCATGAAACGCGCGAAGCTTGCCCGCTCCGTGCGGGAGTACTTCTTCGAGAACGGATTCCTCGAGGTGGAGACGCCGGTGCTGACCAAGAGCACCCCCGAGGGGGCGCGGGACTACCTGGTGCCGTCCCGCGTCAATCCGGGGATGTTCTACGCCCTTCCCCAGTCCCCGCAACTGTTCAAGCAGATCCTGATGATCGCCGGGTACGACCGGTATGCGCAGATCGTCAAGTGCTTCCGCGACGAGGACCTGCGCGCCGACCGGCAGCCCGAGTTCACGCAGATCGACGTCGAAATGTCGTTCATCGACCGGGACGACATCTTCCGGATGATGGAGGGGCTCATGGCCCGCGTCTTCCGCGACGTTCTCGGCGAAGAGATCCGGAACCCCATCCCGCGGATGAGCTACCGGGAGGCGATGGACCGGTTCGGGGTCGACAAGCCCGACACCCGGTTCGGGCTGGAGATCACGGACCACACGGCGCTCCTGTCGAAGACCGACTTCCGGGTCTTCGCCGAGGTGGCGTCGCGCGGTGGCGTGATCCGGGGGATCACGGCGCCCGGCCTGGGCGAATCGAGCCGCTCCGAGCTCGCCGCGCTCGAAGAGGTGGCGAAGATCGGGGGGGCCTCCGGCCTTGCCTGGTTCAAGGTGACCGAGGCGGGGCTGACCTCCCCCCTGGCGAAGTTCTTCCGCGCGGAGCAGATGGCCTCCCTGCGGGAAGAGGGCGGCGCGAAGCCGGGGGACCTGATCCTCCTGGTGGCCGATTCGTTCGACGTGGCGTGCTCCTCCCTCGGACGCCTCCGCCTCCACCTCGGGGAAAAGCTCGGGATGATCGACGCCTCCCTGCACCACCTGTTGTGGGTGACCGACTTCCCGCTCCTTGAGTGGGACAAGGAGGAGAAACGGTGGGGGGCGATGCACCACCCGTTCACGGCGCCGGTCGACGAGGACCTCCCGCTGCTTGCGACGGATCCCGGGAAGGTCCGCGCCAAGGCGTACGACATGGTGCTGAACGGCTCGGAGATCGGGGGGGGAGCATCCGTATCCACCGGAAGGACGTGCAGTCGAAGATGTTCGATCTGCTGAACATCGGACCGGAGGATGCCCGGGTGAAGTTCGGGTTCCTCCTTGAAGCGTTGGAGTTCGGGGCGCCGCCGCACGGCGGGATCGCCTTCGGGCTGGACCGGCTGGCGATGCTCTTCTCGGGCGCGAAATCGCTTCGCGACGTGATCGCCTTCCCGAAGACCCAGAAGGCGACATGCCTCATGACGGAGGCCCCCTCCGGGGTCGACTTGAAGCAGCTGCGGGAGCTCTCGATCCGGGTTACGGCGCCGGAGAAAAAATAGAAACGGGAAGGGGGGCGGCGGCGCCCCCCTTCCCGCACGTTCCCACGTTCCCCTTTCCCTACTTCTGCAGCATGAAATCCCCGCGGCGGTTCTTCTGCCAGCACTCCTCGTTGTGCTCAGCGCAGATCGGCCGCTCTTTCCCGTAGCTGACCGTCGAGAGCCGCTTGCCGTCGATTCCCAGCGCCATGAGATACTTCTTCGCGGAGTTCGCCCGGCGGTCGCCCAGGGCCATGTTGTACTCCGAGGTGCCCCGCTCGTCGCAGTGCCCCTCGATCCGGATCCTGGCGTCCTTGTTCTTTTTCATGTACTCCGCCGCTTTCCGGAGCGCCGGCTTGGCGTCCTCCCGGACGAACGACTTGTCGAAGTCGAAGTAGATGGGCTCCAGAACCGACTTCTCCTCGACCGTCGGGGCCTGGGTGGGCGGCGGGGCGGCGGGGGCCGGAGCCGCGGGAGCGGCCGGCGGTTCCGCAGGCGCGGGAGCCGGTGCCGGCTCGGGTGCGGGGGCCGGTGCGGGCGCAGGCTTCTTCGCGTCCACGCACGCCCTCGTCTTGGCCAACAAGTCGTCGGCGGCGGCCTCGGCCTCTTTCACGTCTGCTTCCGCCGTCTCGAAGTGCTCCAACATCTCATGCTGGGCGTGCTCAAGCGCCACTTTCGCCAAGGCGAGTTCCCTCGGCGGCACGCAGTCCGGGGCGCCGATCCGCTCCGCCTCCGCGATCTTCGCCGCGATTGCGTCGAGGCGGGATGTTTCGCTCCTGGTCAGCTGCCGCTTGGCGCACCCCGACGCGACCGCCAGGGCGAGGACGACGAACCCGATGATCAGGACTCTCGCGTTCCTCATTTCGCACCTCCCCCGGCCTTCTGGAGCGCCTGGCTGGAATATTTCCCGGACTGGTCCGCGAAATGGCGGGCCTGGGAGTTATCCCCCTCCTTGGCCTCGTGGTCGGCCTTGTCGAGGTACGCCTCCGCCATGTAGTAGTCGGCGGGCGCCTTGGTCTCCGCGCCGGCGGCTTTTGCCCGGTCGAACGAGGCGCGGGCGTTGCTGATCGCGTTCGTCGCGCCGCACCCCGCGAACAGGGCGACGCATGCGAGAACGGCGATCCACTTGCAGGAAAGCTTCTTCATCGTTTCCCCCTCCTTCCTGGAATAGGTACTGTTCCGAGCGATTTTCGATGTATCGGATTTATACAAGCCTACATCAATTGATGGAAATATCCTATAGTGGAAACGTGCTCCCAAAGGAACTTCTGCAACCCGGATCCGTTGCCGTCGTAGGGGCCTCCAGGAACCCGGAAAAGGTCGGATACGGGGTGTTCGCCAACCTCGTGCAGGCGGGGTTCCCCGGCCCGCTGTACGGCGTGAACCCCCGGGGGGGAGAGCTCCTCGGGCACCCGCTGTACCCGTCCATCGACGCGATCCCGGGCCCCGTCGACCTTGGGGTCTTCGTCGTCCCGCCGAAGGCCATCCTGGAGGGGATTCCCGCACTCGCCCGCAAGGGGATGAAGGCTGCGATCGCCATCTCCGCCGGATTCAAGGAAGTCGGCGGGGAGGGGGTCTCCCTCGAGCGGGCCTTGAAGGAGGTGTCGGCGGCCGCGGGGGTCCGGATGCTTGGCCCCAACTGCCTCGGCCTGATCAACACCCACTCCGCGCTGAACGCCTCCTTCTCCCGGGGAACCCCCCCGAAGGGGGCGATCTCCTTTTTCTCCCAGTCCGGGGCGCTCTGCACCGCGGTGCTCGACTGGGCCATCGGGCGGAACGTCGGCTTCTCCAAGTTCGTGAGCCTCGGGAACAAGGCCGACATCTCGGAGTCGGACATCCTCGAGTTCCTCGCCGACGATCCATCGACCCGGGTCATCCTCGGGTACGTCGAGAGCATCGACGACGGCCGCCGGTTCCTGCGCGCGGCCCGGAATGTGACGCCCCGCAAGCCGGTCATCATCGTGAAGGCGGGAGCCACCGCCGCGGGCGCGCGCGCCGCCTCTTCCCACACCGGCAGCCTCGCCGGGTCCGACCGCGCCTACGCGGCGGCGTTCCGGCAGGGCGGGGTGCTCCGGGCGGGGACGCTGGAGGATCTCTTCGACCTGGCCCTCGGGTTCGCGATGCAGCCGCTCCCCCGGGGGGATCGGCTCCTGATCCTGACGAACGCGGGGGGTCCGGGGATCCTCGCGGCGGACACGGCTTCGCTGCTCGGCATTCCCCTCGCCGGGGTCTCCGTGTCCCTTCGGGAGCGGATCCTTCCCGCGCTGCCGCCCACGGCGAGCCTGGCGAACCCGGTGGACATCATCGGGGACGCCCGCGCGGACCGGTACAGGACCGTCCTCTCGGCGCTCCGGGACGAGCCGTCGGTCGACGCCGTCCTCGTCCTGCTGACGCCGCAGGCGATGACGGAGCCGGAGGAGACCGCGAGAGCGACCGTTTCCCTCCTCGCCGGCTCCGGCAAGACCGTGTTCGCCTCCTTCCTCGGGGAGGCCACGGTGGCCTCGTCGCGCCGGATCCTCAGCGACGGCGGCGTCCCCAACTACCCGGTTCCGGAGCGGGCCGTGCGGACCCTTTCCGCGATGCTTCGATACTCCCGCATCCGCTCGGCGGGCGGGCCGGCGGCGGAGGAGGCCCCGTCGATCCGCCCGGAAAACGCGGAGCGCCTCGTGGGCGAAGCCCTTGCCGCGGGTCGGAGAGCGCTCGGGGAGGAGGAGTCCCGCGGAATCATCGAGGCGTACGGTTTCACGTTCCCGCGCCACGCCTTCGCCGGGACGAGCGACGCCGCCGTCGCGGCGTTCCGGGCGATGGGGTGCGCGTCCGCGGCGATGAAGATCGTCTCGCCGCAGGTCCTGCACAAGACGGATGTGGGCGGCGTGCGGCTCGGTCTTCGCGGCGCGGAAGACGTGGCCCGGGCCTTCATGGAGATCACCTCCTCCGTTCGCCGGCTGGCCCCTTCGGCCTGGATCGCCGGCGTGTCGATCCAGGAGATGGTCACGGGCGGCAGGGAACTGATCGTGGGGATGAGCCGCGACCCCCAGTTCGGTCCGCTCCTGATGTTCGGCCTCGGCGGGATCTACGTGGAGGTGCTGAAGGACGTCTCCTTCCGGGTGGCGCCGGTTTCGCGGCGCGACGCCGAAGAGATGGTCCGGGAGATCCGCGCCTGGCCGCTGCTCGCCGCGTACCGGGGAAGCGAGCCCGCGGACGAGGAGGCGATCGTGGAGGCGTTGATCCGGGTATCGCGCCTGTCGTGCGACTTCCCGGAGATCCAGGAACTCGACATCAACCCGTTGCTGGTCCTGCCGAAAGGGAAAGGCATCCGCGCGATCGATTGCCGGATGACCATCGCGGAGGCCCCATGAAGCTGTACATCGCGTCGACGTCTTCGTTCGCGGGGAAGACCCTGCTGGCCCTCGCCCTGGGAACGATCTGGAAGGAAGCGGGGGTGAAGGTGGGGTACGTCAAGCCCCTCGGGAAGATCCCGGTGATGCGGGAGGGACGGCTGGTGGACGGGGACGCGACGTTCCTGGCGGACGCGCTGGCCCTGGACGCGCCGCCGGAGGCGGTCTGCCCCGTCGTGATCACCCAGGACCTGGTGATGGCCGCCTGGCGCGGCGAGGAGCTGCGCCTGCGGGGGAGGATCTCCGCCGCCGTGCACGACGCCGAGGCACGGTCCGAAGTGCTCCTCATCGGGGGGACCGCGAACCTCCGGGACGGCATCTTCCTCGGGCTCTCCCCGCTGGAGTTCATCGTCAACTACGACTGCCGCGTCGTCCTGGTGGACCGGTTCGAGGGGGAAAAATCGATGGACCAGGTCCTGTCGGCGGCCGACGCCCTGGGACCGCGGTTCCTCGGCGTGGTCTTCAACCGTGTCCAGCCGGCGCAGGAAAAATTCGTCCGGGAAACGGTGATCCCCTTCTTCGGGGCGCGGGGAGTGCGCGTACTGGGAGCCGTCCCCTTGGACCCCGTTCTCGGGAGCGTGAGCGTCCGGGCCCTGGCGGACTCCCTCTCCGCGTCGGTCGTGTGCGGCGGGGAAGACGGCGGGAAGGCGATGATCGAGCGGTTCTGCGTGGGTGCGATGGACGTGGAGAATGCCCTTCGGGTCTTCCGGGGGATCTCCCGGAAGGCGGTCGTCACCGGCGGGCACCGCACGGATATCCAGCTGGCGGCGCTCGAGACCGACACGGTGTGCCTGGTGCTGACCGGCGGCGTCGCGCCGAACGACCTCATCCTGGCCCGTGCGCGGGAGAAGGGGGTGGCCCTCCTGACCGTGGCCGAGGATACGATGGCGACGGTGGACCGGTTCGAGAGCCTTCTCGGCCGCCTGCGGATCCGGGAACCGGAAAAGATCCGCCGGGGCATCGACTTGGTGCGCGCGTCCGTGGACACCGCCGGGCTGCTGTCGCTGTGCCGCCACGACTCTTGACCGAAGACGCTACCCGGGAGTATCGTCAGGGCATCCGTTGCCTGCTCCACCTGCCAAGCGGTGATCCCGGGCGAGGAGGCGAGTGTGCTGAGGAACCCCTCGATGTACTTGCGAGTTGCCAGGTGAAGCGGTCCACCTCTATCTCCACCCCGCACTGTCCAAGAAAAGAACATTACGGCCCGGGCTCTCCACCACCCCCAGCCCATCCCGTCTTGGCCAGATGTTAGCTGCAGAAAATTAGAGGAGGAATTTTGGAACTAAAGCGATTGCGACAAATCGTCACCGCAGTGGCTTTGGCGCTGGCATTCGTGCATCTTGTCTGGCCACGGATTGCCGTTGATGCGATAACAATAACACTGTTTTTCATTGCAATCGTCCCTTGGCTCGCTCCGATTTTTAAGTCCATTGAATTTCCTGGTGGGTGGAAAGTGGAGTTTCGCGACTTGCAGAAAGCTGCAGCAAGAGCTGACTCAGCCGGATTGCTAGCGACGGCAATGGAGGCTGCAGCTCAAAACGAACATTTGTTTCAACGGGTGGCTGAGCAAGACCCTAATCTTGCGCTCGCTGGACTTCGCATAGAAATCGAGAAACGTTTGGTCTCCCTCGCTCAGGAAAAAGGAATTGATGCTCGCAAACCCGGAATCGGGACATTACTTCGGGAACTTAGCGAAAAACAAGTTCTTAATTCAGATGAACGGTCGGTTCTTATGGATTTGGTTGGCCTCCTCAATAATGCTGTGCACGGTGCACAGGTTGATCCTCGGGCGACGATTTGGGCTATTGATATCGGCCCGAGATTACTTAAAGGACTCGATCAGAAACTAGTGGAAGCCAAAGTATTTCGCAGCTAACCAGCGGTTGAAACTGACGGATCGCCTGGGTTAATATGCGAGCGCCCGCAGTTTAACCGCAGCTTCCAAAAATATAGAAAACACAGGAGGAATTTATGGCAACAGATAATGTATTGAACACACTGAAAGGGCACATAGATGTGATAGAGAAGGTCGATATAGATAAACTAATGAGGATGAATCTCGGAGATGAGTCACTGGAAGTGCAATTTAGGCCCAGATTAGAAAGAATACAACAGTTAATAGATTTTTCAAAACGGTACGCTCCTACGGTCCACGATGAATTCATAAATAATATGAATACTATAATTCAAAATATCGGCACCAAAATGAATGAACAAGCAGCACGACCTCCTTCAGAGTTCATAGCTCAAAGGCAAGGATTTCTTACAAATATAGACGCTTATCTTGAACAATCACGTCGATGGTTCCCATATTTCGTTGCGTCAGCAGTTGTTGAACGGGGATTCCTTGCCGATGAAAGTATTAAGCAAGAATATGACGCCCCTGCAAGAAGTCACGCTGCCCGTTGAAGGACGAAGTCATCCTCGTGGAGGCTT
>Ga0265292_1002478_pt1 | contig 12762 bp, 15 predicted proteins | sample Munlanlewell296A_FD_189080 | JGI IMG/M metagenome (GOLD analysis project Ga0265292, IMG submission 189080) | Leachate microbial communities from a municipal landfill in Southern Ontario, Canada - Leachate well 296A | ecosystem: Engineered > Solid waste > Landfill > Unclassified | place: Canada...
TCAAATCAATCTTCTTATATTCGGTGTGAATTCTAAAACATCAATTTACAGAAAAATATAAACCTTATCAAGCTATGAAGAATCTACTTTTTTATTTCATTTTACTTTGCGCAATCTGTTCTGTTACAACAGGACAACCTCCAAGTGGACAGACTCCGGATATACTGATCGCGGTTCAAACTTTAAACACTGACCTGATTTATAAAGTGAACGGAAGAGATGGAAGACTCTATCAATCGTATCTGGGCACTAAACTTAACAACATCGCCGGCTTTAACCAGCTCAGGGATGCGGGTCATCTGGTTTATGCAACATTCGGCACTGATAATCTTTTTGAGCCGGCAATCCGTATGACGCACAACGACGGCAATCCAGCGTTGGAATTGAAATATGTCAGTCATAATATCGAAAAACAGGATGCCAATGTAACCATTACACATATTCTCCTGAAAGACCCTGAATATCCTGTTGAAGTTACACTGAATATTAAAGCATTTTCGGCAGAAGATGTTATTGAACAATGGGTTGAGATTGTACAGAAGGAGCCAAAACCACTTACAATTTATAACTATGCTTCATCAATGCTTCACTTTGATGCAAGTAAATACTGGCTCACACAGTTCCATAGCAAATGGGGTGAAGAGATGAAAATGAAGGAGAGTGAACTTACAAGCGGCATTAAAATCCTGGACTCTAAATTGGGTGCCTGGGCAACTATGTACCAGTCTCCGGGATTCTTTCTATCCCTCAATGAAAAATCAGATGAAAATAACGGCGAGTTGATTGCCGGAACCCTGGCCTGGTCAGGTAATTTTCAGTTACTTTTTGAATTAGATGAAAAGAATTCTTTACGCGTAATATCGGGAATTAATCCATTTGCATCGGAATATACAATTCAACCCGGTAAGCCTTTTAAAACGCCTTCATTTATTTTTACTTTTTCGAACCATGGAAAAGGACTTGCAAGCCGTAATCTTCACCGTTGGGCCGCGAATTATGGTTTAATGGATGGGACAAAGGCACGTCTTCCTCTTCTGAATATGTGGGAATCGACAGTTTACGAATTCGATGAAAAGAGACTTACGGATATTATGGATGATACTAAAAAGTTGGGGCTCGACCTGTTTCTTATCGATGATGGCTGGTTCGGTAATAAATATCCGAGAAATAACGACAGTTCCGGAATAGGTGACTGGCAGGTAAATAAGGCAAAACTACCGAATGGATTAGGTTATCTTATAAAGGAAGCCACTAACAGGGGTGTTAAATTCGGTATCTGGATAGAACCGGAGATGGTTAATCCCAGAAGTGAACTCTACAAAAACCACCCCGATTGGATATTGAAACTTCCAAACCGTCCGGAACATTATTTCAGAAATCAACTGATGCTTGATCTTTCAAATCCAAAAGTCCAGGAGTTTGTTTATAACGTTGTGGATGAGATGGTTACAGCTAATCCCGGAATTGCATACATCAAATGGGATTGTAACCGGATGATGACAAACCCGTATTCAGTTTATCTGAAGGATAAACAATCGCATCTGTATATTGATTATGTGAATGGCCTTTACAGTGTACTTGACCGTTTACATCAGAAATATCCTCATCTGCCAATGATGCTCTGCGCCAGTGGAGGAGGAAGGGTTGATTACGGTGCACTCCGTTATTTTACCGAATTCTGGGCAAGCGATAATAGTGAACCGCTTTCAAGAATTTATATCCAGTGGGGCTATTCATATTTCTTCCCTGCAATATCGGTCTGTAACCATGTTACCGCCTGGGGTAAAACATCATTGAAATTCAAGACCGACGTTGCCATGATGGGTAATATGGGGTATGACCTCAGGATTAATAGAATGACTGAGAATGAACTAAAATTCAGTCAGAATGCAATTGCTAATTACAAAAGGCTCAGTGATGTTATATGGCATGGAGATCTTTACCGGCTTATTTCTCCATATGAGGAACACAGGGCAGTTCTGATGTATGTAAACAGTGCAAAAAATAAAGCTGTTCTCTTTGCATATACTCTCAATTCCAGGTTATTTGAAACATTTAACCGGGTGAGGTTACAAGGCCTTGATCCGGCTAAAACCTACAAAATCCGGGAAATTAATGTTCCAGTTGATGGAAGTCCTTCCGGCCCTTCTGAAAGTGGGAAGAGCTATACAGGAGATTATCTGATGAAGATTGGTTTAAACGTTGGTTCAATTTCTCCAGTTACAAGTGCGGTATTTGAAATAACAGAATAATTATTATTTACCCGTCGGTGAAAAAATCTAACCACGGATTTCCATCGGCCGCCAAAGGCTTGCCGACGGCGCTGCACAGGGTTACACGGAGAATTCACGGATTTAAAATTCCGTGTTAATCCGTGTTCTCCGTTTAAAAAAAAATCCTGATCTTTAAATTATATGAAACAAATACAATACAGCAATAACAAATATGGTAAGGGATGAGACACCAATCGGGAACCATACCGGTGCAATCCATGGTTTTGGAATGAGGAAGAGGACATCAATAGTTGTAAGCTTTGATGGCCACTTTATCAGAATGTAGAGTGATAAATAATAGAACAGGTCCCAGAATGCGAATGTCCAGAGGAAAAAAACTCCTTTTTCGATCCATGATCCACCAACAAGATAAGCAATTACAAAGAGCATTATTATTGTAGCTGCTTCTCTTGTCATCTCAATTTTAAGATAACGATCCGGAAATTTCTCTATCGATTCCTTATTTGATTCCGAATCGAGCATCCCCAGAGCTTTTCTCAGGTATACAACGACTACACCCTCAAGGTGAGCCATTGCAATCCCAAAAAGAGCAAGAAGAGATAGTTTAGTTAACATATAGAAAGATAATCAATATTCAACAGATCAGCTAATTTACGAATTTTATCTGATATATGTCCGACTCCGATAGCACAATGATGTGATGGTCCGGCTTTTGACCAGTTATCAATGAATTCCCTTGCAGATAGAGGGAATTTATAACGGCTGTTGGTATTTCCGATCTGTAGGGTCGGACCCTCAACGGAATTACCCTGAGCTGAAAGAAGAGTTATCCTGCCATTTCCTCCCTGACATACGGAAAGAAGTGTAACCGGGCCATTTGTAACTTTCATTTGTATTGATAATCCTTTCCCGGGCTTGCCATGAAAAACCGGAAGTGGGACCAATCCGACTTTTCCATTTGCAATTTTGAAATGTGCCGGTCCGTCATGTCCCATAAGGATAATGTCATCATTAAAATCCATCCCATAAAATTCAGAGAATGAGCCCCCGGTGTTAAAAGCATCCATTATTTTCATTGCAAGTACATTTTTTATTTCGCATTCCCCGGCAACAGGGATGTTCCGCCCGGTAAGCAGTGTCATCCCGGGGATTAATGTTGTAACTATCTTTTCATAACCTGCATCACCTTCTCCTTCATAATAATAGGCCAGCGCACCAAGCCTGAATTTCACTGCCAGCTGGTCGAGTGCAATTGAACTTAGTGCCGCCTCTTCTATTTCGCCGGAAGAGCACTCTGATGAGACATTGAACCAATCTTTAAACTCGCCTATCTTTGAACTGACCTCATCGTCGGACACTTTTTCCCTGAGGCTTTTCAGAACACCGAATTCAATGAGTTCGAAATGGCTGCCGAAAGCAGCAGCGAGCATTGTGATATCGCTGTAAACATCAAGCATTCCGTTATAATAATGACCCATTACTCCCACCCTGGTGTTTTTCATGACCTTCATTACAGAACATGCTTCAATCCACTCTTTAATTTCATTCCAGACATATTCCTCATCAAGATAACCGGTTATAAGATGATACTTTATTCCGGCCCTGTTAAATATACTTGCAAGTTCAGGGGTTACACAACTCTGGCAATATGATAACCATTCTCCTGTCATTTTGCCCCTGTCTTCTATTGAATTGAATTTCTCATAATCAATAGCTTCCGATGGCTGGAGGTTCAGAACAATAACAGGGCAGTTAACCCTTTGGATTAACGGTAAGACATTATGTGACAGTGCATAAGTTGAAATATTAAGGAAGATAAGATCAACTCCGCTTTTTTGGAAAAATCCAGCTGCTTCTATTGCTTTATCCGGATTATCTACCATTCCGGCATCGAATACTTCAGTGCCGGATTGCTCCAGGTGATCTTTAATCGTGAGCTGAAAAGATTTCAGTTTATCAAGTAATCCATCGAATTGAGACCAATATGTGTCGAGTCCGATTCCAAAAAGTCCTATTTTAACTTTACTCCCCATAATTTTATAGTGTTTTGAAACAGATCTTTAAACTACTAAATTCCAGGAGATCAGTTTCGTCATCAATGCATGAATTTAAAATAATGACATGAAGTTCTTTGTTCTCATCAAATAAGTCAAACAAAAAACCTTCAATCCTACATAGAGAAAAACATTCTGGCAGCCAGGTAACAAGAGTATAGTCCAAAAAAGCAAAGCATAACACCCAGACTTTTGATGAAGGCAGATATGACCTTAATATTGATGCGCTGCCGGAACCGGACAATCAGGAATGCCATGAGAAAGAACCAGATTATACTGCCAACAGAAAGGAATAATGCATAGCAAATACTGATTACCAGATGAAAATATGCCGGATATTTGGTTTGATCCTGTGGATGATCTTTATTTTTGCCTATCTGAATATTGTTAAATTGGTTAATTGATAATACTTGTGAGTTTTCTATTTTTCTACCTTCAATATTACTTATTTCCGTTACATTCTGGTCCACTTTACCTGCCAGCCCTCCTGTATGCAAACCCAGAGATGCTAATAAAGAAATCACGAAAAAGGATGATGTAAGCACTCCGATAAATAAAGTTGGATTAAGGAAGTTAATCATAAACCCGGTATAAAATGCTCCTTTTTCCCTCTTTTTAATCTTTTCAGTGAGATGGCTTTTATCTTCGAGATGTTCAATATCAATTTTTGTCCTGAAAATCTTGTATCCCAGGAAGAAAAATAATATTGAACCAGCTGATAATATATAAGGGATGGCTGGTTTGTATAAAGAATAAAGTTTGGTCAAACCGAATACTGCAATGAACACATAAGTAAAATCGGCAATAGAAGCACCTATGCTCACTAAGTTACAGTAACGCAGCCTTCCTTTGAGTGCATTTGAAGTGATCAGGATGCTGATAGGACCTGCAATTGGCATCGAGAAAATGAATCCTGCTAATAAACCGGCAATCGATATGGTTATGATACTTTCTGCCATGAAACCACAATATTTTTGCTGTAAATGATTTAAGATAAGTACTTCAGCTGTTTTTAAATCTTCTTATGGATCAATCTCAATGCAAAAATAATCAATCGTTTCAATCATTAAGCTGCCCAAAATACTTTTTCTTAAACCATAATGCCACATTCACAAGTGCAATCATAACCGGTACCTCAACCAATGGGCCGATTACAGCAGTAAATGCTTCACCAGATTTTAACCCGAAGACAGCAATTGCGACTGCTATGGCAAGTTCAAAATTATTACTTGCAGCTGTAAATGAAAGAGTTGCTGTTTGCTCATAAGTCGCTCCTGCCCTCCTGCTCATGAAGAAGGAGAACACAAACATAATTACGAAATAAATTATGAGAGGGATAGCGATCAATACAACATCCAAAGGTAATTTTACAATGTATTCGCCTTTCAGGGAGAACATTACTATTATAGTGAATAACAAGGCAATAAGTGTGATGGGACTTATTTTGGGAATAAATTTAGTATGATACCACTCCTTGCTTTTAACCCTGATTAAGATGAAACGGGTAAGAAAACCCGCAATGAATGGAATACCAAGATAAATAAAGACACTCTTCGCTATTTGTCCGATTGTTATATTCTCAACCACTGAATTAGTTGGCACTCCGAACCATCCTGGTAAAACTGCAATAAAAACCCATGCATAAACTGAGAAAAGCAATACCTGGAATATGGAATTAAAGGCCACCAGTCCTGCACAATATTCTGCGTCGCCTTTTGCCAGGTCGTTCCATACGATCACCATGGCAATACAACGGGCCAGACCAATCATAATAATACCATACATATAAGGGAGGTTTGCATTGTCTTTCCCGGGAAATAGTTTGAAGAAAAGAATTGCCAGTGCAAACATAAGAACCGGTCCGATAATCCAGTTCTGCACCAGGGAAAGACCCAGAATTTTATAGTTTCGGAAAACACCACCCAATTCTTCATATTTTACTTTTGCCAATGGCGGATACATCATCAGAATCAGACCAATGGCAATAGGAATATTGGTAGTGCTTTCAGGCGAAGATTTTAATGAATCCCAGAATGCTGCTATTGCCGGGAAAAAATATCCGGAAAAGACGCCGATAAACATTGCAAGGAATATCCAGAGAGTAAGATATCTGTCGAGAAATTTTAGTCTGGGTTTCATATAGTAATAATTTGAAAATGTACCAATTTGAAAATTTGAAAATGGGTTATTTAAAAACCTTGAACTGAGAAAGTTTAACAGCAATTTGAATTTGAGCCGGAACACCCGCAAGATGGTTCGGTATTATTCAGAATACCGTTGATAATTCCGGCTGCACAGCCGACACCAGAATTAACTGTTATCGCCTGCACAGGGCAATTGAGAGCACATGCGCCGCACTCCATGCAATAATCGCGTCTGATAATATGAGCTTTCTTCCCAGCTAGCTCAAATACCTCATGCGGACAGACTTTAACACACATTCCGCATCCATTGCATGTCTCCTCACACAATTTGAGTGTCACAACATCAGGCAGATATAAGAGATCCTTCATAATTCAAAATTTAATTTAGTTTTCCAATAACCTGTAAAATAATACCGCTGATGGCAAAACCTATTTGCAGTGGCAGTGAAATCTTCATTTCTTTTTTAACTCCCGACAATGAGGTATATGTTGAAGAACCGGTAAAATTCATTGCCAGAAAAGAGGAAATAGCTGTAATTATTAAAAACCAGGATACTATTTCAAAGATATTCTTCCCCTTAAGATTTAAAGACAGAAGAATCAGAAACACGATCGAACCTGTAATGAAACCCTTTAAGGCGAAAGGTCTGCCAGGTATATACGGAAGGCAAATCGGGGTAATTACGATTCCAGACAGATATGCAAGAAATACGCTCAATATTGCAGGACCACCTTCACCTGAAAAATCTCTGTACGAGAAACCATTCCTGGTCAGACCGGAAATTATAAATATAACAGCCATTGCACCAAGAAGGTAAAATTTCCCATAAATAAAATCATTGGGAATAAGCTTCAGTCGATCTTCAAACCCGAAGGTAACTCTTCGCATCTCCTTGTCAGATCTATAACCATCATCAATAAATCTTTTTATATCGGATGCACGAACCGGCCCATAATGAACATTAAAACCGGATTCCTCCTTGACAATATGTGCAGCAACACCTGTTGCACCCAATTGTGGAAGAATTATCCTTTTATGATTTACAATTTTATCGAGAGAAACAAGTTTGATTCTGCTAACAAGCTCTTTAGTGCCGAAAGTCCCTTTTCCGGCAGCACACCAGACGTTTACCCCCCGGGTATCCAAAACCAGTATCCAACCGTTTACTCCTGAGAGGTTTTTACGTAAAGTATCGAATGAAAGTTTGTAGTTTGCTGTCACAAAGACATCGGATGTCGGACCGGGAGAGCCAAATGCATAAAGCCCAGGGCTAACTAAGTAATTATCACGATTAATTCCCCATCGAACCATAACTGCCCCCATAAAATCTGCAGAATTAAGCATAGTAGATACGAGAGGAACCGAAGTCCCGTTAATTGGAACCTTACCTATTGAAAAAGTGTCCTTCATCTCTTAAGAATTTGAAAATTAGCTAATTTGAAAATTTGAAAATAGTTTAATTTAATCATCATGAATTATTTGATTTTGAGGAACTTATTATCTTTTATAAAATCTTTAATAATCCCTGGACATCGATTAACAAATGTTCTTCAAATGGATAGGTAGGAGTATGCTTGCAAATTAATAGCCAGTATTCTGTTTCATCAGCCTCTTTTGCTGCGACTTTAATTTTATGAATAAAATCAGCTTTGCTTTCAGCGTTTTGCGCTTTACGGACATTTGCTCCAATAGAAGTACCAGATCTTAATAATTGACGGGATAGAACAAACTTCTTTTTATCCTCCAATAATTCACAATAAAGTGCAATATTAAGTGCAAATTGAAACGACTTTTCAACTATTATATTCTCCTTATCATTTCTCATATAACATTGCTTTTTAATTTCTTTTCATTTTCAAATTAAAATTGTATTGTTTTTAAGTTCTTCCAATTTTCAAATTAGCTAATTTAAAGTGTATTGCTATCTAGGTTCTTTTCATTTTCAAATTTTCAAATTTTCAAATTTTTTTTCTTAGTTCTGATTCATATAATTTATAAAACTCATCCCTTATCTCATTTCTTGCATTATAAAACGCACTCATTATTTCCACATACGATCCTTTGACATGTGAGGGATCCTCAAAACCGAGATGCAGTCTATGTCTCACTTTTCCCGCGAAGGCTGGACACGTCTCCCTTGCGTTGTCGCAAACTGTTATAACATAGTCCCATTCGTCATTCAGAAATTGGTCAACGTTTTTTGGCGTGTGATGACTTATGTCAATACCTATTTCATTCATCACCTTTACAGCCGTTGAGTTAATCCTTATAGCCGGTTCCGTTCCAGCCGAGAAGACTTGCAATCTCTTGTCAAACGATTGCAGAAAGCCTTGAGCCATCTGGCTGCGGCAACTGTTTCCTGTGCAAAGTATCAATATCTTCATAACTTATTAATTTGAAAATTTGGAAATTTGGGAATTGAACACATAAGAATACGGAAATTAAGTTTTTTTGGAGGTGATTATTATTTTTGAAATTATCTTAATAAGCTCCTGAATATCTGCTAATAAGTTTTCATTAAAAGGATATGATGGTGAATTTTTGCAAAGTAACAGCCAGTATTCGGTTTCTTCAGCTTCTTTCGCTGCAATTTTTAATTTATGAATAAAATCATCTTTACTTTCCGCATTTTGTGCCTCCCGGACATTTGCCCCAATAGAAGTGCCTGATTTTAATAATTGCCCTGATATAACATATTTTCTGTTTTCTTCCAATAATTCACAATATGAAACTATTTTAATAGCAAACTGAAAAGATTTTTCAACTATAATATTTCTCTTACTATCTTTCATAATGCCCTCATTTTCAAATTTTCAAATTAGCACATTTTCAAATTGGTACATTTTCAAATTATTTTTCTATTTACAATCAAAATTTATCGGAATATTAATCTCGTTTATAAATGTTTCTGACATTTCTTTTAATTCCTTTATTTTCTCCAGGTTTAGACAATAACAAGTTTTTACACCCTCTATTGTACCTGTAATCAAACCGGCATCTTTAAGTTCTTTAAGGTGTTGATTTACCGTTGTCCTGCTAAGTGGCAACTCATCTGCAAAATCACCTGTAATGCATGTCTTTGTTTCAGCAAGATATCTCAATATCGCCAGCCGAGCCGGATGAGCCAATGCTTTAAATAGCTCGGCAGATACCTGAAGTTCGGAATTAAACAGTTTCATTTTTGAGTAAGCCATGATTAATTACTTTAAACATTAAAAATTTCTTCTGAAAGCTCTTTCACTTTTTTAATACCAATAATTTCAGATGGCTGAAGCGGTATGGCAAACATAGGTTTTGGATTGTATAATTCCTGTGCTTTATGCAGGTAATGCTGTTGCAATTTCCAACGTTCAAGTGCAAAACCAGTCTGACAATCATTACTTTTAAGTATATTATTCAGAAAAATCCCCTGAGCCTTAATACCAACTCTTTCAAGGTCTTTCATGGCCCGGAAGCTTTCATGAATTGGTGTGAACTCGGGGTAAGCCACAAGCATTAAGGTTGTAAGATCAGGATTTTTTAACCTTGCAATCAATGTATCAATTTTGCTGTTTTCATGGCTGGTATCAGAGGTCGTTGCTGTATTGCCTTTTAGTTTCATATCGATTTGCTTTTTATACTCGAACGGCAATTCAAGAAGACGCAGAGTGTGACCGGTTGGAGCAGTATCAAGGACAAAATAATCCCAGCCTGGTTCATTTAACAGGTTCGCGAACTGTTCGAAAATGGCAATTTCTTCAGTACAGGGTGATTCTAACTCCTCCTCAAGTGAAGCCAACAATTCATCAGAATATCCATTTGCCCTGGAATCGTCCATGATTTTAAGACGATACTCCTCAACTGCTGTTTTCTGGTCGATATTTACTGCCCATAAACCGCCTGCAATATTAACAGGAATATGGTTTACTTCTGTTTCAAGCACCTGCCCTATATGTGCTGCAGGGTCTGTGGTAAACAGCAGGGTTTTCCCTTTTTCTGCCATTTTTAAAGCAAGGGTACATGCGGTAACAGTTTTACCAACGCCTCCTTTACCTGTTAAAATAATTATTAGGCTATCCGCTTTCTTTTGGAGCAACCGGCTCAACAGATCTGATGAAGAAAACCCGGTGAAGGGAATACTTTTGGGCCAATTCACCTGAATAACAGCTTCTTTCTGGTCAAAGGCGATTTCACCCAACAAAGAGATGTTTGTAATCCCCTTTACTTCAGATTGCTGCAAGGGAACTTCCGAAAATTTATCAGGAAAAAGATTTTGAAGTTGCTGAACATATTTCTTCTGGTTTTCAGCCATGCTGCCAAACAGACCCGTAAGGCTTGAATGATTAGGATACACCCCATTAATTACAAGATGAAAATTATGAATGCCCGTTCGTTCAAGTTCCGATTTAGCGCGCATTGTTTCGTAAACCGATGTTTTTTCGGGTCGGCTCACGAGGTAAACTGTAGTGCGGTCAGCATTCTGTAACATGCTTACGGCATGGGCGTATTTCTGTCTCGATCCTTCTAGTTGCGAAACAGGACCTATGCAGGTTTGCCCTTGTCCTTCAGCGCTTTTTTTAATGTATTTGTCCCACTCATTTGGAAGTGTCATCAGACGAAGAGTATGACCTGTGGGCGCTGTGTCGAAAATAATCAGGTCGTAAGTTTCATCGCCCAGAAAATCGGTAAACTTATCAAAGGTTGCAATCTCGACGGTACATCCGCCATTGAATTCTTCTTTCACCTGTTCCAAAACAGCTCCTTCGAGTATAGCTGAAAGTGGTTCGAGCATCCTGTTCTTATAGGCATCGGTAATGGCATCGGAATCCATTTGTGCAAGAAAAAGATCAGGAGTAACCTGTATAGTCTCTATTCCAACTTTTCGTTCGAAAATATCGCCAAGATTGCCAGCAGGGTCAGTTGAAACCAGTAGAGTGCGTTTACCTTTTTGAGATTGATATACTGCCGTTGTTGCAGCCATTGTAGTCTTCCCAACGCCACCTTTCCCTGAGAAGAATATATATTGTGTCATAAAATCAGAGTTGTAAATTATTTTTAATTGTTAAAGAATTAATTTTTGATTCGGCAAAACGTCTTATTTTAGAGATGTTTACCTTTTTTTCGCTGCATGCTACTTCACCGTTCACCAGAACAAAGGGAAAATTAACAGTCCCATTTTCGAGCAGGGTCTGCGCGTCAGTGTCAGCAAACCATTGCCCCGACATAAACTCAATGTGCTCAAAATCAACCATGTTTTGAAAAACATGTTCCATCTGATTTTTCAATAATGAGGCCACATCGCTCCAGCTCATTTTCTTTTGATCGCAAGCTGCCTGAGGTATGGTATAAAACGCTATATGCAGTTTATTTGTGTCCACCATTAGCTGAAAATCCCAAGTATTTTAGAATCAGATTTAATACTTTTTATTTCCGGAATATGAACAGCCAGATCATCCAGTGTAGCATAACTGCCTTTCTTAATTATTTTACCATCTAATAATGTAAGAGGAAGTTTCCCCGGATCCTCGGTTGTTATAAATTGTTTTACAACCGGGTTACCGGTGAATGCCAGAGGCACCTGATTAATAGCATAACGCTTTACTTCTACCATGGCTTTGGAAAGAATCTGTATGGTATTCTGAAGTTCAATTAACTCTTTATCAGGTTCGGGACCACAAACACCTGAGGAACAACATAAGGACGGTTCAAATATTTCGATATTCATATTCATAATTTTATGACGTAAATATACGTTTATTTTTAATACTGCGTATATTTACGTTATTTAATTTGCAAAAAATATTTTGTTTAGATTTTTGCATGTCATTTTTAAGATTGATAAAAATAATTACTGAAACTTTTTGTCATTTTAAAAAATCATTTCGTTATTTTGCGAAATATAAAAATAAAAGCGTAATCTGTTTAAAAAAACAAATGTCGGACAAAATCGAATTTACCCCCGATGTATTGCAGATAGCCAAAGTTGCTAAAGCATTAAGCCATCCGGTAAGGGTGCATATTTTGAAAAAGTTATCAGGAATGAATGCCTGCTGTTATAGCGGCGACCTGGTTGAGGAACTGCCCGTCGGGCGTTCGACATTATCGCAACATCTGAAAGAACTCAAATACGCCGGATTAATTCAGGGTGAAATCAACCCTCCCTATATTAAGTATTGTATTAACAGGGAAACCTGGGAAGAGACAAAAATATTATTTGTTGATTTTTTGAATGAAACCCAATCAATAATGCTCCATTCGGATAAAAAATCTAATGCCCTGAACCATGTATAAATCAACAAGATTAATCTACTGTTACACATTTTCAAATTATCTCATTTTCAAATTTTCAA
>Ga0265292_1002479_pt1 | contig 12745 bp, 6 predicted proteins | sample Munlanlewell296A_FD_189080 | JGI IMG/M metagenome (GOLD analysis project Ga0265292, IMG submission 189080) | Leachate microbial communities from a municipal landfill in Southern Ontario, Canada - Leachate well 296A | ecosystem: Engineered > Solid waste > Landfill > Unclassified | place: Canada...
TTGCCTGCTAAACTCTTCGAAGTATCATTAAATACAGAATCTTTTTTATAGTATGTGTTAAAATAGTAGAGGTTATTGTTCATGGTGGCCAGGTACTTGATTTTTAAAGTATCGAGGCGCTTTTTTAATGAATCACGTGTAGCCTTGAGTTGCTTTACATTCATCATTTGATAATTATCCTTGAAGAATTCTTCGTTGGTGCGGGTCAGTGTAAAAGCAGAAAGATCGAAGCGACGAAATTCTTCTTTAAATTTTGTGCGCTGAAAGGGGTGATTTGTTTTGGTTCTTTGTCTATCAGCGCTTTCGTAATAATTTATACCGTTTAGCAAGGTAAAAATCAGGTAACGTTTGTCAACAGTCATTTCCATAGTGCCGGTTTCGGCTACTGTCAGGTTGGTGTTGCCCATCCTTGATGAGTGGTCGTAAATCATAATGTTGCGCAAAGTTTTACCGTCACTGTCTTTTTTGCCTACTTTTATCACATAGTCGTCGATTCCATTATAGAAAATTCCTTCCTTAACATTCAGCGCAGGTTTTTGTTCGCGGACATCATATAGAAGCGATCCCATTTTCAGGTTTGCATAAGGCAGTACATTATTTGAAAAATAAAATGCGGAAATACTTATGAGAACTGTAACCACAATAAGCGGCATCATGATTTTCTGCAAAGAAATTCCTGCTGATTTCAAGGCAACAAGCTCGTAATGTTCCCCGAGATTACCGAATGTCATGATAGATGAAAGCAAAATGGCAAGCGGTAACGCAAGCGGAATCATGGTAGTAGAAGCCCAGAAAAGAAGTTGAGCAATTATCGTCCATTCTATTCCTTTGCCCACAAGGTCATCAATATATTTCCACAGGAACTGCATAAGCAGTATAAAAACAGCAATAAAGAACGTCATAATGAAAGGCCAGAAAAATGACCTGATCATGAATAAGTATAATTTTTTGTTGAGCATTTTTTGTAATTTATTTAACTATTACCCCATCTTTAATAGTAAGCTTGCGGTCGGCCATATTGGCAAGTTCTTCGTTGTGTGTTACAATAACAAATGTTTGTTTGAATTCATCACGCAATGAAAAGAACAAACTGTGCAATTCTTTTGCTGATGCGGAATCAAGGTTACCTGATGGTTCATCTGCAAGAATCACAGCAGGATTGTTGATCAGAGCTCTTGCCACAGCCACACGCTGCTGCTCGCCACCGGAAAGTTGCGACGGCTTGTGGTCTTTTCTTTCGGAGAGTCCTAAGAATTGAAGCAGTTTAACAGCTTTTTTTTCCGCTTCTTTTTTATTTGTACCACCAATAAATGTGGGGATACATACATTTTCTAACGCGGTGAATTCCGGCAAAAGATGATGGAACTGAAAAACAAAGCCGATGTTTTTATTACGGAACTCTGAAAGTTTTTTGTCGTTGAGCGAATTTACCGCAATATCATTGATCCTTACATTGCCTTCATCAGCATGATCGAGTGTGCCGAGGATATGGAGCAGTGTGGTTTTTCCGGCGCCTGATGCACCTACTATGGAAATGATTTCTCCTTTTATTATTTCAAGATCGATTCCTTTAAGAACCTTTAGCTTCCCGTATGATTTCTGTATATTTTGCGCTTTGATCATTATTCTAAAATTTGCCGGGTACAAACTTACATAAAATAAATAATTATACTTAAAACAACCTGCCCTGCCCATAAAAAACGGGGATTAGAAATTGTCATTAATTGTGCAAGCCAACGCATCCCGCAATTCTGCGGGACAAGGACTGGTGCAAACTTGACACGACACACATTGCTCAGACAACCGGGTAGCCGATAACAGGGATTATTTTATTTTTTATTTTTTTTTATTTGTAAATCAGTCAAAAACATTATATCTTTGAGTATTTTATTAATGATGTTACGCATATTTTTATATTTATTTGTCAAAGTCACTCAGAGCCGTCACGATTATTTTAAAGTGTCATCAATACAGGTATTAAAATCGTGGCGTGTCGAAGAGTGACTGCTCGGTCTGGCTTCGACACGTCCCGAAATGGGGACGGCTCTGCCTGACCGCTATTATAAATTCATTATTTTTGCGTAACATCAGTTATTAGTATAATCGTTCTTTATGATAATGGCAGGCTATTCTATCGTTCCGAAATTTAGTTTCGGGAAGGAAAGTCCGGACAACACAGAGCGCCATACTTCCTAACTGGAAGGCCCCACGATGTTATCGGGGGGACAGATAGTGCCACAGAAAATAACCGTCCCGATTCTTCGGGATAAGGGTGAAAACGCGAGGTAAGAGCTCACGTCCCGCTATGGTAACATATCGGGAGGGTAAACCTTATGGGTTGAAAGGCCAAATATACCGGGAATTTCTCCGACTTGTCGGAGGATAAAGGGCTGCTCGCCTGCTCCCGGGGGGTAGGCCGCTAGACCCTGTTAGTGATAACAGGGCAAGATAAATGATAGAACCTTGAGCAATCATTGACAGAATCCGGCTTACAAGCCTGCCTGAAATAAAAAAACCCGTCTGCATTTACGCGACGGGTTTTTTTTATTAAACAATGTTTGATCAAATCTTTTTAACATTGATTGCGTTAGGGCCTTTTTTCCCTTCGGTTACGTCGAAAGACACTCTGTCATCTTGTTTAATTTTGTCAATTAATCCCGATACGTGAACAAAAATTTCATCGCCGGAATCGTCCATCTTAATAAAACCAAAACCTTTGGCTTCATTAAAAAATTTTACTAAACCTGTTTTCATAAAAAATAAATAATAATAAATAAAAATTAATTTGATGCAAAGATAGTAATTTTTTATTAATAACGAACTGTGAATAATTAATTTTACTGCAAACGGTTAAAAATTTACCTTTTATTGAAATAAATTGCTAAATTGTTATATTGCTAAATTGTTGTAAATAAGTTATTAACAGCACAAGCAATAAATAAAATAACAATTAAACAATTAAACAATTAAGCCATTAGAGTATAATTATTAATTTAGCCCGATTCAATTTGATAACAAAAAACATGAAAAAAATATTGTTTGTTATATTAGTATTAAGCTGTTGTAGTTCAATGAATTTTCTGTACAGCCAGAAAAATATTATTTACTCTGAACCAGAAATAGAGTACCGGAAAGGATTAGAATTGTTCAACAAGGAAAAATACACTGCTGCTCAACAACTTTTTTATAAAACAATCAATGCTATTGAAGATGTACAGTCTGAAATTCGCATCAGCGCCGAATATTATGCCGCCATTTGTGCTATAGAATTATATAACAATGATGCCGAATATAAACTGATGAAATTCATCAGCAGCCATCCCGAAAATTCGAAAGTAAGGCTTGCAAATTTTCAACTCGGCAAATTACAATACCGCCAGAAAAAATATAATGATGCAATAAAAACTTTCGAGACTGTTGATGTTTACGATCTTAACACCGATGAATTAACTGAGTATTACTTCAAATCAGGATACTGTTATTTTATGCTGAAAGAATCCGATAAAGCAAAAAAACAGTTTTTTGAAATAAAAGATGTTGACACCAAATATTTTGCTGCCGCTAATTACTACTATGCGCATATCGCTTATAACGATAAAAACTATGAAACTGCGCTGAAAAGTTTTCAGAAAATTGAAAACGACGAAAATTTCGGACCTATCGTACCTTATTATATTGCCCAGATCTATTACCTTCAGGGCAATTATGAAGAAGTGATCAGGTACGCTCACCCCCTGCTCGATTCGTCCGATACCAAACGGACAGATGAGATCGCACGTATTCTCGGGGAATCATATTTTAAAATCGGTAAATATGCAAACTCTATTCCGTATCTGGAAAAATATCAGAGCAAAACTTCTAATCCCATTACCCGTCAGGATTATTATGAACTTGGATATGCTTATTATAAAGGTGGTGTAGATTACGCAAAAGCTATCAGCAATTTTGAAAAAGTGATCACTACTGAAGATTCGCTGGAGCAAAACACCTATTACCTGCTTGGTGACTGTTATCTGAAAAATAATAATAAAAAATTTGCAATGAGTTCTTTCCTTTCAGCGTATAAATTATCTTTTTACCCCGACATCAAAGAAGACGCCCTGTTCAACTATGCCAAATTAGCTTATGAGCTGGCTTTGAACCCTTATAATGAAGCCATCACTTCTTTCCAGAAATTTATCAATGATTATCCTAATTCATCCAGGATTGACGAAGCCGGAACATACCTCGTAAATCTATTCCTTACAACCAAAAACTATAAAGATGCTCTCGCATCCATCGAAAAAATAAAAACCAAGGACGATAAACTGAACATGGCATTCCAGAAGATTGCCTATTACAGAGGCATAGAACTGTTCAACGACAAGGATATTGATGGGGCTTTGGAAATGTTCGATAAATCAAATACACAGCCTATTGACAAATTCATCAAAGTGCAATGTTATTACTGGAAAGGTGAAGGATATTACCGTCTTTCGCAATTCGATTCGGCGCTTACTTGCTATAATTCCTTCCTTGTACTTCCTGGTGCATACAGTCTCTCTACTTACAACACTGCTTATTACAACATCGGATATTGCTATTTTAAGCAAAAGAATTATAAATCAGCTATTAGTAATTTCAGGAAATTCGTTATCAACAAATCTAAGGAAAGTGCTAAAATTTTTAATGATGCATATCTTCGAATAGGCGACTGCTATTTCGTTTCAAAGGAATATGCAAATGCCATTGAGTATTACGACAAAGCTATCGCTATTAAATCATTCGACACCGATTATGCCATGTTCCAAAAAGCGCTTTGTCAAAACGCACAAGGGAAATATGATTCGCAAATCATTACTCTCCTCGAAATGCTCGACCAATATCCCAAAACAGCCTATGCCGACGATGCAAAATTTGAACTGGCAAACACCTATCTTGCAAAAAATGACAATAGCAATGCCTTGACCTATTATAATAAAATCATCAACGAATATCCAAACAGCAGCTATGCAAAACGTGCACTGCTTAAGATAGGACTAATATATTTTAATACTGAAAAAAATGAACTTGCTCTTCAGACTTTCAAAAAAGTGGTGAGTGATTACCCTGCAACTGATGTTTCGAAAGATGCCCTTGTAAGCATCCGTAACATATATATGGAAATGGACAGCGTAAACAGCTTCTATAAATATGTACAAAGCCTTCCTTTTGAATACGGATCCAAAACAGAACAGGACTCGGTAACATACATGGCTTGCGAGAATAGCTATATGAAGAACGGCGACTGTGATAAATCTGCTAAAGGATTTGGTAATTATATTTTGCAATTCCCGAATGGGTATTTTATAACAAATGCATATTATTACAAAGCTGAATGCGATTTCAAAAACAATAATATTGAAGAAGCGCTGAAAGAATATGTTTATGTAGTCGGCCAGCCGCAAAACAAATTCTCCGAATACGCCATTTTAAAGGCAGCCGGCATTTGTTACAAACTGAACCGTTATGATAGCGCGGCAAACTTCTATTCCAAACTGGAACAAAATGCTGAATATAAATCTAATATTATCGAGGCCCGCACCATGAAGATGCGATGCTACTGGAAGACCGGCATGTACGAAAAAGCGGTAAAAGCTGCCAAAACTCTTATTACAACTGAAAAGGTAACAAATGAATCGCTTGCCGAAGCGCACCTTACCATAGGCCACGCTGCACTTGCTATGGACAGTATGGCTCTTGCGCAAACTGAATTTGAATTCACGTACAAACAAAGCCCCACAAGTGAATTTGGCGCTGAAGCTAAATATAACATCGCCAACATCCAATATCGCCTCAATGACTATACAAATGCGGAAAAAACAATTTTTGAAGTGATCAACCTGGTTCCTTCTTACGATTACTGGATTGCTAAAAGCTTTATCCTGCTCGCTGATGTTTATGTGAAAACAGCTAATATGGTTCAGGCAAAAGCAACTCTGCAAAGTATCATCGACAACTACGAAGGTGCCGACCTGATAACAATTGCCCATGAAAAACTGAATGCCATTAACCAGGCAGAAAGTATTCAGGAACAGAAAAATGCCACTGAAGATATACAGATTAAATTTGACAACAATCCTAAGAATGACAAACTATTTGAAGACAAAAACCAACTAAAGGAGGAAGATAATAATGAATAAAAGTCAGATCATATATAAAAGATCACCTCTAAAAACTACGGAATCCGTCATTGCGAGGGCTTTTCGCCCGAAGCAATCTCATTATCGCACCGTGAGTGAGATTGCTTCGTTCCTCGCAATGACGTTCATATCTTTTTTGATTCTTGCTTTTCAGGGCAATATAAAAGCACAGAATGCTGATGTAATCATCATTGATGCATATAAACCAACTATTTCAGATGCTTTTAAAATAAACGATAATCCTAAAATACAGGATACAACTGTAGAAAAATTAAATCTGAATTACCAGATCAGCTCCCGACTTTATCCTACAACATATTACCTTGACCCAATCAAACCGGCCAAAATGGTAGGAGAACCTCTCACAAAGTTTTATAAATCTTATGTAAAAGCAGGATTCGGAACAAAAACAACTCCTCTTGCAGAAATCTATTTTAACAACCTCCGGTCTACCGATCAATCCATTGGCGCATATTTCAGACATCTTTCTTCTGCCGGAAAAATCAAAGACTATGCTTTCCCCGGTTTCAGCGACAATGAAGCAGTTGTTTATGCCAGTAAATTTTATAAGAACCATACGCTTTCAGCAGATATTGACTATAACAGAAACGTTGTGCATTATTACGGTTTCAACCCTGCCGAACTTCCTCCGGATCTTAGTATGTTGAATATCGAAGATAAAGACAAATTCAAACAGCGATTTTTGAAAATCGGGGGGCAATTGAAATTTATGAGCACATTTATTGATTCGGTTAAACTTAATCACTCCTTTTCTCTTTCATACTTTAATTTTTCCGATATGTATAAGGCTTCCGAAGATCATATCGGTTTTACCGGAGCTATTGATAAAAAGGTTAATCTCATTGGTAAAAATATTAACAACCAGGATATCGGACTAAAAGCAGATGTTAATTATTATAATGACTTTAATAAAATTGGCATTTCATCACCTGGTGCTACAGTTCGTCTGTTACCGCATTTTTCCGCTACTTATGACATCCTTAAATTTGACATAGGTTTGAATACTTCTATTGAAGCTACTGATAAGTACTCGAATATCTATCTATATCCGGATGCAAATTTCAATATCAATCTTTATAATAACATTTTGATACTGTATGGAGGAATTACCAGCGATCTGAAAAGGAACAACCTCATAGATCTTTCATCCGAAAATCCATTTATCAATACCTATCTTCCGCTTAAATTCACAAATACAAGGTCAAAAATATTTGGTGGTTTCAAAGGTTGCCTGAGTTCGTATCTTTCATTTAACGCGTATATATCCAAATCGAAAGTAGAAAACCTTCCTTTGTTTGTAAATGATACTGCAATCGATCTGTTTAATAAGTTTACCGTGATCTACGATAAAGCGAGGGTGATTAATACACATACAGAAATATCATACCAAAAAACCGAAAAAATAAAGATACTGCTGATCTCTAATTTTTATCAGTATATGCCCAACGAATTGGAAGCATGGCATAAACCAAATATGGACGTAAAATTCTCACTTTATTATAACCTGAAAAATAAAATTATATTGAAAACTGATGTGTTTGCACTCGGCAGTTCTTATGCAAAAAAATGCGACCCCGGAAAAATACCGGATGTGAATCGTGTTCGTTTACCTGGAACTGTTGATGTTAATCTCGGTCTTGAATACAGGTACACAAAAATACTATCAGCTTTCCTTAACTTTAACAATATTGGCGCTGTAAGATACCAGCGATGGTATAATTATCCGGGGTACGGATTTACCGCTCTTGCAGGGATTACTTATGCACTTTGACTATTTTTCAAATCTCTAAAATTATACTTGTATATTCCTTTTTATAAAAGAATATATGGGTATTTTTCCCTTTTCAAAAAAAATAATAAAATCATTGATTTTTTTGTGCTTTTTATATCATTTATATCATAAGATTTTATTACATTTGTAAAGTACATAAAACTAAGAAAAAAATGAGCGAAATCGAAAAAGACGTTATTGAAAAAGATTCTTATACAGCGGATAATATCCAGGTATTGGAAGGATTAGAGGCAGTTAGAAAAAGACCTGCAATGTACATTGGCGATATCAGCAATAGAGGTTTGCACCATTTAGTTTACGAAGTGGTGGATAATTCTATAGATGAAGCATTGGCAGGCTATTGTAATAAGATTGATGTTTTTATCAATGAAAACAATTCAGTTACCGTAATCGACAACGGCAGAGGTATTCCCACTGACATGCACGAAAAAGAACAAAAATCAGCTTTGGAAGTTGTGATGACTCTTCTTCATGCAGGCGGAAAATTTAATAAAGAATCGTATAAAGTTTCCGGCGGTCTGCATGGAGTTGGTGTTTCATGCGTTAATGCGCTTTCATCTCATCTTGAAGTAAAAGTTTACAGGGAAGGAAAAATATTCATCCAGGAATATAAAGAAGGCAAGCCTTTATATAGCGTAAAAGAAATTGGCAAATCAGATAAAACAGGAACAGAAACCACTTTTTTACCTGATTCTTCTATATTTATTGTTTCTGTCTTTTCTCATGAAATAATTGCTTCCCGCCTCAGAGAACTGTCTTTTTTGAATAAAGGCATAACTCTCACTATTACCGATTACCGCGAAAAAGACGAAAATAATAATTTCATAAGCAATTCGTATTTTTCAAAAGAAGGGCTTAAGGAGTTTGTCAATTACCTTGATTCCACAAGGGAAAAACTTATGGAAGATCCCATTTATATGGAAGGCGAAAAAGGAGGGGTTCCTATTGAAGTAGCAATGCAGTACAATTCGTCCTTTACTGAAAATACACATTCATACTGTAACAATATCAATACGCATGAAGGAGGGACTCACCTTTCAGGTTTCAGAAAGGCTTTAACAAGGACGTTGAAAAATTATGCTGAAAAATCGGGTATGCTTTCAAAACTTAAATTTGATATTAACGGGGATGACTTCCGCGAAGGGCTTACTGCAATTATTTCAGTTAAAGTTCAGGAACCTCAATTTGAAGGGCAGACCAAGACAAAACTCGGCAACAGCGAAATAATGGGCGTTGTTGACCAGCTTGTCAGCGAAATGCTGAATTATTATCTGGAAGAACATCCTAAAGAAGCAAGAACCATCGTAAATAAAGTGATACTTGCAGCCACTGCCCGCCATGCAGCAAGGAAAGCAAGGGAATTGGTTCAAAGGAAAGGTGTCCTTTCAGGTTCAGGATTGCCGGGTAAATTAGCCGACTGTTCTGAATCAGACCCATCCTTATGCGAAATATACCTTGTTGAAGGTGATTCCGCCGGAGGTACTGCCAAACAAGGCAGAGACAGAAAATTTCAAGCTATTCTTCCTCTCAGAGGAAAGATCCTTAATGTGGAAAAAGCCATGCAACACAAGGTGTTCGACAGCGAAGAAATTAAAAACATGTTTACAGCTCTTGGCGTTACTATCGGAACCGATGAGGATAGCAAGGCGCTAAATCTTGATAAACTTCGCTATCATAAGGTAATTATCATGACCGATGCCGATGTGGACGGTAGTCATATCGCCACTTTAATCCTTACATTCTTTTTCCGTTACATGAAAGAAATGATTGAGAACGGTTACGTTTACATTGCCACTCCCCCTCTTTATCTAATAAAGAAATCAAAAGAAGAACGTTATTGCTGGACTGAAGAAGAACGGCAGGCTATTGTGCAGGAACTGTCAAAGGACGGCAAAGAAAGCAGTGTTCATATACAAAGGTACAAAGGTCTCGGTGAAATGAACGCAGAACAATTATGGGATACAACCATGAATCCTGCATTCAGAACACTCAGGCAGGTAACCATTGATAACGGTACCGAAGCCGACCGTATATTCTCTATGCTTATGGGCGATGAAGTTCCGCCACGCCGTGAATTTATTGAGAAGAACGCTAAATATGCAAGGATCGATGCTTAATAAGGTATAATAGAGGTATAAAGGTATAGAGGTATAAAGGTATAAAGGCATAATGAAGAACGAGTTATACCCTATACCCTTATACCCTTTACCTAAAACCCAAATGTAATAATTTACCCCGTGCAAAGTATAATGAATTCGCAAAACGACCTGATTGCAATTACCGGTTGTGGTTCGGTTTCTCCATTAGGTTTCGATAGATCCGCAATATATTCAAAATACCTCACCGACGAAACTTTTATCGTAAATAGATCATTCAACAATAAGGTCTATCCTGTGGCGGCGCTGCCCGATGAAGCAGAACAACAACTGATCAGTTTGACATTAAAAAACTCAAAATGCAAGAAAGTAGATAAAACTGTTTTGATGGCTATGCAGGCAGCATCAATGGCATTTGAGGAAGCAGGCTGGAATGCAACCCCTGGAACTATCACAGGTATAAATATTGGATCATCCAGAGGTTCTGCGGCTTTATTTGAACAGTTACATGAAGAATTTCTAAAAAGCAGAGGGAAAAAGACCTCTGTGTTTACTTCCCCGTTAACCACACTTGGATATATTTCCAATCATGTTGCTTCTCACCTGAATGTTAGCGGTCCGGCGATAAACACTTCTGTTACATGCAGTACCGGAATTCAGGCAATTTGCAATTCCATTGCATGGCTAAAATCCGGTATGGCTAATCGTTTTATTGCAGGAGGCTCAGAAGCTCCTCTCACCAGTTTTACACTGGCACAAGTTGAAGCTCTAGGTATATATTCCAATCTCGATAATAGTAAATATCCCTGCGCTCCTTTATCTATTGCCGAAAAGGATAAAAATACATTTGTGTTGGGAGAAGGCGCTGCAGTCTTCGCCATTGAAAAAATGAATATCGTTGAACTAAAAGAACGTCGCCCACTTGGTATTATTGAATCAGTGGGGTTTTCCTTTGAACGCCCGTCAACACTTACCGGAATTGGTGAAGACGGGTCATTAATTGCAGCATCTATGAAAATGGCTCTGGAAAATATGCTTACAGATAGCAATGTAGATTTGATACTGCTGCATTGCCCCGGAACGGTAAAAGGTGATGAAGCCGAACTTAATGCTATAAAAAAAGTATTCAAAGGCGAATGGCCAAATATCTTTTCTAATAAATGGAAGATAGGACATACATATTCTGCATCGTCTGCATTAAATCTTGAACTGGGCTTGCTATGCCTGCAGAATAACTTTTTTCCTGTGTTTCCATATAAAACTCTTGTAAATAACAGCGAGCGAAATATCAGGAAGATTATGATTAACGCCACCGGTTTTGGCGGAAATGCTACCTCTATTATTGTTTCACATCCTGATATTATTGGTTAATGGGTTGTTATGGTTAAATATCAATAAACATAAGAGGTTGTTTGAAATTTATTTTTAGGAATTTTATTAGGCATTATTCTAATCATTGAAAGCCTTATCATAGCTTCGCTATAGCATGGTAAAAGTTCAGAGTCTTTAGAAAGTCTACGCTGAAAGTTGAACCAACCAAAGATTCTTCCTACAATCCAACGTTTGGGTAGCACGTTAAATCCGGATATATCAACTACTTTTGTTACCGCCTTTTTCTTTTTATCAACATTATTTTGTTTATTTCTCTATTATATTTATTTTTATAAAAATTTAAACAACCTCTTATATGAAAAAAACAATTTTACTTTTAGCTTTTGCAGGCATTATGGTATGCTTTGCTAACGCCCAGAAAAACACGCATTTTACCAATTTTAACCGGTTTGCCGATGTCAGGGCTGACAAACATCTTACTGGTTTAAACCAGAATGTGCCGGACAAAATTTCCAATAAATTATCCGGAAAATCATTAGTCTGGAAATGGGATACCATTATTACTTACGACACATTAGGATTATTACAACGGCTCATTCAAACGTATGATGCCAGCGGAAATGTTTTAACTAAATTAACCGAACAATGGCAAAGCAACGCATGGGTAAATTATGATAGATATACTTATACTTACGATGCAAACGGAAACATGTTGACTAAATTATATGAACAAGGGCAAAGCAACACATGGGTGAATGTTTGTAGATATACTTATACATACGATGCAAACGGAAACATGTTGACTTATTTAAATGAACAATGGCAAAGCAACGCATGGGTGAATAGTTCAAGAGAGACTTATACTTATGATGTCAATGGAAATATGTTGACTGATTTATATAAAACATGGCAGAGCAACGCATGGGTGAATAATTCAAGAGAAACTTATACTTACAATGTCAACGGAAATATGTTGACTGAATTATATGAAACATGGCAAAGCAACGCATGGGTGAATAGTTCGAGAGTCACTTGTACATACAATGCCAACGGAAACATGTTGACTGAATTAGGAGAAACATGGCAAAGCAACGCATGGGTGAATTATTCGAGATTCACTTATACATACAATGCCAACGGAAACATGTTGACTTATTTAAATGAACAATGGCAAAGCAACGCATGGGTGAATAGTTCAAAAGAAACTTATACTTACAATGTCAACGGAAATATGTTAACTTTTTTAAATGAACAATGGCAAAGCAACGCATGGATGAATGTTTGTAGATATACTTATACTTATGATGCCAACGGAAACAAGTTGACTTATTTATATGAACCAT
>Ga0265292_1002480_pt1 | contig 12742 bp, 11 predicted proteins | sample Munlanlewell296A_FD_189080 | JGI IMG/M metagenome (GOLD analysis project Ga0265292, IMG submission 189080) | Leachate microbial communities from a municipal landfill in Southern Ontario, Canada - Leachate well 296A | ecosystem: Engineered > Solid waste > Landfill > Unclassified | place: Canada...
TGAGGGTGTTTGGGTTTCTTTTTTCAAGCTGCGATCTCAAGGCCCACAACAGAAACAGGCATTTCAGAGCCTGCGAGCGTAGCACGTTTTTACCTTTTCGTCAAGATTAAGGTAATGAAACTGAATTGAGGATTTTGTCTTCGTATGGTATAATCACGAGCGTATGCAACCGGTTTACACGCTTCCATTTTCGAAGTTATCAAAAAAGAGTGTCGCGCTCGCCGGTGGCAAGGGGGCGAATCTCGGAGAACTGACGACCGCGGGCATACCCGTGCCGCCCGGATTTGTGGTTCTTGCACCTGCCTTTGAGCATTTTCTTGAAGAAACAACGCTCGGCAGCGACATTGATGCCGTGCTGCAGCGCGTGAAACACAATGATACGAACTCTGTGGAGCAGGCGTCAGAGAAAATTCGCGCCATGTTCATGAAATCAAGGCTCCCGAAAGACCTTATAGCTCCGGTGGCCGCACAACTGAAGACGTTAAAGGGGGAGTTTTTTGCTGTCCGCTCGTCAGCCACGAGTGAAGATTCCAAAAGTGCCTCGTGGGCCGGCGAACTCGACACGTACATCTTCGTCAAACCCAAAGATGTGGCCCAGCACATTGTAAAATGCTGGTCGTCGCTCTTCACCCCGCGCGCCATTTTCTACCGCTTTGAAAAAAAACTCCACAAAGCCAAAGTTTCCGTGGCCGTGGTGGTGCAGGAGATGGTCAATTCTGAGGTTTCTGGGGTGGCATTCACGGTGCATCCAGTCACGAAAGACCGCAACCAGATGATCGTAGAAGCGTGTTTGGGCCAGGGGGAAGCTTTAGTTTCCGGAAGAATTACGCCTGATACGTACGTGATTGATAAGCGAGACTTCACTCTGCTCGAAAATTCCGTTGGCCAGCAGAACGAACAGATCGTGCGTTACCCCAAAGGTCGCAGTAAAATTGTGAAGTTGAGCGCCAAGGCTGGCAGTAAACAGAAGCTCGCGTCCAAAGAAATCATCCAGATTGCGAAAATCGCTCGCGCCATAGAGCAGCACTACCGCTCGCCGCAAGACATTGAGTGGGCCTTCGCGCGCAAAAAGTTTTATCTGCTCCAGGCTCGCCCCATCACCACATTATGATCGACCTCGCGCTCATCGAACGACTCGACTTACGCGACCCTGCCGCGGTCAGCACGCTGCAATCAAGTTTGCGCGAACTCATTGCTCTGCGTGAAACCAGCACCGCGGCCGACGTGTTGGCCCGTCTTGAACCGCGCCTCGTGGAAGTCGCCAGCGTGGCGGAAAAACTTGCCGGAGAGCTTTCAGCCCTGCGCGTGCTTGCCCTGTCGTTTTTACCTGATGCCGAGCTCACCAAAATATTTTCCACGCAGCTGCTTTCACTTGTCCAGGACGAAACCGTTGATGTGTGGACTGAGCTCCGCAGTAAATTCCTGAGCCTGCCCGTGGTTGACCGCGACGTCCTCAAGGAACAACTCGTCACAGCCTTGCGCGCGAACAGCGAAACAGTCAGCGCCGGCCTCATCAACACGCCGCAAGGTCCGCGTCCGCCCACCGTTGGCAACTGGTTGCGCCTGTATGAACGTTCCGCCGGCATGCACCCGACGCCAGAACAGCGCGAACAATTTCTCACCACAAATCCGGACGCAGTGGCACAGTCGCAGTCAAACCTTATTGCTCTGCGCCGCATCGTGTCACTGTTTGACCGTCTGAAACTTTCTTCGCTCACGCCCGAAGGTCTGGAGGAAGACATTGTGATTGAAGACGCATCTGGTAACCTGCACGTCATGAGCGGGGGAGCAGTGGTTTCCCTATCCTCGCCCGCCGCAGCTGCACCAACGCCGCTGCCCACCCCACCACCACCCCCAACTCCAGCGCCTGTTGTCCCGCCCGTTGTCCAAGCCATGCCCGCACCACCGCGCATCCCGCAGGCTCCTGTGACACCGCCGCCTCCACCCGCCCCTCCCAGCGTCGCACCACAGCCGCCCGTGACTCCAAGCGGACGCCCGGCAGCCCCGGCTCTTGGCCACCCCGACGATGACGCAGAAATTCGCGCCGTCCAGCAGAACCTTGGCCAAGCCGCAGCCACCAGTCCCAACACCAGCGACGCCGAACGTATGGAACGCACGCTCGACCAATTCATCAGCCAACACCAATTGCTGTTCCCCGAGCCGATCATGGAAAAACGTTTCCGCATGATCATGAAGGCGTTCATCAAAGGCATTCGTTCGGCAGGCGACACGACAGAGCTTCTCACGCGCGCCACAAAAATTGGCGGGATGGCCTACGCGCCGGACCTTGCCCACACGCTCGTTGAGGCAGCTGTGGCAGTTGGTCAGAGTTACCGCGATGCCACGCCATTACCAGCAACACCGCCACCTCCTCCGCCCTCAACAGCCGCACCCATGCCTGCCCGGCCGAAGGTTCCCAACGCGCCGCCATCACCAGCCATGCCGCCGATTCGTCCTGTCCCGGTTTCCGCCGCTGCACCGCTGCCCACGCCGCAGTACCGCCCCAAACCCAGCCCAATCATCCGCCGGCCCGACGACCGCCCGGCCATGAGCGACATCCAGGTGCCGTCAAAAATGACCGGCCCGATCGATGAACTGCGCACGCTCTCGCTCATGGATTTCCGCCGCCTTGGCGCTGACACCAAACAAGCGGTCGCGCACATCGTTGAAAAAATCGACCTGCTCGGCGAAGAATCATTTGCCAAGCGCGCGGAAGGCACGAACGCCTGGCGCCAAAGTCCGCTCTACAAACTGTACTTGGAAATGGGCGTGGAGAGCATGGAACGCGGCGAACCCATTGGCATCGTGATCAGCCGGCGCTCCACCTCCAACCGCCCATACCTTTCAGAACACGAATTCACGGCCGTCGCCGACCTCAACCAATACTTGCGCTTCTAACGCCACCGCCATGCCCATGCAATTCATTGTTCCGCAATTCATCGACGTCGAAGATAAAATCATCGGCCCGGTGACCACGCGCCAATTCGTGGTGCTGCTCGCGGCCGCCGCCATGATCACCATTGACTACCAAATCATTTACAAAATTGCGAATAGTTTTTGGTTGTTCGGGCTTTCCGCCGTGTTCATTCTGGGACTCTTCGGCACGTTTGCGTTTCTGCGAGTGAACGGCCGGCCATTTCACTACTTCATGCTGAATTTTTTGATTTCTTTGCGCGACCCGCACTTACGGTTGTGGACAAAATACCGTTCCAGCGCCGAGTTGTCCCACAAACAAGAGTTCACCAAGTTGACGCCGACCGTGCCCATGAAAGGCGCACTGACACGGTCCAAGTTGACGCAACTTTCTCTGGTCGTTGACACCGGCGGCGCGTATCAAGATTCATCTGACGAGGAAATTCTATGAGCAAAGCCAAGGCGCGCAACGTTCCCTCGACGCAAACATTTCTCGACATTCTCGAGATCAAAGACGACGTGATCGTGCTCAAGGACGGCACCTTGCGGGCGGTGTTGCTCATTTCGTCCGTCAACTTTTCACTCAAGTCGGAAGACGAGCAGGTTGCCGTCATTCAGGCCTACACGCAATTTTTAAACACCTTGAGCTTTCCGTTGCAAATTGTCATTCAGTCGCGGCGTCTGAATATCGACGAATACCTCGAGCGCCTCAAGCAGACCGAAAAAACCCAGACCAACGAACTGCTCAAAATTCAGATCGGGGAATACCGCAACTTCGTAGCCGAGCTCGTGGAGATTGCAGACATTATGACCAAGCGGTTCTACGCCATTGTGCCGTACCAAGACGGCAAGAGCGGGCCGAAGCAATTTTTCCGCCGTACCGTTGAAGCCTTCTCGCCCACGTCAGTCATCCATTTGAAGCAAGAGAAGTTTCAAAAAATGCGCTTTGAATTGTTGAAGCGCGTGGACTACGTCATGGATGGCGTGTCGTCAGCCGGTCTCAAGGCCGTGTCGCTCGACACGCAGTCGCTCATCGAATTGTTCTACAACACCTACAACCCCGAGAGTTTCCAGCAGGAGAAGCTCGTTGATTTGAACCAACTCAATTTGGAGGCCTGATATGCCGGACATTGACCTGCGCGACATCGGTTCAACAAACACTCCGCCGCCCGCCAAGCGCACGGAAAAGGCTGAGGCTGAACGCCTGAAACAGGAACGCCAGCTGCTTGAAGCGGAGCGGACGTACCAGGCTGGGGTCACGACTGTTCGCGACCTCATTGCCCCGGCCGCCATGAAAGTTGATTCAAACTTCCTGCGCGTGGGCTCCAAGTTTGTGCGCACGATTTTTGTGGTCACCTACCCGCGCTACATTGCGGTGGGGTGGTTTGCGCCGGTCATCAACTTCAACGTGCCGCTCGACATTTCCATGTTCTTCTACCCGGTCGGCTCGGCGGTGGTGCTCAAACAGCTCAAGAATAAAGTTGGAAATTTGGAAGCCCAGATTATGGCGGACGCGGAAAAGGGCGCGCCCCGTGACCCGATTCGTGAGACCGCCTTGCGCGACATTGAGAAATTGCGTGACGACTTGACCCAGGGCACGGAGAAATTCTTCCAATTCGCGCTGTACGTCACGCTCTACGCCGACACCAAGGAAAAACTCGACGTGCTGACCGAGAAAATTGAGTCGCTCTTCGGCGCCAAGCTCGTGTATACCAAACGCGCGCTGTTCCAGTCGGAGCAGGGTTTTAATTCCACACTGCCACTGGGCAACGACGAGCTGCAAATCACCTTCAACATGAACTCGTCGCCGATTGCGTCGTCGTTCCCGTTCATTTCCTCTGACCTGACGAGTGACAACGGCATTCTCTACGGCATCAATCGCCATAATAATTCGCTCATCCTCTTTGACCGTTTCAGTTTGCAGAACGCGAACTTCAACGTGTTCGCCACGTCCGGTGCAGGAAAAAGCTACGCCGTGAAGTTGGAAATTCTGCGTTCCATGATGATGGGCGTGGATGTGATTGTGATTGACCCGGAAATGGAATACAAGCACCTGAGCGACGCCGTGGGTGGCGCGTACATCAACATTTCGCTCAACTCTGATTCCAAAATCAACCCGTTTGATTTGCCCAAAGTTGTGCGGCCGGATGAAAAACCCGCTGACATTATTCGCTCGGCAGTCATCACCATGAAGTCACTCATGCGCCTGATGTTGGGCAGCATGACGCATGAGGAAGACTCCATCATCGACCGCGCGCTGCTCGAAACCTACGCCAAAAAAGACATCACCCCCGAAGCTGACCTGGCCAACGTGGAAGCGCCGCTTATGAAAGATTTTGAGGAAGTGCTTTCCGGTATGGTCGGTGCCGAAGAATTGGTTGAGCGTTTGAAAAAATACACCGAAGGCACGTTCTCCGGGTTGTTCAATAGCCCGACGAACATCAGCGTGGACAACCAGCTCGTGGTGTTCTCGGTCCGCGACCTGGAAGATGAGCTCCGCCCCATCGGCATTTCCACCATCATCACGTTTGTGTGGAACATCGTGCGCTCGAAACTCAAGAAACGCATCCTGGTGATTGATGAAGCGTGGTGGCTCATGCAACAGGAAGAATCAGCCAAGTTCATTTTCGCGCTGGTCAAACGCAGCCGCAAGTACTACTTGGGCATCACCACCATTACGCAGGACGTCAACGACTTTTTGACCAGTCCGTACGGGCAGGCGATCGTGAATAACTCGGCCTTGCAAATGCTCATGAAGCAGTCACCGGCCGGCATTGATGTAGTGGTCAAGACGTTCCTCCTGACGCAAGGGGAAAAGTACCTCTTGCTCGAGTCCGGCGTGGGTGAGGGGATTTTCTTCGCCGGTTCCAAACACGCGGCCATTAAAATTGTCGCGTCGTACACGGAAGATCAAATCATCACCTCTGACCCGCGGCAGCTGCTGGAAATTGAACAGGCCAAGCAGGAGTTTAATTCGTCGTTGGCCAATGGCGAGGTGGCAGGTGCGCCGAAAGAACCGGAAGAAAAAGATAACCTCCCGCTCTAGATGCGTCGACTCCTCATCACCCTCGGCATCGCAGTAGTCATTTTGGCGCTCGGCGTTGGACTGCCGGGGTTGTTGCGAAAAAAATCAATCACCAGCACAAATACGGCAGGGACCAACCAAACGAACACGTCGACCGTGACCAACTTCGCGGGCGTGACGTCGAGTAACACGAACATCAACGGGGTTTTGTCTGACGAACAGGTCGTGACCAACTTGGCGCTAACGTTTGCGGAGCGTTATGGCACAGTCTCGAATCAAAACCCGAATCAAAATTTGATCGACGCCAGCTCGCTCATGACCGCGCAGTACCGGCGGTTGACGTTGGCCGGGATTCGTCCTATGGCGGCGGCCAAGACGTACGAGGGGACGACGACACACGCCGTGGCCGTGCGCATCGACAAATTGACGCCCGGGCTGCGCGGCACGGTGATTGTGACCACGAGCCGACAGGATTTTCGCGGCGGACGCACTGACCTTGCGCCGTATCGTCAGGATTTAAGTCTCAGTGTTCAGGCTGAAGACGCGACCTGGCACGTGGAGAGCGCCGTGTGGCTGGCGCGGGGGAGTGCGCTATGAAGTTTCACGTGGCACGCGGCATGTTGATGCTGGTTCTGGCCGTCACGGTTGGCCTGTTTGTGGCGCAGGCGGTGCAGGCGGCTGACCCGACGTTCACGCCCAACGTACCGATTCCCGGGTTGTTTCCGGAGAATGGAAAAACATCGGAGCCGATTGACGCGAACATTGCGGGCCGCTACATCCGCGCGCTGTACATTTACTTCATCAGCATTGTCGGAGTTTTGGCTGTCGTGATGATCATGTACGCCGGGTTTTTGTGGATCACGGCGGCGGGGAATTCCTCGAGAATCACCGAAGCGAAAGAACACATGAACGGCGCGGTCATTGGGGTGATTATAGCGCTGACGTCGTTTTTACTGTTGCAACTAATCAACCCGGAGCTGGTGACGTTGCGGATTCCGTTTCTTCAGCCCGTGGACAAGATTGTCCAAAGTTCGTTTTTTTGTTCAGGGAGTGAGAGTACCAGTGGTGCCGATTTTAAGATACTCAATGGTGGTGGTGAGTTAGAGTGTGGAAAAGAGTATGCTGTCCCGAATTCCGCCAGTGCGGCCAGCCAGGGCAAACCAGTCATGTGTATGGGTGATTTCTGTGGAGGAAATACCGGCGCAGTGTGTTCTCCACTGAGTGGCTTAAATAAATATGAATGTATCCTTCCCCATCAAGCCTGTGAACAAGAAAAACCAAAAAGCATTTCTCCAGACTCCTGGTGTCCGTTTATTGATAGTATCATGGCGGCGAGTACGGATCCGGAAGTAAAAACCCAAGCCTGTCGAAAAACAGATCTACAAGATAAGGACGACAAGTGTACTGTTGGTTCAATCCTCCATTGCCAGACAAATGAAATACGCATTGATTGTTCTTACGGCGCAACGGAAGAGCACCCGAGTACCGTGTGTTGGGATAAGAACAAACCACGCACGTATGATCCTGCTTTGGCGAGATTATTTCCTGGAGTTACTGGCCTGTGGCGCCCGGCTAATATCTATCGTCCAACCTGTCAATCGCTCAGTGAAACGCGAGCAGCGCAGGGTTCTGATGCGGTCTGTTGCCTGGAAAATAGCCCCGATAAAATAACCTGTCACCCCTTCAAGCCACCCCTCAACGTTGTCGAGGTACCATGTGCCCAGGTCGGAAAGACATGTGCGACGAGTACCGATAAATGTTGGGCGACAGAACAATTTCGAGTTCGTAACGATGGATTTATTCCTTTCGTTCATATTCTTCCTATTTTTCTTCAATAATCGTTTATGACCATCCCCCCTCGACTCCGCACACCCCTTATTATCGCCGGGTTTGTCCTGGCCACGGCCGCATTTATTGTTGCCATCTACTTTGTGTTTTTCCGTTCGACCCAGCCGGCAGCCAACACAAACACACAGAATGAAAACGTGAACGGCTCGGCCGGGAATTTAAATCTCTCTGGAAACCGTAACGCAAACCGCAATGCCACAGTCAACACCAACGGGGGATTGCCCATTGCCAAAGTTGCCGCCGGCGGGGAAACGTCTGTTGAATCCATCACCAAGAGCGGTGTGAAATTCGTGACGCAAGATGCCAATGGCCGCGACCTCATTTACTACGACCCCGTGACCGGCCAGTTTTTCCGCCTTTCGCCTGACGGCAAAACGACCGTGCCGATCTCAGCGGAAAAGTTTCCTCAACTGAGTAATGTAACCTGGGCGCCAAACCGCACCAAGGCGATTCTGGAATTCCCCGATCAGTCCAAGGTGCTCTACGACTTCACCGCCAAGAAGCAAACAACGCTGCCCAAAGAAGTGAGCGATTTTTCCTTCTCACCCACGGGTGATCAAGTGGCGTGGAAGTTTACGGGCACAACTGCTGCTGATAATTGGCTGCAAGTCGCTGATCCCACCGGCGGCAGTGCGCGCTCAATTGAACCGCTGGGCGACAACGCCGACCGCGTCCAAGTCGACTGGTCGCCGACCAACCAGGTGATTGCGTTGTACGCAAAATCTGCGGGAGTGGAGCAGCAAGACATTTTGCCGCTCGGCCTGAACAATGAAAATTTTGAAACCATGTCGGTGAATGGCCGGGGATTTCGCGGTCAATGGGGACCGGGCGGAACCAGTCTCATCTACAGCACTTACTCAAGCCTCACCAATTATAATCCTCAGCTGCAAGTGGCGAGCGCCAGCGGGGGAACGATCGGACACAACCGGCTTGACGTTGGTCTCAACACCTGGCCGGACAAGTGTGCCTTCTCCACCAATGCTTCCGCGGTGTACTGTGCAGTGCCGCAGTACTTGGAATCTGGTTCAGGGATTTACCCCGACCTCGCCAAGAATATTCCTGATGAATTTTACCGCGTTGATTTGACTACGGGCGTGAAGACGAAGGTCGCAGTGCCAGTGGGTGCGGATGGCAGCCGGACGTTTTCAGCTAAGAACGTTTTTGTGACGCCGGGTGATACCGCACTGTACTTCAGCGACCAAGTCAGCGGTCAGACCTTTTCACTGTTGCTGAAATAAATGCGGCGCTACCTGCCGGGGATCATCATCACCAGCCTCATTTTGCTGACCGTTGGCTATGGGGTGACGGTTATTCAACAGCATCGCCGGTTGCGCAACACGCCAGTGTCGGTGACGGTGCGTACAACCGACCCTATTCTGGGCCCGCGCAATGCCGCCGTGACCGTGGTTGAGTTTGGAGATTTTCAGTGTGAGAGTTGTAAGGATTTCCATGCCGAACTGCTCAAGGTCCGCAGTCAGTACGGCAATCGTGTACGCGTGGTGTGGAAGGATTTTCCGCTCGTGGCGCAACACCCAGACGCACACGCTGCCGCCGAGGCTGCTCGTTGCGCTCAGGACCAGGGGAAATTCTGGGAGATGCATGACCAACTCTTTGAACACCAGGCTGACCTGGCCGCCCGCGACTTCACGCCGCTCGCCAAAGCCATCAATATCAACACCGACAGTTTTGACCGCTGCATGAAAGGCGGGTTGGGGAACAGCCGGATCGATGAAGACCTCGTCGACGGTCAGGCTATTGGTGTCTTGGCCACGCCGACCGTCATTGTAAATTCGTTACGCTTCTCCGGCGTGCCCACGGCCGAGGAAATCGGCCAGGCGATTGATCAGCTGACGCAGAAGTAATGCGCAGCCTTCTCGTTACCTTGGCGCTTCTGGCAGTGTTCGCCCTTGCAGCGCCTACTGCTTGGGCGGGGTACCAGATTTGCGATCCTCAAGGTCCGGAATCTACTGCGCCATGCGGAAAAATCATTCCTAATGGATTGCCGTCTGGAGAAAGTTGTATTGGATCATACGGTTGTCCAACCGGGAAAAGGTGCACGCCGGTAAAGGATCCTTCATCGTCGCCATTATTACAGAGTTTTACGGGCGCCAATTGTGTCAGCGCCCAAGAGAATGTTATGCAGGAAGAGTCCGGACTTCCTGACCCTGTGACGTTTACGCCGAACGTGACAATTCCCGGCTTTCCGACAACAGCCAAAGTAAACGGGCGCACTGCCGGGGACTATATACGCGCGTTGTACGTGTACTTCATTGGCACAGTGGGAGTGTTTGCGGTGGCCATGATCATGTACGCCGGATTTTTGTGGATAACGGCCGCCGGCAATTCCACGCGTGTGACACAGGCCAAGGAGCAGATGAATGGCGCGGTTATTGGTTTGATTTTGGCGTTGACGTCGTTTCTGCTCTTACAAATGATCAATCCTGATTTAGTGAAGCTGAAAGATTTGAATTTGCCGACCGTGCCGCGGATTTTGCAGACCGTCGAAATTAGTCAGTCGTCGGAAAAGGGCGCGCCACCAGTCTCATTTGATGCCAGTAAAATTGGGAATCTCGACGCCTATGATGCCATGTTTTTGAAAATAGCGTGCAACCCGCCCTATACTGATCGCGATTTGGCGTTTCGTTGGAAAGCCATCATGACGATTGAAAGCAGCGGACGCAAAGACGTCATTTCCAGCGCCAATGCAGTTGGGCTAATGCAGTTATTGCCCTCAACAGCCAAAAAAACCATTGCAGAATTACAGGATCCCGAAACCAATATTGTCGCAGGCGCAGCCTATGTGAAGCAACTGCGTGCCAACACCTGTCCGACACAGGCGAAATTGAAAAGCGGTAAAAATGTTGATTGCACGTGGCCGCAGGGTCAGCAAAGTTGCGTCCAGGGCGATTGGAAGTACATTACGGCAGCGTATAATGGCGGGCTGGGCGCGAACTGCGCCAGTAAGACATGTCCAGGCAAAACCTGGTGGGAATGTGAACAAAATGGTGGTTTTGCAGAAACGCGCAACTACGTGCTGAAGTTCCAGGCGGCCTACAAGGTCTTGACGGAAAAAAACTGGCTGCCAAACTGTCCTTAATGGCAGCCAAACGATCCAGCAGCGTTTACGTCTGTTCCAACTGTGACAGCCAGTTCCCCGGATTCCTTGGTCGGTGTCCGGAGTGCGGGAAATGGGGAACAATCGCCGTGCATGCCGTGGCGCCGGTTTCGGCTGGGCCGGACGTCGCAGCGCCAGCCCTAGAATCCCTGGAAAGCGGCGTCCAAACAAGCGTGCGTTGGCCCTCAGGCGTTCGCGGGGTGGACGAGGTGCTGGGCGGTGGGGTGGTGCCCGGGGCGCTGGTGTTGCTCGGCGGGGATCCCGGCATAGGCAAATCCACGCTGGTGTCGCAGGTGGCAGCCGGCGTGGGTCGGTCGGTGTTGTACGCCTCTGGTGAAGAATCGCGTGACCAAGTGGCCGGTCGCTTTGCTCGTTTGGGGTTGGCCGTGGGGCAACTCGCGTTTTTGGGTGAGCCGAACATCACAGCGTTGGCCGCGGCCGTGAGCAAAGCCAAGCCCAGTTTGGTCGTGGTGGATTCTGTACAGACGTTTACCGTGCCGGAAGCCAATGGTGAGCCGGGCAGCGTGAGCCAGGTGAAAGCCGTGACTGCGCGACTGGCTGAAATTGCGCGTGCGTCCGGCGCCTGTGTGCTGCTCATTGGCCATGTGACCAAAGACGGCGTGATGGCCGGCCCGCGTACGTTAGAGCACTTGGTTGATGTGGTGGCTACACTGGAAGGCGAACGTGACGCGCAGTTTCGATTGTTGCGTACGCTCAAGAACCGGTTCGGCGCAACAAATATGGTCAGTGTGTTTGAAATGACGCCTAAAGGGTTGACGCTCGTCGCGAATCCGTCTGAGCGGTTGCTGGCGGACCGTCACCAGGGTCCTGGGTCAGCTATTGCCGCGCTGCTTGAGGGCAGCCGTGTGTTTTTGGTTGAAGTGCAGGCACTGGTGCAGCCGACCGTGTTTGGGTTGCCGCGTCGCACAGTGAGCGGGTTGGATCAAAATCGCCTGCAAGTGCTGCTCGCGATTTTAATCAAGCGCGCGCAGGTTAAGTTAGCCACGCAAGATGTGTTTGTGAATGTGGTTGGCGGGCTGAAGTTGACTGACCGTGGGAGCGACTTGGCGGTGGCACTGGCGATTGCCTCAGCGGTGTCTGGACGCGCCGTGAAGCCGGGCTGGTTGGCGCTCGGTGAGCTGGGCCTGGGTGGGGAAGTGCGGACTGTTCCCTCGCTTGTTGAGCGCCTGCACGAAGCAGAACGGCTTGGATTCCAAAATGTCGTGGTGAGCGCCAAGGTGAAGATTCCGGGCAGCGTGAAGATTCACGCCCATCCCGTAAGTGATCTCTCGTCCGCGCTTTCCCTGTCACTCGCGTAGAGTGGATCTGAGAAAAAGAAAAAGGGTCCGGGGAAGTCTTTGCAGAGATGGGGGGATCATGTCCGGACCCTTGGGTGGCTTCGTGCACTACGCGCTGGCGGCGAGTGCGTTGGCCTTAAGACTGTGATGAACTACGGTGGGAACCGAGGAATCGCTGTTGAGGCGATTCTTGAAGTTTGTGATGATCTTCCCGATCTCCACCCAGGTCTCGATGTCGCTCGGCGGTCTTCTCTGGTCCGCGCTTACCTGCAGGTGGTCCAGGAAACCATTCAGAGTGGCTTTGCTGTCGCGGCTCCCCGACGTCATCACCTGCTTGAAGTCGAGTTCAGCGGCCGTGAGCCATTGCCTGAAGAGTTCGCGCTTCGGAAGAGCGACTTCTCCGCGATTCCCCCGCGCCTTTTCCACGAGCCTTGTATGCTCACGGTCGAGAGCGAGGAAGCACGTTCCAACTGCCGACGAGATTGAGAGCTGATCGTGCGGGGCTTGCGGAATCCGAAGACCCGAAAACCCAGCCGAATAGTT
>Ga0265292_1002481_pt1 | contig 12732 bp, 13 predicted proteins | sample Munlanlewell296A_FD_189080 | JGI IMG/M metagenome (GOLD analysis project Ga0265292, IMG submission 189080) | Leachate microbial communities from a municipal landfill in Southern Ontario, Canada - Leachate well 296A | ecosystem: Engineered > Solid waste > Landfill > Unclassified | place: Canada...
ACGTTTGGCCATCGGGCGTAGTCCCGAGCGGTTGCTGACGCATGAGCAGCTCGTAGAGAGCGCCGTCCACTAGACCATCAGATGCACCGGCAAACAACTGCGCCCAATGATGTTCGGCCATGCCAATCCGGGTCGGCAAATTGCAGACGTGAACGATATCGTTACCACAGAGCCGCCGGATCGGTTCTATTTGATCCCGATTCGCCCTATTCAGAACCGTGTTGATGGCAAGTGAGACCACCCGCTGATCGCCATGAACTTCTACGAGTCCTGAAAACTCTTCACGACAGGCCTCGATGTTCTCTCTTAACCGGTTCACATCTCCTCGCCCGCCGGTTAAGAGCCGATATTGTGCCGGATCCAGGGAGGGGACCGAGATGATCAGCGATGCGCGATATCGCGCGAGCCGCTGAGCGTTCGACCGCCCTAACTGACTCCCGTTGGTGAAGATGTACGGGAGAAGTCCATGGCCGATGATCTCATCAAGAAGTTTCTTCCAATCGGGATCGAGGAACGGCTCCCCTTCTCCCGCCAAAACTACGACTTGGATACCGACGTTTCGAGCCTCGGCCAGTAGATCTTTTACCCACCCGATATCTAACCGTTTTTTCGATAGCCTCGGCTCCGCCGCATCGTTTAAGTTGCAGCACACAAGGCATTGGTAATTGCACCGGAAAGGCAGATTTAACATCAGGTACAGTAAGTCGTTCCGGGTATCATGCCCGCGCCACAAGAGATCGGAACAGGAGCCTCGCAGGATAGTAACCACGATCTTTCTCCTCTCGTCAATGTAAAAGGACAAATCCTTGACTGGCCTCCATACTACTGGTATACATAATACTGTCTATCTGTCGGCGCCGACCGACAACTATCCTTTTTTCAACCTCTATGATCGAAACGTTGTTTCAAGAGCTTGGTTTTTCGGAAATCAGTGCAACAATCTACCAACACCTTTTTCAGCACGGCAGTTTGTCAGCCCGGCAGCTTGCCTTGCAATTAGATTTACCCCGGCCGACCGTCTACGATAACCTCGAGACGTTAATTAACGCGGGACTCGTTACCGCGAAGGAAGAGAATGGAAAAAAGTTTTTCGGCCTCGAGGAGGTCAAAAATCTGAAACGTATTTTGCAGGCGAAAATAGCGTCTTTGCGGAAGAACGAAATGGATCTTCAGGAGCTGCTCGCCCAGGCGGAGACAAAACGACCGCTGGAGCCAAAGACGAAATTCTATTCCGGTGCCAATGGCATCCGCCAGGTTTTAAAAGACATGTTGTGGTACGACAACATCGAAACCGTGACGATGTGGCCGATCAGCGAAATGGTCGAGCTGCTGGGCCGTGACTACCTGGAAGATCTAAACCGCCGCCGCATTCGACAACACATCTCCATCCGCGGTATCTGGCCGCGTGATAAGGCCATCGATTTCAAGGAGCATCCCTACCTCGGCGTTGGCAGCGGCCACTTACGCGAACTCCGCTGGGCGCCAAAGGGGATGGTCTGGCATATGAGCTATTGGCTGTATGCCGATAAGGTCGCGTGTATTTCGTCGAAGGCCGAGGGATTCGGTCTACTCATTCATAGCCGAGATTTTGCGCAACTTATTAAAGTCCAGTTTGAGGAGATTTGGAAACATGGTGTCGCGATCAAACCACGGCCGGAATATACCGACCAATTTCTGAAAACAATTTGACGGACTTCTGTGTTTTTCGTTCTACACTTCCTCGGCCGAGATGATCAGCGATTGTGGTATAATCCCAAAGTAGGATATTTAGGATTTGAATCAAACCACTAATATCCCGTCCAGCCAGAAAGTGGCACGGCGGAATTCCCCCCTTCCGGCGCGCCCCAGAAAAAGTCAGAGATTTTTCTTGAAATAAGTTCGTACTTCGTTGTATGGCCATAGCCAACTCCGATCTTGGAATCGGACTATGGGGGTATTGTAAGGCTTTTCTGCGCTATTTCCTATAGCCCGACCTAGGCCTCTCGGTCGGGGCTGAGAAGCGGGTACTGCTTGCGAATCTGATAAGTAGGCTGACAATGAAAAACAAAGTACTTGCCCCTGATGGTGCGGGGCAAGTAGCTGACGTGGTTGCGAAACTATAACAACGCACCCTGTGATGGGCGTTTCGGATAGATAGCCCTTTCCGTTACTTCAAACTTCTTATTTAGAATGAGGCCAAACGCACCATGGTCTGACCCTCGGGTTTCTCGGCGCATAAAAACATCCTCAATCGCGCGCTCTAGATTCTTGGTAACAAAAACATAATCAATCCGCCATCCTATATCGCGCTCACGCGCCTCGTTGGCGTACGGCCACCAGGTGTAAGCCTTCTTTTCCGGATACACCTTACGAAACGTATCTATATACCCCCGATAGATTAGGGCATCAAGTTGCTGCCGCTCTTGTGGGGTAAACATCGTGTTATTTTCATTCTGTTTGGCGTTGACCAGATCGAGATGGGTGTGCGCGATATTGAAATCACCAGTAAGTATTACTTCTTTGCCCTGTAAATCTTTGAGGGTCGCAAAGAGCTTTTTGTAAACATCTAGCTTGTAGCCGAGATTCTCTTTCATTCTGCCCCCGTGCGGGATATAGAAATTGTACAGAATGAAATCTTGAAAGGTGAGCTTGAGACTTCGACCCTCATCGTCAAATCTTTCCAAGCCAAAAACCGTATCGACCGTGATTGGCTTGACCTTCGTGTATACGGCAACCCCGGAATACCCTTTCTTTTTGGCAGAATGGAAATATGAATAATACCCGTCAATGTAAGTATATTCTTCAGGTAGCTCGTTCCAATCAGCTTTTATTTCTTGCAGACAGACGATGTCAGGGTTTTCATTTTTCAGCCAATCGAGAAAGGTGGTTTTGAAGACGGACCGAATACCGTTGACATTCCAAGTGATTATTTTCATCCTTAAAGTTTCGTGCTTATATGAACCCGCTAGGCTGCGGGCTTTTCACATACAAAAATAAAAGACGCCGGCACTTTCTCCGCTTTTTGGATGGAATAATGTCTTTCTGGATTATTATTCGCGTGATCTAAGTTCTTGGGTTTAGGCTCGTAATATCCAATAACCTTGAATCCAGCAGCGACTTGCAACTGAAACCACGTAGCAGTCTTCCTGTATGTAATGTGTGCGGTGCAGCCGGGTTTTCGCCAGTCTTTAATTTCTATCGGCTGCTCTTCGTGGTATGAATACTGGACCACAAACTGACCTTCTTTGTACTGGACGTCTGTAAAGAAAGAGTGATCCCAGCTCCAAATGAATCGGCCACCAGGCTTTAAATACGAAAAAATGTTCCTGAGCGTCTGCTCTGGCTCCTGAGTCCAACCAAAACCATAAACAGAGACCACAACGTCCACCGGATCAATGTCTGCCCGTTCCTCCATTGGCGAGCGGAGGAGTTTCACCGTTCCACGAGAAATTGCGTCCTGATTGCACCGAGCGGCTTCTCGCAGTTGGGCTTCCGAAACATCCAGCCCATACACCTTGCTAGCGCCATTCTCGGTTAGATACTTTATTGATCGACCGCTCCCACATCCAATCTCTAAAAATGTCTTGCCAACGATCTCTGGGATGAGACCCAGATCATCACCAATACCAAACGGTGCCCACACTGGCAGGGCACTCGCGTTTACAAACAAATCGCTGACCCGATCCCAGGTTTCTCGGTTCTTTTTGATTTTTTCTTCGGTAAGATTATCCATAGCTAGTAATCTACGTTTTACTCGGCCAGGAAGCTGTCTGACCAAGAAGGGATTCGAACCGCCTAACGGACCCTCCTGGTCCCTCGATAAAAAGTGTTGATGGTAGCCCCACCGGGAATCGAACCCGGATTACCGGCTTGAAAAGCCGATGTCCTAACCGTTAGACGATAGGGCCGTACATGGCGCGCAGGCCAAGAACTCGGCCATCGTAGCCGAAAACCCCGAGTTTGTAAAGGATTTTGCCCTAACCCACACCCCCTGTGCACAGCATGTGGGTAATGGCCAAAACACATGCCTTTCGCTGGCGAGTTGGCAAGATCCTTCCTGTGGACGAATTGCGGAAAACTTGGGGATTTATTATAATGACGACGTTATGCCTAAAGAAAAACGCATTGGCGCGGTCCGCGTCCACGACGAGCAAACAACGGATTTTCAGCCTCTTACCACCAATTTTGTGCCGAGTACAGACACAGAATGGCTGACAGAAAACTACGAAGGTCAACTTTCGGTTGATGTGATTCAGACCGCGAACGAGATGATCATTCGCTCGGCCATTGCCGGCGTGTTGCCCGAAGACATTCAAATTACGATCAACGGTGACATGGTTGCTATTAAAGGTATTCGCCGCCAAGAAGACGAAGTCATGACCGGCGACTACCTCTACCAAGAATGTTACTGGGGTGGTTTTTCCCGCTCGATCATTTTGCCGTTCCAAGTGAAGGCGCGCGAACTTACCATTGATGGGTTAGCGGCCAACGGACAAAATCGCAAGTACGTGTTGGGTGAAGAGCTCATTGCCGCCGCTCGGTTACGCAACGGCATTCTCACCATTACACTCCCCAAGGCCGCCAAGCATGAAATGCGGGTGGTTGAGGAGCCGGAGTAAGCTCCACGCCCATGGCGTCTCCAAAAAAGAAGACCCCCTCACGCCGACACCTCTGGATCGGCGGGGTTGTTGTTGCCGTGATCCTCGTCCTCGGCGGTGGCGTGGCGGCAACGCAGGCGATGGCACGCGGACGGACACTGCCCGGGTTGCACGTCGCGGGCAAGTCTGCGGGGTTGCTCACGCGCGACGCACTCACTGCGCAGGTGCAGCAACAGGTGGATGAGTACCAGGCCAAGGGATTTGATTTTAGTGTGGGTGAAAAAGAGGCGGCCATCATGCCGGTTGTTTCGGCAGCTGACGGACCCGACCTTACCTATGAGTTGGTGACGTTTGATGTTGATGCCACGGTTGCGCAGGCGTTCGCGTACGGCCGCGGCGGTCAGTGGTTCACGGGCGCAGGCCAGACGATTGCCGCGTGGCTGGGGCGAGCGCGCGTACCGCTCAATGCGAACATTGATGGCGAGCAAATGATGAGCGTGTTGCAGAAAAATTTTGGACAGGATGACAAGCCGACCGTGCCAACGTCGTTTGTTGATGAAGGCGGTGCGATTGTTGTGCATGCGGGTGAGCGCGGGACTGTGTTGAACTACCGCTCAGTTGTGGCGCAGCTGTTGGTTGACCTGCGGGCCGGTCGGGCGCTTTCAACAGACACCGAGTTGGTGGGCTACGCGTTGTTCGCCGAGCCGGATGTTACGCCGGCATCGGCCACGGACGCGCAGGCACTGTTGCCGCAGGTCGGGCAGTTGTTGGAGAATGCGCCGCTCACGCTGACGGCAAATGGCAAAGAGTTTACGGTTGACCGCACGACACTCCTTTCATGGCTCACCGTTGATTCAGCCGCTAACCCCCCCGTGCTCGCCGTGGATTCTGATGCTGTGAACGCTGAATTGGATGCGATTGCGAAGGACGTTAATGTTGTGGCGCAAGAAGGAAAGTTTGCGATTGAGAACGGCAAGGTCAAGGAGTTCCAGGTTGGTGCGACTGGTTGGGAGTTAGATCTGGCGGCATCGGCCACTGCGCTTGCCGGCGGCGTGCTTGGCGGGCAAAATACTGTGGCGCTTGTTGGGGGCGAAGTGACCCCGCAAACTACGACTGCGGACACGGGCGACCTGGGCATCACCGAGATTATCGGCGTTGGCAAATCGAATTTTTCCGGCTCACCGGTGAATCGTCGCCACAACATTGCGGTGGGAGCGGCGGCGGTGAATGGGGCGCTCATCAAGGCGGGTGAGGAATTTTCTCTTGTCAAAACGCTGGGCACGATTGACGCGTCCACCGGGTATCGGTCAGAGCTCGTCATCAAGGGCAACAAGACCACGCCGGAATTCGGCGGCGGATTGTGTCAGATCGGCACGACCACATTCCGTGCGGCGCTGGCCTCGGGCGTGCCCATTCTCGAGCGCAAGAATCATTCTTACCGTGTACGCTACTACGAGCCGGCCGGCACCGACGCGACGATTTACGACCCCAAGCCGGACTTCCGCTTTCTCAATGACACGGGCCACGCGATTTTGATTCAGACGCACATTGATGGTGATGTTCTTACCTTTGAATTTTGGGGCACCAAGGACGGCCGTGTTGCCGAACAGACGACGCCCAAGGTCAGCAACATTGTTGTGCCACCACCAACCAAGATTATTGAAACAACCGATTTGAAGCCCGGGGTGAAGAAGTGCACCGAGATTGCGCACAATGGTGCTGATGCGTCATTCACCTACACCGTGACCATGCCTGGCGGCGAAGTGAAGACGGTGGTGTTTAAGAGTCACTATAAGCCGTGGCAGGCTCAGTGTTTGTTGGGCGTGAAAAAGGAGGTCAAGAAAGAGGCCACGCCGACGAATACCAATACGAACACGTCGGAGCCGCCGATTACGAACAGTAACGTCAACGATTCCATATAAATGAAAAGAGGCCCCGCAATCGATCGATTGATCGCGGGGCCTCGGTAAGACGGAAAGGGCGGGTGCTGGTTGCTACCAGCTAGCGGGGTGCGAATGCACCGGCTGGTTTACCTTGGGCCAACCGGCGAGGTTCACCATGACTCCGCAGAGCATGACGACTGCGAGCAGCGGCTCAGGCGAATTGGCGAGCGTTCCCGCCAGATAGATCGTGGCGCAGAGCGACGTGACGCCGGTGATGAGTAGGTACAGGTTTCCGTACCTCGGGCTTCGCGTGATGAGGTACGAGACGCCCGTACCAACCGTGAGGCTCACCACCAGGATGAAGAGGTACACGAGCCCGTTCGAATGGAGCTCGAACGCCTCGGTAAAGATGAGTGCCGTAATGGCCATGGTCATGGCCGAGTTCAGGACGATTGAGCAGAGGCGAAACGACTTCATCGGACCCTCCTAGGAAGCTGTGTGGGTCTCGCTCTCACACTCAGAGACAAGACTCTTAAGATTCGCGAACGTATGGGGCATTCCCTTACGCTCGATTTCGGTGTAGGCGTACCGGGCAATTGGCGGCGTCGTATGCAGTTCCTCGGCGATATGGGAGAATTCATCCGCCTCGTTGTAGTGGCGCGTCTTCCATCCAAGGTAGATCGCGCCGAGTAGGGTGGTGAGCATAGCGGCAATGAATCCGCCGACGAGAACTTGGAGAACTACGTTATCAAGGTGCATGAGGTCCTCCGGGGTCAGTGGTGTGGAGCGAAAGGACTATATTACAATAGTCCTCTGCAACGAAAGACGCCACCCGACGGGTGGCATGATCAGCACTGAGAATCTGCGGTCAAGAGAACTCTTCGAAGGGATGGGGAAGGGGGGGACTGCCCCAACCTTTGAAAGGTCCCCATGCTTGTCGTGACCGCAGATTTCCAGGGCCGAAGGTTCTAACCCCCGCTAGACGTTGTACCCCTGTTGTAAGTGAACAAAGAACAATAGCATGCCCTCCCAACCTTGTCAAGAGGGGCCGTAATTGCTAGGATTCCCGTGATATGACGATCCGAACTCTCCCTCTCCGCTCTCGCACGAGTGGCGCATTGCTGACCTTTTTTGCACCTGGCGAACGGGTGGAATCGCACCCCTTGGTGAGCCGCTTGCCGGCTGCGAGTCGGGCTGTTGTTCGTGCGGCGCTCGCGACCCGGAAGTTTTTCGGCAAGCCCAAAGAGGTTCGCGTGGTAACTTTGCCGTCGTCGACTGTTCCGACGCTCGTGATGGTTGGCGTGGGCAAGCGCAGCGAGCTGCACCGCCGCCGACTGGATTTGTGCATCCGCGCCGGAACTATGGCGCTCAAGGGCGAACGCGCCCGCGACGTGGTGATGGCCCTTGGTGATGTTGTTCCCGGGAAAGGCCGACGTGACGCCGCGCTTGAACGCACTGCTCAGCAAGTGGTAGAGAATATCACGCTCGCCAAGTACGAATTTCGCCGCTACAAAACTGGCGACAAGGATCGTGGCAACCTCACCCTGCGCTCACTCTCACTGTTGGTTGATCCCAAAGAGATCACGGTGGTGAAACGCGGTGCAGAAACAGGCGGCATTATTTCTGACGCGCTCACAAACTGCCGCGATCTCGCCAATACCCCCGGCGGAGAAATGACCCCCAAAGCACTGGCCGCCGCCGCCGTGCAGGCTGGCAAGACACATGGCTTCCGTGTGACAGTGATGGGTGAAGCACAGATGAAACGCTTGGGCATGGGCGCAATTCTTGGCGTGTCGCGCGGCTCAAAAGAAGAAGCGCAGTTTATTGTGATGGAATATGCCGGTGGCCGGAAGCCGGTGAACGCCACCGCGCCACTGCTCTTCATTGGCAAAGGTGTGACGTTTGATTCCGGTGGCATCAATTTGAAACCAGCGAACGGCATGGCAGAGATGCACCTGGATATGTCCGGTGGCGCAGCGGTCATTGCCGCGCTGTCGGCCATTGCGCAGCTGAAGTTGCCCGTGCGTGTGGTTGGACTGGTACCGGCCGCGGAGAATATGCCCTCAGGGTCGAGCATTCGGCCGGGCGACATTTTGAAAACCATTTCCGGCAAAACGATTGAAGTGGAGAACACTGATGCCGAAGGTCGGTTACTCCTCGCTGATGCGCTCGGTTATGCTAAGCGTTATAAGCCGTCGATCGTGGTAGACGTCGCCACGCTCACCGGCGGAATTTTGCACGCACTCGGCCAGTGGTTGGCAGGCGTCATGGGCAAGCGTGATGATGTTGTTGAACAAGTCCGTGCGGCCGGTGAAGCTGCAGGTGATGACCTGTGGCCGCTGCCGCTGTGGGAAGAATTTGAAGATCAAGTGCAAGCCACGTTTGGCGACGTGGATAATTCTGGTAAGTCGCGGTATGGCCAGCCTATTGTTGGCGCTGCGTTTCTGGCGCAGTTTGCCGGCGATCTGCCCTGGGCGCACGTGGACATTGCCAGCACCATGACACCGGCAGATGGCCAGTATTTGGCCAAGGGCGCAACCGGTACCGGCGTGCGCATGCTCGTGGAGCTTGCTCGCCGCCGCGCCGCGCAGAAGAAATCATGACCACTGAGCGCGTCATTGTTCAAGACGAACAGCCAGAAGACGCCACGCTCGACGTGACGCTCCGTCCGCAGACGCTCGCCGAGTATGTCGGCCAAGAAGAGGTCAAACAAAACCTCCACATTTTTTTGTCTGCGGCCAAGAAACGCAAGGAACCGATTGAGCACGTCTTGTTACACGGCGCGCCAGGCTTGGGCAAAACCACGCTCGCCCACGTGATTGCCAAAGAAATGGGCGTGAACATTCGCGTGACCTCAGGCCCGGCCGTAGAACGCGCAGGGGATTTGGCCGCCATTCTCACCAACCTGGAACCCGGTGACATTATTTTCATCGACGAAATTCACCGCCTGAACCACATGGTGGAAGAGGTGCTCTACCCGGCCATGGAAGATTTTGCCTTGGACATTGTGATTGGCAAAGGCCCCTCAGCGCGAACCGTGCGCATTGATTTGCCGGCGTTCACGTTGATTGGCGCCACTACTCGGCCGTCATTGCTCTCTGCACCGCTGCGGGACCGCTTTGGCAGCTCATTGCACCTCTCCTTTTATACTGCGCAGGACTTGGCCAAGATTGTGCACCGCTCGGCGAAGATTTTAAGTGTGAACATTGACGAGGACGCCGTGGAAGAAGTGGCGCGTCGCTCCCGCCAAACCCCGCGCGTGGCGAACCGTCTGCTCAAGCGCGTGCGTGACTTTGCCGAAGTAAAACACGACGGCCATGTGACTGATGACAGCGCACGAGAAGCACTTGCCATGTTGAGTGTGGATGAAGCCGGGCTGGACCACCTGGACCAAAAAGTTTTGCGCACGATTCTCGACAAATTCAACGGCGGCCCGGTCGGGTTGAATGCACTCGCTGCCTCGATTGGCGAAGAAGCTGCTACAATAGAAGACGTGGTTGAACCATTTCTCCTCCAACTCGGCTTTCTCACTCGTTCACCGCGTGGTCGCGTGCTCACCGAAGCTGCCTACCACCACCTTGGCGTGACTCCCAAGCCAGCGTCGGTGCAAGATCACTTGATCGTTTAACAATGAGCATTCCACTGATTGCCCTCTTCATTCCGTACGGGATTTTTGTGGTGTTCGTCGCCATTCGTTTGATCGCCAACATGTACCACGTGTTGAGGTATGCATTCCTCCACCGCGCCTCACTCATTATGGCGTCGTTGTTTTTGGCTGGGATGGCGTTGGTGTTGGCGGGCACAGCGCAGGCGTTGTCGAACACGCCGTGGAATTCTTCCGTGCGCGTCACAGTGCCCACGAATTTGCTGCAGCCGTCGCAGGAGAACTTGCCATGAGAGAGCTGTTTCCCCTTGGTTCCAGCGAACAGGTGCTCATGCGACTGCGGCAACATTGGGTGATTTTCGCTCGCCACGCCATTATCTATTGTTTTTTTCTGGCGTTGCCGTTTGGGCTCTGGTGGTTGCAGCAACGATTTTTGCCCGAGCTTTTCCTTGATCCGACAAGTTTTTTTACCATTGCCATTGAGTTGCTCATGAGTGCGTATTTGTTGTTTGTGTTGCAGGCTTTTTTCACTTCCTGGGTTGATTACGCTTTGGACGTGTGGGTGGTGACGAACCAGCGCGTGCTTAATGTGGTGCAGAACGGGTTGTTCCACCGCACTGTGTCTGAGTTGGATTTAGGGAACATTCAAGATGTTTCCAGTAATATCAAGGGCGTGATACCGACCATGTTCAACTACGGCACGATCACCGTGGAAACTGCGGGCGAACAGGACAACTTTGCATTTCCCAACTTGCCCCATCCGGAAATGGTTGGGAAAAAGTTGCTGGAACTGAGCCGCGCTGTCGAGACGAAAAAACCGGCAGTCCAGCCGGTAGTGCCAACGCTTACGCCAAAAGCAAAACTTTAGTACTGCTTCACCACCGTGACGCCCGTGTAGTACGCGGCGAGAATTTGTGCTGCGGTTTTGCCGCTGTCCGCCATAGTTCGAGCGCCAGTTGCTGACAAGCCGACCATGTGGTTGCCGTCGAGGCCCTGGCGGTAGCGGGCGTTGGTGCAGATGCCGTCGGGGTCGGGGACGCTCACCAAGTATGACGTGGTGGCTGCGTCACCACCAAAGACGCTGGTGAAGCTGCGGGTGTTGCCGTCGGTGCAGGCTGAGTACGCGCCGATGATCACGCCCGTTGTGTTCTTCGTGCTGATGGCTGCCGCGTTGGTCATGACTTGGCCGGCCGTCGCTTCGACCGCCAGTGCCACATTGGGTGCACGCTGCTCAAATCCGTACCCGCGGTAGACTTGGTCGGTTGTGGCGTTCAAGTCGTAGTTGTCGGTGCTGTGTTTTGTTTTGGTCAGGTAGTGGTAGGTGGCGTACGAGCGGGCGGCTGTGATGAGCGCTTTGAGGTATTCGCCGGGCTGCGTGTTGGTGACTTCGGCCAGGCCGTGTAAGTACTGTTCCATGGGCAGCTCGTTGATGATCCAGGCGCTGGTTTTGCCGGTTGGTGCGCTGACTTCGATGGTGCCGCGGAAGATGTTGTCGTTGAGGTTGGTGTTCCAGCTCGGGCGGTTTTCATAGGACACGATTTCCAGCAGGCCGGTGGCTGAGGCGGGTGAAAAACGAACGGGTTGGTCGGTGGTCAGACTTGTGGTTCCGTCTGAGATGGTCGCGGTGCCGTTGCCGACAGTGGCGGTGATCGGGCCGGTCACGTTTTGGAACAGGCTGGTGCCGCCCGCGGTGACCAGGAACGGCGTGGTGGACTGCACGACCACGGGTTTGGTTGTGGAGGTGATGCCCACGCGCACGATTGGTTCGCCGGCCGCAGTGGCCAGTGGCGCGGGGGTGGGTGAAGGAGTGGTTGAGGGGGGAACAGGGTTGCCGACGGTCACGGTGAACGACACAGTCCCGCCGGAAATCCAGGTGAGGTTTTCCGCCACGAGCCCGAATTGCTCCACGTACGTGCCCTCGGTTTTGGGCGCGCGCAACACAAAGCGCAGGCGGATGGCGTGGGCAGGGCCGACTGCGCGTGGCAGGCGCAGCACGCGGTAGGATTTGCGATCCCAACTTGTGGAGCGGAACGCACTGACGCGTCCGGCTGGTCCGGCGGCGTTTAGGGCGACGAATGGCCCGGTTTTGGAGCGCCATCCTGCCGTGCCAGAGTTTTGCACGTCGACCCAAACCGTGATCGCCTTGCCCGGTTTGAGTGTGATGTTGGTGTTGCTCTGGCCCACGATCGCGGCTTGGTATTGATCGGCCAGACTGGCCGTCACGCCCAACACAGTTGGCGCTGCAGATGCATCGTACGCCAACATATCGCTCACGCCCCAGGTGCCGCGGGTGATGGTGTCGCTGATCCAATGGCGGGGCGAGGTGCGGCTGTCCAGGGGATGATGGCTGGACTCGAGCGCGCGTTCCAGTTGCGCCAAGCCCTGCGCGGTCACGCCAACCAACGCCAACATAAAGAGGACGCGGGTGAAGAGTGGCAGGTGGGTTTTGAGCATTTTGTTTTTGTGACGGAAAAAGGTGCCAGTTACAGCACCAAGAGTCACGTCAGTAGGCTTATGATACCAGAAAAACGCCCCGAAGTCAACCCTCTCGTAATGTTTCAATACCTTGGCGACATAGGCGTAATCTACAGACTATGCCCTACTCCAAGAATCCCCACCTACCAAAAGTACGAGCCTTGGCTGTCCGTTTGGTCCGTGAGCGTCGTTG
>Ga0265292_1002482_pt1 | contig 12727 bp, 11 predicted proteins | sample Munlanlewell296A_FD_189080 | JGI IMG/M metagenome (GOLD analysis project Ga0265292, IMG submission 189080) | Leachate microbial communities from a municipal landfill in Southern Ontario, Canada - Leachate well 296A | ecosystem: Engineered > Solid waste > Landfill > Unclassified | place: Canada...
AGACGCATATTTGCGTCTTCTTCAGGGAGACGGAATTTTGTACATCCATCAGAATGGACGTAATTATGCGTCCCTACATTCGTGCCATGATAAGACGTTTTACAACCGCTATCGTACGAATACCCTGCCCCGAAATGGTGCATGGAATAACAACTGCAAACCTGGGCATGCCGGATTTCGGGAGGGCACTGGAGCAACATCAGCAGTATGTGGAGGCATTGGAGCAGTGCGGGTTACAGGTAAAGGTTTTAAAGAGTGACATCAGATTCCCTGATTCGACTTTTATCGAGGATGTTGCATTGTGTACTTCATCAGGCGCCGTAATTACTAATCCGGGGGCACCGGCACGGAGCCGGGCAACTGATTGGCATCCTGGAAAGGTATGGAATGAGCGGATCAATGGTTCCATTAAAAACAGTGCTTCATCTGAAAACCGGTGTTTCCTGGCTTGAGCAGAATAATCTGCTGGTGTGCGGAGAGTTTATCGATCATCCTGATTTTAAAAAGTTTAACCGCATAGAGGTGCCTGTTCACGAAGCCTATGCAGCCAATTCATTATGGATTAATGGGATAGTGCTTGTGCCAAAAGGCCATCCGGAAATTCATACGAAAATCGAAAAGGCCGGCTATCCGACAATCGAGATCGATGTATCTGAATTTCAGAAATTGGACGGGGGACTGAGCTGCCTGTCGCTGAGGTTTTAATTTGAATTTGAATATGTTACCTTTGTATGTAAATTACATCAATTATGAAAGCGATTATCATACTTGCCGGTATACTGCTGATTGTCGGAGGATCCTATTTCGTTTACGATGGATACCAGGTAAAGCAGACTGCAGCAGCCAAGGTTGAAAAAGAAGTTTCGACCGCCATCAGGGCGCTGACCGATAATTCGGTTAAAACCAAGACCAATGTGAATAATGAGTCGGCTATGAAAATGATCGGAGGAGGCGTTGCAGCAATTACTGGGATCGTGCTGGTTATAGGCGGGCTGAGGAGGAAAGGGACAAGACTGTAAGACTGTAAGAAAAGAAGACGATAAGACTTTAAGACTATAAGACGGGAAGACAGTAAGGAGAAAAATGAAGGAGCAGAAATTAGCGGCCATCAATGACCTGACTTCTCCGCTGTTCAGAATCATGGCGATTCAAAATGACCTTGAACCGCAGTGGAGGCAGTATGATAATAATATTTGTGCCTTTCATATCGGTAATGGCTTCATAATAAGCGTTGGCCATAATCTGAGACTCGAGGCAACCATGTTTAAGTCGATAACGGAAGACCGCTATCAATCTGAAATTATCCCTCATCTGAACCCTGTTGAACTGCAGCATTTTGAACAGATACTGGCCCCTGGCCCGGTTACAGGCAAGCGATACCTGAAGGTTAGTAATCAGAACGATGTGCCCGCTTTTGTTACTGAATTAAAGCGGATCAATTTTGATACCAGATGGGTGGCCATGTATCAAAAGCATATCGCTAAACCCTATCTGCTTATCCAGCAGAGGAGTCCGGTTTTCTACAAGGATCATGCGGTGCATGCTCAGTTTAATCCCTTGCTCACCTTTGTTGACCCCAATTCCAACCGACAGTCCTACCTGATCGAGACTGAACTGATCGAAGCCTGGTATGAGGATGATGTGGCTCTTTATAAGATTGTGAATACCCCTCAAAGCATCATTGATACTATTCCCCGGTTTGAGGTAGACAATGAAATTTACGATGTTACAAACGGTGACTATTTCTGTGTTCAAACTGCCCCATCCGACCTGAATCCGGGCAGAATGATCAATGAAGCGAATATTGAGGGCCTTGTTGATCAGTATACTCCCTTCAAGGATCGATTTGGAGGCAATTACAATCTTCAGGGGCTCCGATACCTGATTAAGGGTTATTTCAGGTTCGGTTCATCCGGCGCACCGTACATAAAATTTGACAAGGCAAGCCAAACCTTTAAGGTCAATGCGGTACAAAGTGAAGCATGCCCGATCCAGCTTGAGGTCAAGGGAAGCAGGATGGGTAACTTTCAGTTTATCAATGCAATAGCCACTCCGCTTGCCAATGTTATCGACCGGATCAACCTCCGGATGGTCAACGGGTAATTTTTTGTTGCCAATCCAATCCCTATATTTACCGCAAACAAAAGTGTGAATATGACAATGAAACTGAACTTCATTCTTGCTTTATTAGTTAGCCGGATACTTGTTGCGCCTGAGGCGCTGAATGCCCAAAAGAATATTACTTCAGCAGAAAAGAACTGGCCCCAATGGCGCGGACCGGCAGAAACCGGTGCAGCCCTTTATGGCAACCCTCCGGTTGAATTCAGCGAAACAAAAAATATCAAGTGGAAAACCGAGATTCCCGGTAAAGGTCATGCCACTCCTATTATCTGGGGTGATCAGATCATCGTGTTAACTGCGGTGGCGACGGATAAAAAGCCAGCTCAGGGGAAGGTTACACAAGAGGGCGGAAGAATGGGACCGCCATCCAGCGGAACCGAGTTCATTCATAAATTTCAGGTGATTTCGGTAGGCCGGAAAACCGGTAAGATACAATGGGAACGCACCGTGAAGGAAGAGATCCCTGTTGAACGCACACATACCCTGGGAAGCTGGGCCTCCAATTCTCCGGTTACCGATGGGGAAAATATTTATGCCTATTTTGGATCACGCGGATTGTTTTGCCTGGATTTTAAAGGGAACGTATTGTGGGATCGTGATTTCGGACAGATGGAAATCGTTATGAGTTTTGGAGAAGGCAGCTCCCCATCGATATACAAGGATAAGATCGTTGTGGTTTGGGATCATGAAGGCGCCTCATTTATCGCAGCATTGGATAAAATGACGGGAAAAGACGTCTGGAAGGTAGAACGGGATGAAATAACCTCATGGGCAAGCCCGCTGATCGTTGAAGTTAACGGAAAAGCCCAGGTGATCACCGCCGCCACCAATAAAGTTCGCAGCTATGATCTTGAAACAGGTCAGTTGATCTGGGAATGTACCGGGTTAACCAGAAACGTGATTCCGAATCCGGTTTGCGCGGATGGAATATTGTATGTGATGAGCGGATACCGCGGGAATGCCCTGATGGCCATCAATCTGGCAAAAGCAAAAGGAAATATTACCGACACCGATGTCATCCTTTGGAAATACATTCAGGACACTCCATATGCGCCAAGTCCGGTGGTAATGGACGGTAAACTCTATTTTCTGAAGGCAAATAATGGTACCATCACCTGCCTGGATGCCAAAGACGGTAAGGTCAATTATATCAATCAGCAACTCGAAGGAATTGTGAATATCTATTCATCCCCGACAGGTGCCGGCGGTCATCTATATATCGCGGCCGAAGGGATTGTTGATGTAATTAAGGCTGGTCCGTCATTTGCACTCCTATCTAGCAATAAGCTTGATGACACGTTTCATGCTTCACCGGTTGTGATAGGTAATGACCTCTATTTAAGAGGGTTCAAATACCTTTACAGCATCTCAGCGGAGTAAGACATCCCATCTGATTAAAGATTCTAAATTTGGACCATTAAAAAAGTGTTGATATGAAAATATTTCTTGGAGTGATTTTGACATTGATTGTTGTGGCTTTGGTTTTCAGATTAACCAAAAAAGAAGAAGCCCCGGTTAAAGATCTGCCTATTGTTGCTACTGCTATGCACAATGTTATAGTGGAGGAGGTTATCCAGGCAACCTCTTATACTTATTTGAGGGTGAAGGAGGACAAGGTTGATTACTGGATTGCAACAGTGAGAGAAGATATAGTAGTCGGGAGTAAATATTCGTTTGGAGATGCCCTGGAGATGACCAATTTTAAGAGCAAGGAACTCGACAGAACTTTTTCTACCATCTATTTTGTCAACGATAATGATGAACCGACAGGTAGTCAGCAGAATAGCATGATGGCCCCCTCCACGATGGGGCGGCCAAAAGTTGAACTGAAAACGGATGTTGTGATTCAACCATCCGAGGGTGGAATTTCCATTGCCGAATTATACAAAAACCGGAACAACTATGCCAATAAAAAAGTTCGGGTCAAGGGCAAAGTGGTAAAAGTGAATAGCGAGGTAATGGATAGGAACTGGGTTCATATTCAGGATGGAACAAATGATTCGGGGAATTTTGATCTGACTGTAACCACCCTTGAAATGGCAAAGATTGATGATGTTATCGAATTTGAAGGGACTATCATTTTAAACAAGGATTTTGGTGCCGGGTATACTTATGACGTGATCATGGAAGGTGGAGTTATTCATCGGTAAGTTTTTTCCCAGGATATGACATTCAAACCCCATGTTAGCTAAACTCCCGCGATACAGAACCTTACCGTCGATCATCGCCTTTACTTTAACCTGGCCTTTTACACCGAAAAGCTCTTCAACGCTGTACGGAAAGCTGATATAGGCTGCATCCATTCCTTTGTTCTGTTCGATGATCGCCTCAAACATTATTTTACGGTTATCGCTCACGGCAGTATGAAATTAGTTGCGCAGTTAGGTACCCACCCCCTTGCCCCCTCCCTGAAACAAGGAGGGGGAATGAGCACCTGCTTTCCCTCGGAGCGAAGCCCCTCCCTGAAACAGAAGGGGTTGGGGTGGGTACTTTGGTTTATTTGGCAGGTTCGAGGTACAGTCCCTTTCTGGAAAGCACATGATCCAGGTTAGCGACACCATACACTACAACAGCAGTGACAACTGATGTTTGATTCTGGTATTCCGGGATGCTTTTGTTGTACATATCCCGCTCGGTGTGCCAGATTTCTCCGTAGTTAAAGTCGTACCCTTTGGAATCAGCCGTGCCAAAACTAACGGTAGGTATCCCGTTCATTGCGAAGTAGGCATGGTCCGATCCGCCGGCACTGGTTGGCCGGGGCCTTGGTTCATCGGTTCGCTTAGTCAGGGTAAACGGAAAATCGGGATTGATGCTATTGAGCGGTTCACAGATTTTTACAAAATCATCATACATTGCTTCCGTCACATTCAGGCTGTTAGCCACTGTAGGACCCCCATCCCGGTTGAAATAGTTAGAGATATTGTCCCATTTTTTGATGTTTTTCTCTACCCAGCTTTTCGAGCCCAGCAGTCCGAATTCCTCACCCGCCCACAAACAAGCCAGGATGGTAAGCTTTGGTTTGCCGCCGGCAGCCATGATCAGGCCTGCAGCTTCCATGGTCGGGGTTGCGCCGGAGCCATCATCCACACCGCCGGATGTATACGACGGGGTGGCGAAATGCAGGTCCATTCCGTTTTCGCTCAGTAACCGGCCAAACCAGGGTCCGCGGTTGAATCCTACCGGAAGCACTCCTGCTTCATCCAGTTCAGTTTCCATTCCCCATTTTTTGAACTGCGCCACACACCACTCTGCTGCATTTTCATAGGCATCAGATCCTAATATCCTGCCGCCAAAGCGATTGCAAAGCACATCCAGGTGGTTCATAGTCTGATTATCAGTTTGACCGATCTCGATGATTTTATCGACGATCTTGTTTTTCTGAGCCTGTCTGCTGTTAATGGCGAGAATCATGCAAAGGGCAAAAGCCAGTAAATAAATCCGTTTCATTATATTTCTATTATTTTAGATTTCAGTTTAAGTTTAGTGTATCAGTTTGCAAGTTAATTTTATTGAGGAATAGTTGGCAAAGGGAATGCCGTAAAACATAATACGAACAGGTGAATTATGAACGAAGAAATCAGGACCAAAGGTTTGGATATCGAAGAAATCATGGAGCGGGCGCGGATATCGGGCGAGAAGTTCAGTACTTATTCGCAGGAACGTGTTGATCAGATAGTTAAAGCAGTTTACGAAGCGGGCTTTAACAACAGGATACATCTGGCAAAGATGGCCCATGAGGAGACGGGGATCGGTAAGTGGCAGGATAAGGTGTCGAAAAATGTAATCGCTACCCGATATGTTTATCAGGATATCAAGGATCTGAAAACTGCCGGGATTATCCGGGAAGATCCGGAAAGCGGGATAACTGAAGTGGCGAAACCCATCGGGCCGATCTTTGCGATGACCCCCATTACCAATCCTACATCTACAGCACTTTTCAAGATCCTGATCTCGATGAAAACCCGGAATCCGATCATCATACGGCCACACGGATCAGCAAAGAAGTGTACCTGCGAAGCAGCCCGGATCTGTTACGAAGCAGCCATTGAGGCCGGTGCCCCGGAAGATTGCATTCAGTGGATCAGGCGGTCGACACCCGAGGAGACGCTTGAAATGATGGGACATAAGCATGTAGCGCTTGTTCTGGCTACCGGATCAGTGAGCCTGGTAAAGTCGGCCTACAGCTCAGGAAATCCGGCTATCGGCGTTGGCCCGGGAAATGTGCCGGTATATATCGGACAAAGCGCCGACTTAGCCTTTGCCACTGAGCAGATTATCCTTTCAAAAACATTTGATAACGGTACCGTTTGCGCCAGTGAACAGTCGCTGGTTATTAAGTCCACCAGGGCTGATCAGCTGATCGCTGAATTCAAAAAACGAAAGGCCTATTTCCTGAATGATGCCGAGAAAAGGAGGCTGGAAGAGGTAGCTTTCAATAAGATACAGAAATCGATGAGCATCGATGTGATCGGTCAGCCGGCGCACAAAATTGCTGCCATGGCCGGGATTGATGTCCCGGAAGATACGTCGATTTTAATTGTCCGTTATGCCAATCATGAGGTGGGTATCAAATACCCCCTTTCGCTCGAGATCCTGGCTCCTATTCTGGCAATGTATGTGGTCGATGACTTTATTGAGGCCATCAATATGTGCAAGCGGATTGTCAGTTACGGTGGCATGGGGCACACCATCAGCATCTTTTCCAATGAGGAGGACAAAATCATGTACTTTGCCGAGGTAACCAATGCCGGAAGGCTGCTTGTCAACACCCCGGCCTCACAGGGAGCCCTGGGTGGTACCTACAACGGCTTGCAACCATCCCTGACCCTGGCAACCGGATCCGGAGGCAAGAATATCACAACCGATAATATCACGGCCAAGCATCTGCTGAATATCCAGCGGTTAGCCCGCCGCACCTTTATTCCCTGCAACCCTGATCTCACGGATATTTATCTGGATGAATCCATTGATGCACAGAGGATAGATGATGAGTGCGGGAGGTAAAGTACCCACCCCAACCCCTTCAGCATCGCACATGATGAAAAGTACAAAATCCCTTTGATCAAAAAGGCCATGCAAACGGCTGGCAGACTGAAACCGGAATATTTCCAGACCTGGGCCAACTATTATGTCAAATACATCCAGGCAATGGAAAAGGCTGGCGTGCCGGTGTGGGGACTGACGGTACAAAATGAGCCCATGGCCAGGCAGATCTGGGAAAGCTGTATGTTTACGGCAGAGGAGGAGCGCGACTTTATCAAGAATTATCTCGGGCCCACCCTGCACACCAACAAATTGGGCGGCAAGAAACTCATCGCCTGGGACCACAACCGCGACCTGTTGTTCCAAAGGGCCTCCACCCTGCTGAGCGATCCCGATGCAGCCAAATATATCTGGGGGATCGGATTTCATTGGTATGAAGTCTGGAATGGCGGCCGTCAGTATGAAAATGTTAAAAGGGTAGCCGAAGCCTTCCCGGAAACCAACCTGCTGCTGACCGAAGCCTGCAATTATCCCTTCAGCTGGCAGACTTTCGGCCAGTGGAAGTGGGGCGAACAATACGGCGAGAATATGATCCATGATTTCAACAATGGCGCCGTTGCCTGGACCGACTGGAACATTCTGCTGGATGAGACCGGCGGACCGAACCATGTCAATGGATTCTGCTTTGCCCCCATCCATGCCAAAACACAGGAAGGGACCCTCCATTACATGAACTCCTATTACTACATCGGCCAATTCTCGAAATTCATCCGGCCAGGCGCCAGGCGGATTGTCAGTTCATCCAGCCGGGTACAGCTGCTGACTACGGCCTTTCTGAACCCCGACGGCAAGCTGGCCATAGTGGTCATGAATCCGACAAACGAAAGGTTCCCTTACCGGATGTACATCGGCAACCAGGCGGTCGTTACAACGAGTCTGCCGCATTCTATCCAGACCCTCGTGATTCAGTAAATAATCCTGTCATCCCTAACTTCTTTCGATTTGCTGATCAGAAAAAATAAATAGAAGCTTTTGGAAATCGGTAGCATTTAATTCACCTCCAAACACTTCTATTAATGATAGCAATATTTTGTGTCGGTAAAACATTCTTAATGAGTGCTAAAGAAAAAACAATTAGATTCCCCAGATAAAATATGTTGACAATCCATTGACTGTTAGGTTACTTGTGATCATTTTGAAAATGACATTCATTAAAGTTTTTACGAGTAACGATTTTGTATGCAATAAGATAGATAGGCTGCCAAATTAATGGGCAAATGCAAAGATTTTGAATTTTCATCCACCAAATCGATCCAAGATTTTAAGCGATTATCCGAAGCAATCTCCCAGTAAGTGGAAAGTTCTTCATTCGACATGTTTTCCAACATGGATAAAATTTCATTGATGCAGTTCTTCATCTTTATAATAATCTTGGGTATTCCCGTATATGTCTTGCCATTCCATGAAATCTGCCCCTGCCCACCAGAAGTATACATATCACGGATATTTGGGCATACAACCCCACAGGAATTAACTAACCAAACCGCAAGTCGGTTAAATTTGTCGTTGCGTTTGGAAAAAATCTCTGGAAAAAGAATCATACCCTTTAACTTTAATTCCTTTTTTTTATCGGCGGATAAATTATTCCAAAGTTGAATGATCATTCCGGTCGATTTTGATTCATCCTGATCAATCCACCACACTTCTTCACCGGGTCTGAGGAATTTTCGATAATACTCTATTATTGACTTAACCGGATTGTTGGACAATCGTAGAGTATCGTAATCAATGTTTAGTTTGTCGAATATCGTTTGACCTTCGGCCAAATCCATATTAATGAGATACCTTGGCGAATGAGTAACCACGACTTCAGACAAACATTCCTCATAAGGTCTACATTTAAACTCGACTGGATTAAACAATTTACCAAAAAGAATGAAAATTCGTTCAATGCCCTCAACCCGAGTTCCTTCAAGAACGGAATTTCCGGTAGTTGTCCAATGATTTTGAGTCGTGGTCTTAACCTCAACACCGTAAAATTTCTTGGCAATGATATCTGGAAAGCGTTGTCCTGATATTAACTCGATCGAGTTTTCAAAAGGTGTTCCAATTGCCAGTTCAGACATAATGCCAGCAACAGCACTTTCCAATTTCGTACCTTTCAACTCAAGATAATTGGATTGATGATGTCGGGCATCAAATTCCAAATTCGAAACAGTATCAGCCAACAGTTGTTGAAACGATTTCTTTGGTGGTTCTGGATTTATTGATATTACCATGGTTAGACTCCTTAAAATATTTACTCCAGACTTTTTCTATTCTTTTAGCAATATGGTAAGCTAAAAGCGGTGGGACAGCATTACCAATAAGTTTATATGCAGAAGAAGGACTAATAAAAAAATTTGCTTTGCCGGAAGGAATAACAAATTCATAATCCGGTGGAAATGTTTGAATTAATGCGCATTCTCTTGGTGTAAGCCTGCGTTCTCGTAACCCCAACTTTTCAATCTCAACTGAAATCTTACCACCATTCATTTTTGATAAGCGACGAAATTCAATATTACCATGATGTTCAGATCTTATTGTTGGTCCGATACTATCGAGGTTAATCTCCGTTTGTCCTTGGCAATGCTTACCCATGAACTTCGCTTTCGAATAATACTTTTGAGAAGGGTCACTGGATGATTCTGGCTCTTGTAATCCCTCGAACATGGTACGAAGTTTAACCGGGGCTTTTAAATTTGAACCAATGGCTTTAAAAGAATGAGTAGAAGACGGATATGGATAGTATTCCTTAATTATATCATCATTCGACAATTCTTTCAATGCCTCAGGTAGCAATGCAGATTTTTTAATCCCAATAAAAATTACCCTTTCTCGAGATTGTGGAACACCAAAATCAGCAGCATGCAGAACCATTGGGTTAAGGACAAGATACCCATTCTCGTTGGCTTTTGCGAAGTCATTCTGAATGATTTCTTTGACGTTTGCAAGGTTTACAAGCCCTTTCACATTCTCAGCTATAAAAATTTTGGGTTTTGTTATTTCAACCACTTCTTTTAACCACATATATAATTGGCCACGAGTCTCATAAGTGGCTACATCGGTCCTCGCAATCTTGCCTAAATGATCCTTATGGGAATTAAACCCATTTCGCAATCCCGAAAGGCTGAAGTCTTGACAAGGGAAACCGCCCGTAACAATATCAACTTGATCGGGGAAAATCTTTACACCAAGTTTATGGAGTTTCACTAAGTCAACAATACTGTTAACATGATAGATTTCAGAGGGATATCCTTTTTTTCTAAAATATGAAACCCATGCTTTTTGAGCTTCCTCAAGGATGTCGTTGGCGAAAACTGTCTGAAACTTGGTTGGATTTAGAAGTACATGATGTTCATCGACTTTTCGCTGAATGAAATCGGGATTAAGAACCTCGTTTACCGAATCTTCATGGACGATAAAGTTCCCCTCAAAACCCAAGTCCATACCACCGCAACCAGAAAAAAGTGAGAGTACCTTAAGAGGCTTAGCAGGGTTTATGTCAGGTAAAATTTCATAACTCATACTAAGTTGCTGTTCTTCATAATCGTCAGTAGGTTGTTGTTTATTATAATAAGCGCATTTTGAATTCAATGGACATTCAACACATTTTGGTTTGGTTGACTTGCAAATCAAGGCTGCGAAATCAAGAATTGACCAATTCAATTCCTTACAAGCTCTTACGTTAAGCACATTTTTTGCGAAATTCTGAAGTTCTTTGTCTAATCTCACGTCCTTTGCTTCTCTTGGGAAAAAAAATCTGGTCAGTACCCTAGCCATATTGACATCAAGTAAAGCGGAACGGTTTTTAAAGACAAACAATTCATAAGCATTTGAAACATAGAGCGTGTTAAAGTTTGATTCATGCAATTCATTTAGGTTTCTAGGCAAGATCCCATTGCGCTTAACTAAATCCTGAATAATTCTGTGAATTCGTTTAGCGCGATGCTTGTATAACCCTAAAGGGTGCAAGATTTCTTCCAGTTCCTGGATATTAGTGGAACAAAGGGCTTCCCAATCAGGGAATCTCATAAAGAATATGCTAAAAAATTTAGCTACAGTTTGCGCCTTGGTCTTTTGCAGTAATATCTCGCTAAGTATAATCTCATACGCTGTCACAGTTGAGCTTCGCCATGGAAAATCTCTCTTATGTGTTTTAAACCAGTTTAATAAAACACTTCTGAAAAACCTTATTTCGTATTGATCATACATGCTTCAAAGATAGAAAAAGAAGTACCCGATGTAAGTAATTGAATCTACATTTACCTCTGATCAGAATCGATAAATTGTAAACCATTAGAAATCCTTACAAATTGAGGACTATGTTTATAAGAGGTTCCCAATGGATTCCAACGTCATAAAGGGAATATCTGAGTAAAAAAGGGAGCTGAAAGGCTCCCTTTTTCTATGGCATCAGGTTATCATCGGCGAACGACTGGTAACCTCCCTCCGTCATAATCAAGTTATCCAGCAGGGTGATGTCCAGTAATACCCCGGCCTCCTTGATCTTCTTGGTGATCTTCAGGTCGGCTTCCGAAGGCTGCGTGTTCCCGAAAGTAAAATATCAGGTAATGGGTGGAGAAATTTGCTTAAGGATCCTTCCAAAATAGATACTTTTAAACCGAAAAACAAATCATTTTGCTATGAAACTTCCCCCCTTTCACCTTCCTCCTTCAACCCTTATTTCTTTCCTTATTGCCTTCCTGCCCTCTTGCCCTCTTGCCTTTGGACAGCTAAGTACCGATAAGCCGATCACTATTAAAGTAGCCGTAGTAGTCCAGGACCCTGTGTTGCCCCAATATGGCGGCAAGCGGATGCATGAAGTGATGAAAACCCCGGGCCGGACGTTCATGTGGAACGATCCCCGCGAATTAAGCCGGGAATATGAAGCTGCACTGGAGAAAATCAGTCACGGAACCATTCAGTATGAGGTGGTTAAGATAATAGATGATACATTGCTTTTTTCTAACCGCAACGATAATAATCAGCCGGTGGGGATGACAGAAATGGTAAGTCTGCTCATGGAGCCCGACTGGAAAACACTGAAGGGAATTGGTACCCACTTCGATTACAAGCGGTTTGTGGAGCATTACGGATTTGACAAGATGCGCGACCGCGATGAGATCAACGAGGTGTGGGTATGGTCGTTTCCCTATGGAGGCATGTGGGAATCAAACTATTGCGGGAAAACCGGATTCTGGCTCAACTCCGATCCCACCACAACTACAACGAATGAAAAACTCCTGGTTGTGATGGGGCTCAACTACGAACGAAAAATGTCGCTGGCCCTCGAAAGTTACGGCCACCGATTCGAATCCGTCATGTGGCATCTATACGGACGGTGGGAAAAGGATGCACCCAACCCGAACAATTGGGAGAAATATACCCGTTTTGAAAAGACCCACCCGGGATTGGCTAATATCGGGAACATACATTTCCCGCCAAACGGCGATCATGACTACGACTGGATCAATAAAACCCCCGTCACCACCTGTGCCGATGGCTGGAACTATTATCCGGATATCAAATCCGATATGACACAAACCGTGGATTGCACCGAATGGCAATGCTCACACGAAGG
>Ga0265292_1002483_pt1 | contig 12724 bp, 15 predicted proteins | sample Munlanlewell296A_FD_189080 | JGI IMG/M metagenome (GOLD analysis project Ga0265292, IMG submission 189080) | Leachate microbial communities from a municipal landfill in Southern Ontario, Canada - Leachate well 296A | ecosystem: Engineered > Solid waste > Landfill > Unclassified | place: Canada...
GCTCGACGCCTTGGCTTCTTGGCTTATTGGATTCTTGGCGTGGACGAAGCTGCCGCAGGAGTCGGGATCCGCGCCTCACGTTGCAGGGGGAACTTTGTGCCACGGGGCCGATGGGAGGACAAGGCTCAATGCGAGGCACCCGATGCGACAGCGTGTCCTTCCTTGCTCCGCCCGATGGCCCCGAGGTCCAGTACGAGTTCTATGCGCCCTTTGCTCATGTGGAGGGCAAGTTCGAGTGGTGCCGCCTCTGAGTGCGAGACTCACCGCGCCGCACCAGGCGCGCTTCGCATCGAGGAGCGTGACGAGGGGCGCACGGTGGTCGGCGTCCTCACGGCGAAGGCCGGCCCTGTCCGCGCGGCGCGCATGACGCTCACGGCGAGCGTGCAGAAGCCACGCGCCGCGCCATACGGCGGCATTGGGAAGCCGGTGTGGAACAGCAAGCGTTTCACGTGCTGGGGCATCGACCTCGCGATGGATGGGCAAGCCACTGGCGCCGTCGAGTGGGTAGAGGGGCACGTCGAGCAGCTCAATCGGGTGCCGTGCATCGTCACGCTTGGGAGCTTCGGGCGGATCAGCGACCTCGCGCTGTGAGCCGACGAGCGAGTAGTCGTCGCGCGGCGGCGTGCCCGGCGTTCCCCATGGCGTCGTGGGTATCAGCCTCCGCGAGGAGTGATAGCAGGATAACGCCTTCTTCTGCGCCGGGCGTGCGGCGTGCCTCGGCGAAGCGCGCGGCGGCGAGCCGTAGCGCGGACTCGTCACGCATGAGCCGGCCCTCGGCGAGGAGCGCGAGCCCCTCGTGGAGCGCGCCGCGGGCGAGTTCTGCCTCCGCCGTGAGTTGAGCGTGGGCGCGCTGGGCCTCGCGGTACGGCTCTGCATCCGCGCCGGCCTCGGCGAGGGTGACGAGGGCGTCGGCCAGCGGGCGGTACAACGCGGCCTTGAGGGGGTCGCGGTGGAGGAACCTGGTTTCCTGCATGAGGCGAGGGGGTGCCGCGGATGGCTTAAGGAGCATCCCCGAACGCTAGACGCGTGGAGTATGGGCCAACGCGCCTACTGTTTGGGTGCTTGCGTCCTCACCTTATGTCGGGCCGCTTCGTTGAGCAAGGCAAGATCGTAGCTGACGAGGCAAGCCCGACCCGCGACGGCCACTGCTAAGTAGCTTGCATCGTACCCCGTGAGTTTGAGTGCCCACAGGAACGTCTGGCGGGCTGCGTCCTCGTCGAGTGTGATCCCCTCCATGACCTCGTCATGCCGCGCTCCGAGCCACTCTGCACCCTCCTTGCCCCCAACTGGCGCTTTCAGGTTCTTGGCAAGGAGGTGGGCGATCTCATACCCCAGGAGGCTTGGGGCAGCGAACGTGGCGCCGCGGTGGACTTCAGCCAAGTACCACTCACGGAACGCTGTGCTTTCAGGCTCGTCGAGGAACAGTTTGGCGAGAGCACTTGCGTCGATCACGTAGTCCACTGCATCAGGACGATCGGTCATCGCGGAGCCTCCGCAATTGTTCGACCGCAGGGGTAGCCGGCTTGCGGGCGATCCCTGCGAGTTTGGCTACGTTGGCCGCGACGCGGGCCTTGCGCAACTCCACAGCGAGGCCTCGCCTGAACGCCTCGCTGACGTTGATCCCGAACTGCTTGGCCTCGATCAAGGAGTCGTCGTCGATGCGCACCGAGACGGTTGGCATATCATAGATGTATGTTGGATTGGTATATGTCACTTGTCACACATGACGGAGTTCAGCTGAACCAAGTCGTTCCGGGCCGGATGTCGAGGCTCACCCCGCGACGTCCCTGCGCCAGAACACACTGCCGGACACGAGGACGAACAGCGCGGCGTAGCCGAGCACGAGCCACGAGGCAGCTGCCATGGTGAGGCTCGGCGTGCCGCCGCGGCTGAATGCCTGCATGACTTGGCCGGGAAGCCAGTTCTGGCCTTCTCGCCAAACGAGGAGGAAGATGTTCTCGCCCACAAGTGTGTAGCCGATGCCCACGCCAATGGCCGGTGCGGCGGCACGGAAGAGCACCGCAAGGGCGGTTCCCAAGAGTCCGTCCACGAGGGCGACCACGTACGTGCGCGACACGACGGCCGCCGCGTGGTCCCAACCATCCTGAGTCCACCAAGCGCTCGTGGGGATCCCGCGCGCTCCTGCGATGCCGGCCGCGACAAGCGTCTGCGCGGCGAAGGCGGCTAGGATGCCCGCGGCGACGAGGAGCGACATCGCGGCGAGCTTGCCCGCGAGGAGGCGAAGGCGCCGTGGCTCGCGGGAGAGAAGCATCTTGAGCGTGCCATCGCGGTACTCGTTGCCGACGCTTTGCGCGAAGAGCACGAGCACGACGACGCCGATGAGCGCGCCCGCGAACCCGAATGCGGCCACCATGCCAGTGGACTGCGCGAGGACTGCGGTCGCGGGCAGCCCACCTGGGCCGCCAGGACCGCCCCCGCCACCGCCTTGCGTGGGCGTGGCGCCTGGCGCCTGCGCGTTTGCGAAGATGAGGCTCGCTGTGAGGATCGCGAGGGCGATCATGGTGCCCGCGCCTCCGATGATGATGCCGGGGCGCATCAGCTTGTACCACTCGGCGCGGAAGGCCCGGATCACAGCGTTCCCCTCCCGGTCATGTTGAGGACGGTCTCTTCGAGGTCCCCAGCTTGAGGACGCAGCTCGCGCAGGACGATGCCCGCTGACATGGCCTTTTGGTTCAGCGTCGCGGCCCACGAGGCAGGCGCATGCACGAGCACGGAGCCGTGCTGGTCCTCCGCGTGGTGCCCCGCGTCCTCGCAGAGGCGCACGAGCGCGTCATGCTGCGCCGGGTCCTCTGGCGTCGCGACGAGTCCGACCTGCTTGGCGAGAAGATCTTCCACTGTGCCTTGGAAGATCAGCTTGCCCTTCCGGAGGATGACGAGTTGGTCGCACATGCGCTGGACCTCTGCTAGCAAATGGCTCGACACGAACACCGTCTTGCCTGCATCACCCAACGAGCGCAGGAGCGAGCGGACCTCGCGGATGCCCGCCGGGTCGAGACCGTTGGTGGGCTCGTCCAAGACGAACAAGTCTGGGTCGGGCAGCAGTGCGGCGCCGATGCCGAGGCGTTGCTTCATGCCAAGCGAGTACGAGTGATACGGGTCCTCGCCGCGCGGACCAAGTCCGACTTGCTCCAAGATGGGATCGACGCGCTTGACGTCGTGGCCGCCCAGGAGTGCGAGCACGTGCAGGTTGCGTCTCCCGCTGAGTTGGGGCACGAACGCGGGCGATTCGATGAGGGCGCCCACCTTGCTTAGGTACGCGCGCGGGTGCGTGATCGGCTTCCCCAGGACGAACCCCTCGCCCGACGTCGGACGGACAAGCCCCATGAGCATTCGGATCGTGGTGGTCTTCCCCGCACCATTTGGCCCCACGAAGCCGATGACGCCGCCGCGCGGAAGCGACAGCGTCAGGCCGTCCACGGCGGCGATGTCCGCATAGCGCTTGGTGAGACCATGCGTCTCGATCGCGCTGTCCATGCGCACGGAGTCGAGAGTCGTGGTAAATCGTTGGCGCCGTGGGCGGAGTGGGCGCGCGAGCGTGCACCGCGAGCGGCGTTGCCGACGCCGCCATGACTGCCGGCATCAGCGCGGGCGCGCGCGTTCAGCGAGGAACGGGAGCCGTCGTTGGTGGGCCCGTGAAGGTCCCCTCGCTTGAGCTGCCCTGTGTGGAGGTCGTCGTGGGTGTGGTGGCCTCGTGTGCGTGGTCGTCCCCACCATCGTTGTGACTGTGCATCGCGATTGGGGTGCTTGGGTCGGCGGCCCCGATGGCGACGGCGGCCAGGACGAGCGTGACTGCCGCGCCTGCGATGGCAACGCGTCCCCACGCGACTTGGCGCTCCTTGGCAGTGCGGTGGTGGAAGGCGCCCAGCGAGTGGAGGTACCATCCTCCCACGCCCACGAGGTAAGTCAGGTACAGCGTGGCTTGGAGGAGTGATGGCGTTGACGTGTAGCCTGCGAGCGCGTGGAGGACGCGCCCGGTGACACTGTCGTCTGGGAGGAGTCCGGACGTGTCCCAGAGGCCCGGAGCGGGGGAGAGGATGCCCAAGTCGGTCATGGCCATGACGGAGTGGACGAGGAGTCCGGCGGCGACAAGGACGAGGAGGATGCCCGTTATGCCGAAGAACTTCTGGAGGTCCACCTTCCACACGCCGCGCATGATCAGCGCGACGAGAGCGGCGCTGGCGAGGAAGCCGATGATGCCGCTCCAGGCGAGGTCGATGGCGGTGTAGCGCGAGCCGAGGGCGGCGTAGAACAGGACGACTTCGAGGCCCTCGCGCAAGACGGAAGCGAAGGTGAGGCCAGCGACGATCATGACGCTGCCAGTGGTGAGGGCTTCCTGGACGCGCGCGCGCAGGCTCGAGACGAGGTCGCGCGTGTGCTTCCACATCCAGATGATCATGTACGTGAGGAGGACGACGGCCAATGAGGCCGCGATGAGTTCGAACCATTGGGCTCCACCGCCCTCTTCGAAGGCTGTGTAGAGGAACTTCTGGACGATGATCCCGAGTGCGACCGATGCGATGGCGGCTGCGCCAAAGCCGAGCCACACATGCTTCTGGACGTCGGGGCGCCCCAGGCGCAAGACGAGTCCCAGCATGATGCCGGTGACGAGGAACGCTTCCAAGCCCTCGCGAAGGGCGATGAGGGCAGCTTCAGGAACGAACACCATTGTTTTGGCCAACCTTAGTCTTCGGTTGACCTAACTCTGGCCTTGACTTCTACTTCGTGCCGAACCAGTGCATGTAACGGTCGTTACATCCTCTTCACGCCGCCACGGGCGCCGCCATGACGGCCGGCATCGCGGCTGGCGTGTCGCCCGCGAGGAGCTGTGGGAGCGCGTCGGTGGGGTGGAGGTGCACCGTCTTCCAGTCGCGCTCGCGGCGCACCAAGCCAGCGCCCTCGAGCTTCGTGACCTGCTTGGAGGCCGCGCTGGCGGAGAGCTTGAGCGCTTCGCACAGCTCGGTCTGCGTGGCGCCTGGGCGCGTGACGAGGAACTGCGCGATGCTGCGCGTCATGTCGGCTTTGAGCGCACCCATTCCCTTGCGGACTTCGCGCGCAAGCGTGCCGACGGGGAAGTAGCACCTGTGGAGGCCACCGCGCTCACTGGCCACGAAGCCGACGCGCTCGAGCCGGTCCAGGTGGTACACGGTCGTGCCCCAGCCGAGGCCCGTGGCAGCGCTGATCTCGGAGACGCCGATGCCAGGCGAACTCTGGATGAGCTTGTACACGCGGTCGCGGTGCTCGTTGTCGAGGAGCTCGCTCTTCGTGAGGCGCGAGTAGAGGCCGATGGCGCCCACACTCACGAAGCGCCACGCACCAAAAGCTTGGAGGAGCGCTAGGACGCCGACGGTGGCGACGGTTGCGGGGCCGGCTTGCTCGATGGTCGGGAGGACAGCGCTCACGATGGCTTCGCCAGGGAAGGCCTGCTCGTCCTGCTGGGCGTCGTTGCCAGTGCCAGCCGCGAAGCCGACGCCGCTGGGCCCAGCGCTCGTCTGGATGGAAGCGAGCTGGATGATCTGGGGCGCGCTGGCCGGGACGCTCGTGGGCGCGGTGGGCAGCGCCACGTTGCTGCCAGTGGGGGTGGGCGCGCCACTCACGGTGACCGAGGGGTGGGCGCTGATCTTGGCCTCCACATGCAGCCCCTCGGCGAGGACGCCGGGGACCATCAGGAGGGCGAGGGCGACTGCGATGCCAAAGATGAGTGTCCTCACGGGTACCGACTCTGGCCTCCTGCTCTGCGAGGGGGCCTCTAAGCGCTTTGTGGATGCACACGGAAAATGAGGAGTGGAGGCGCCCTTGGGCCCTGGCCCATCCCTTAAGCCTGAGGGGGTGACCAGCCGGACGGCACCAAGAGGACGCGCGAGTAGAACTCCTTCCAATGCGCGTCCATGCCAGTGACCTCGACGCCGTAGGCGACGTTGGGGCACGCTGGGAAAGCGAGCGTCAGCTCGGCCGAGTTGTCAGGGCCAGGCATGTCTGGCAACGTGTCCGCGATGATGCTCACGCGGCCCGTGCGGTCCAAGCAGAGCATCCGCACGCGTGTTTGGTGGGGATCGCCCTCGGGAAGTGGGCGCTGCGAGAACGTGACACTCACCCCAGTTCCTTCCGCCGAGGCGCTGGGACCCGGCCCATTCACGGTGAAGAGGAACGGACCCAAGTCGATGGGTTCTCCCACCCGTGGCCACGGCGTGACGGCCAAGTGCAAACGCCCGGCCTGATTGCCCGCCCTCACTTCTGCGTCGATGGTTGTCACCCCGCGCACGCTCCCGAAGGCGTGCGTGAACGAGCGGTTCGCGCCAGGCGCGAGCGTGATCGACCGCACGTCACTGACTTCTCCCCCGAGGAGGAACGACACGAGGAACGTGGCTGCCTGCCCGGTAGAGGCCCTGTTGCGGAGCGTGTAGTGCAACGTCGCGTTGTCGTCCTCGCGAATGGCACGGTGGCGTCCGTCCGCCGCCGAGGCAAAGAAGTCCTCCACGGCGAAGCCCGTGGCCATTGACGTGGATGGCGTGGGCGATGGCGGCGCGGCGTTGGCTTGAGTGGGCTGCGAAGAGCAACCCGCAAGCGATGGCGCGGCGAGCAGCGCCAATGCGGCGGCGACGAAGTACTTCATGGTGCGACGCGGCAAAGGTCACTCGGCGGGACAAAGAGGATTGCCCTACGAAAGCCAAAAGGTCGGTCTGGGGGCGCGAGGCCGCGACGATGCCAAGCTACCTCTTCGAGCCCTATAGCACGTGGAGCACGGTCGTGAGAAGGATGTATAAGCCGATGGCGAGCCCCACCAGCAGCGCGATCTTGAAGGCGAACTTCACGAACTTCCACGCGATGATGACGAGCACGACGACCACGATGGCAGCGATGAGCGCTTGCGGGGGGCTCATGACGGGGAGCGCGGCCAAGAACGGCATCAGATGCCTCGCTTCTTGGCGTCGTCCCCACAGATGGTGACGCTCATGCTGTCCTTGGTGACGCGGTACTTGACCTCGTCCGCGTCGATCTTGCGTCCACAATCCGCGCACAGGAGCATGGCGTTCGAATGTGCAGAAGCGGGCGGGCTTCAAATGCCTTGCCGTCCGCGCTCGCGGGCGCGCGCACGCGAGCAGGAGTCAGTAGGCGTGCCGCAACTTCCGGGCTTCGATGGCCATGCAACGGTCCTCCACGTAGGCGACGCCAGCAGCCTCGCAGATGCGCCGCGCCTCGTCGCTCACGATCCCCTGCTGGAGCCAGATCGCCCCCGCGCCCACCGCGATGGCCTGACGCGCGATGTCGGGCGCTTCCTCGCTGGGGCGGAAGACGTCCACGATGTCTATCCTGCCTTGGACCTCGGCGAGCGACTTGTGCACCACGCGCCCCAGAAAGTCGCCGTCGAAACGCGGGTTCACGGGCCTGATATCATAGCCGTACTCCAGCAACTCGGCTGGCACGCGGTGCGCGGGCTTGCTTGGGTTCGCCGAGCAGCCCACGACGGCGATGACCTTCGCGTTCCGCAGCAAGTCCCGTGGGTTGGCGTCAGTCACAGCAGATGCACCGCCTCGGCGAGCTTCGAGAGATCGGGGATGAGCGCGTCGGGCGCGCAAGCTTCGAGTTCGTCCGCATCACCGTGACCGTTGAGGACCGCGATGGTGCGCGTGCCGGCACCCTTACCGGCGAGCACGTCCATCACGGTGTCGCCAACGAAGACCGCGTGCATGGCGCCTGCGTCGAGCCGGGCGAGCGCGACCCGCGCTCCCTCGGGGTCGGGTTTGGGGCGGCGCACGGTGTCCACGCCCACGATGGTCGAGAAGCGCGCGTCGATCCCAAGCGCCTTGAGGACGGTGCGTGCGGGCTCGACTGCCTTCGTCGTCACGACCGCCATGGGCACGCCGTCGAACGCGGCGAGGGCTGCTTCGAGCCCGAGCGTTGGCCGCACGAGGGTGGGCGCCATCTCCTCGAAGCGGGAACGATAGCACATCACGAGCGCGGCGCTCTCACGGTCGTCCACGCCCAGGAGGTCCCGGAACATCAAGCGGAGCGGGATGCCGATGCGCGTGGCGACTTGGGCACGGGGCACCGCGGGGTGACCGCGCTCGCGCAGCGCGTGCTCGAATGCGTCATGGATCGCGGAGGCACCATCGACGATGGTCCCATCAAGATCCCAAAGGATGGCGCTTGGCTTCAATGAGGAGCGGAGCCGACGTGAGGACTTGGAGGTTTCTTGCTCAGGGGAGCGTCCACGGCTGGACGTCATCGTTGGGTGAGCTCGGCTGCTCCGTGATGCGCTTCTGGTTTGTGACGAGCATGAGTCATTACGCGGTCGCTCGCCTATATGAAGCATCGGAAGTGGGAACTCTCCCGGTGTGATAGGGGGTCACAGTGGTTTCGTTCACGACGAGACTCTGGGGGGCAGACTCCCCAGACCCCCCTTTGGCACGCGTGACAGCTCATGGAACTCGCCGACGCGTTCCTCGATCTCTGCGCTCGTTAGGTCCACGAGCCGGTCCGGTCCGAACTTCTCGACGCAGAAGCTCGCCAGCGCACTGCCGTAGAGCACGGCGTGACGGAAGTGGTCCTCGTCGAGAACGCCATGCTTGGCCAAGTAGCCAAAGAAGCCGCCCGCGAACGTATCACCCGCACCGGTGGGGTCGAACACTTCTTCGAGCGGGTAGGCGGGCGCACTGAAGACGCTACCATCGTTGAAGAGGAGCGCTCCGTGCTCGCCCTTCTTCACGATGAGCGTCTTGGGGCCCATCCTCCGGATTATGGCGGCGGCCTTGATGAGGTTGGGCGTGCCAGCGAGCTGCCGCGCTTCCTCGTCGTTCACGATGAGCACGTCCACGCGTGCGAGCGTCTTGATGAGTTCGTCCTTCTTGCTGGAGATCCAGTAGTTCATCGTGTCCATCACGACGAGTCTGGGTTTCTTGATCTGGTCGAGCACGCGGGACTGGAGCACCGGGTCGATGTTGGCCAGGAAGACGTACTCGCTCTCCCTCCACGCGGCAGGGAGTTTCGGGTCGAACGTCTCGAGCACGTTGAGCCACGTCCCGAGCGTGTCGCGGTGGTTCAGGTCAAAATGATAGCGGCCCGCCCAGCGGAACGTCTTGCCGCCCTTCACGACCTCGATGCCGTCTAGGGCCACGCCTCGCTTCTTGAGGAACTCCAGCTTGGGGTGAGGAAAGTCATCGCCCACTACGCCCACGATGCGGATGCCCTGCGTGAAGAAGCTGGCACCGGCGGCGAAGTACGTCGCGCTCCCGCCGAGGACATCGTCGGCCTTTCCGTAGGGCGTCTCCACGTTGTCCAAAGCCACGGTTCCCACGACGAGAAGGGACACGTGCGGGGATAGGGAGCCCCCTCTTAGGGTTTTCCGGGCCGCGCGACCGAGGGCAGGGGGGCCAGTAGGCCAAGCCATAATACCTGTGTGAGTGGTCGTTGCACGAGGAAGCTTGGGCCGTGCACGTCGGGGATTCGTTCGCGCAGGCACGCTCAAAGGGATCCGAGGAGATCCCCTTCACGACGGGGGCTGAGCCCCCCCTTGAAACGAGGGTGCACGAAGCGCTCGCCACGTCGCACGAACCCGCCGTCATGCTGCTGCGCCTCTGCCGCGTGCTCGTGCCGAGCTTCGTGCACTCGTGCCAAGCGTACCTCCAGGACGCGGCGGGCCAGCTTGAGCGAGCCGCAGGATCTGGCGCCCAGACCGCTGACGACGCGTTGCTCCTGAGTGGCGGACCGATCACGGACAGGTCCGTCCTCGTCGTGCGGCTTGCGGGCCGTTCACATCCCCTCGGCGCGCTCGTGCTGCGCCGCGACGGTGACCGACCATTCGACGAGCACGACGAGCGCCGTGCGAGGAGCATCGGCCATCTCGTCTCTCTTGAGATCGAGAACAGTCTGCTCATCGACGCGAATGCGCGCGCTCGTGCCGACGCGGGTCGCGCACTCGACCGCGCGGACCGATTGATCCACCTTTCGGGGGCACTCTCGGGGGCGCTTACGGCGACACATGTCACGGACCTAGTGCTCGACCAAGCCAAGCGCTTCCTTGGGGCGGACGGAGCGAGCATCGGGCTCCTCACCCAGGACCGCATGAGTGTGGACATCGTCGGCACGTCAGGCCAAGTGGCGACGTTGTCCAACGAGAAACACAGCGCCCCCGCGAGCGCGTATGAGCCCTTCGCTGACGCTGCTCGCTCGGGCCGACCAGTGTACATCGAGTCGCTCAACACTGGGGCCGCAGGCCCCAAGTTCATCGCGAACGCGCCGGAGGATGGCGCGCTGGCTGCCCTACCACTCAGCGTGGACGACGACATCGTTGGCGCGCTGGGGCTGCACTTCCCCAACCGGCGCGACTTCAGCGAGGAGGACCGCGCCGACATGCTCGCGCTCGCAAGGTCTTGCGCTGACGCCATGGACCGCGTGCGCCTGTACGACTCGGAGCGCCGCGCCCGCGCCGAATCAGGCGAAGAAGGCCGACGGCTCGAAGTCCTCGCTGACGCGGGCCGCATCCTCGCCAGCCCGCTCGATCACCCGAACATGATGCAGACGTTCGCCCGGTCGCTCGTGCCGGGTCTTGCAGACTGGTGCATCATCTACACCATCACTGATGACCGGCTCGCACCCATAGCGATGTGCCATCGCGAGCCATCCCGCGCGCCCGAACTCGCTGAGCTCGCGCTCCTCGATGCAAGGGCCACCGCTCCGCTTGGCCCCATAGGGGTCCGCAATTCGGGGCGCCCACAGATCCTTCTCAAGGTGCCAGACCGCATTCTCTCGGGCCTCGCGCCAGACGACACGCGCCAACGGCTCCTGCGCGCGGTCGGCATCACGTCTCAGATGACCTTTCCTCTCGAGGTGCGCGATCGCACGCTGGGCGTCCTCGTCATCACGTACGCGGGCTTCCGGCGCTACTCATCCTCAGATGTCGTGTTCGTCGAGGAGCTGGCGCGCCGCATGGCGATCGCGTTGGACAACGCGAAGTTGTACCGCGATGTGCACGAGAGCGAAGAACGGTATCGTCTTCTCGTCGAGGGTGTGCAGGACCACGCCATCTTCATGCTCGACCCACAGGGCCGCATCGCCACTTGGAACTCCGGTGCGGAGCGCCTCTTCGGCTATGCTCCAAGCGAGGTGGTGGGTGCGCCCTACGCTGCGTTCAGCTTGGATGACGGCCCCCCTGGGAGCAGCGTGCTTGAGGCTGCCCGCCGCGATGGCCGCCACGAGGACGACGGTTGGTGCTTGCGCAACGGCGACCGCTTCTGGGGCAACCGCCTCGTCACGCGGCTCACCGCAAGCGACGGCACAGAGCGCGGCTTCGCCGTCATCGTGCGCGACCTCAGCGAGCGAGCGAAGGCACGCGAAGCGCTGGAGCAGGCCCGATCCCAGCTGGCGGCCACGGAGAAGCTATCTGCGCTCGGTTCGCTCGTCTCGGGCGTCGCGCACGAGATCCGCACGCCACTCACGGCGATGAGCAACAACCTCCACATAATGGAGATGAGCCTCCGGCCCGCCACGGTCAAGCACCCCGAGGACGATCTCCTCGGGAACCTCCTCACGCGCGTGGAAGACGCCATCGCGGGGGTTGACCGCCTCAACCGCCTCGTCGAGGACCTGCGTCGCTTCACGCGTGTGAAGCCCGGCACGCGCAAGCGCATGCCGCTCGAATCCATCGTCCTCACCGCCGTTGACCTCTTCCGAGCGGCGCACCGCGGCTCCATCCAAGTCGAGTCATCGCTCGAACCCACGCCGAGCGCGGAGGTGGACGTCACCCAGGTGCAGCAGGTCGTGCTGAACCTGCTGCAGAACGCGGCCGACGCGATGCCCCACGGCGGGCGAGTCCGCGTGGAGACCAATGAGCACGAGCGCGGAGCGTGCATCATCATCGAGGACCAGGGCATCGGCATGCCCCCTGAGGTCTATGCGCGCATGTTCGAAGAGTTCTTCACGACCAAGCCCGAAGGGACTGGCCTGGGCCTCTCCATCGTGCGCCGCATAGTCGAGAGCCACAAGGGAAGCATCGAGTGCGAGTCTCTCCCCGGCAAAGGCACGCGGTTCACAGTAGTGCTGCCAACCGCCGCGTGAGGCACATCCGCGGCCTTCTTTTTCACCACGGAGACGCGGAGACCGGAGGCGGACCCTGCGGCATCCACGGTCCGGAGAGAGACGGAGTTCCCTCTCCGTCTCTCCTGCTTCCTCGGTCGTCCGTCGTCCTCCGTTCTCCGTGTCTCCGTGGTGCTCGTCGGAGGAACACGGAGGCTCGTTCAGAGCCGCTCGACGATGGTCGCGATGCCTTGCCCGAAACCGATGCACATCGTGCTCAAGCCGTAGCGCTTGCCGCTCCTCTCCAATTCGTGCACGAGCTTCGTCACGAGCGCCGCACCGCTGGCGCCCAGAGGGTGACCATGCGCGATCGCGCCGCCGTTCACGTTGACCTTCGAGAGCGGAACGCCGCAGTCCCTCGCCCACGCGAGCGGGACCGACGCGAAGGCCTCGTTGCACTCGAAGAGGTCGATATCATCCACCGTGAGCTTGGCCTTCGATAGGGCCTTCTTCGTGGCTGGGATGGGGCCAGTGAGCATGAGGACGGGGTCGCTGCCGACGCTGGCTTGCGCGACGATGCGGGCGCGTGGGGTCCAACCGTGAGCGCGCGCGGTCTCCGGGCTCGTCACGACCAAGGCGCTGGCGCCGTCCACGATGCCAGAAGAATTTCCCGCCGTGATGCGGGCTGGCCTGT
>Ga0265292_1002484_pt1 | contig 12717 bp, 8 predicted proteins | sample Munlanlewell296A_FD_189080 | JGI IMG/M metagenome (GOLD analysis project Ga0265292, IMG submission 189080) | Leachate microbial communities from a municipal landfill in Southern Ontario, Canada - Leachate well 296A | ecosystem: Engineered > Solid waste > Landfill > Unclassified | place: Canada...
TCCAACGAATAATCCGGGTCGATCTTTACAATCTCACTAAATACCTTAATAATTCTGTCTATCCTCTTTAGCTCATCTTCGCCGAACCTTCCAACTGCTAGAATTCTCTTGCCTGACGATGTCCTAGGCTTGATGACACCACGCTCAATGCGTACGGGATTTGGAATAAGAACCCCATTGTCTTTATCTAGATTATACATATTACATGCGATTCGACTTATCCATACCACTGCATCGGCAGCACTAAAGGATACAGGCTGCTTCAATGCAACCGGCAAAAGCCTCTCCATCATATAGGGCAGCATGAAATGAGTGTGGTTGTACGCTATCGATTTCGTGTGCGTACCCTCTAGATTGGGGTAGATGTCTAGGAAATCTTTATCAAAGTTTGGGTTACCAACAAAAATGTCTATATCGAGAAGTGCCGTTACGTTCATGATTTCACGTATGAGACCGTAATTATTTAGTCTTATAAGGTGTACACTTTTGGGTATCGCGAATCCTTCGTGGGCTTTTAGCCCCTCATCATTAACCGCAAGAAATATTTCATAGTCTAATTCAAGGGCTTGAAATAAATAAGACGTAACCCGCTCAACACCACCCATTCTCCACACATTACTATAAAATAGTATCCTACTCTTTTCGCCCCCACCTGTCATAAGCGTAGCGTCGAGCTTACCGATTTCTTCCAGAAGGATGCTATTGAATCTCTCTGCGTCATATTTGCGATAATATCCCAAGATATTTCGTAGGATCATGGACGAAGTTCGAACAAATCCAGCATTCTTATATATACCGTACTCTTGCCAGACTTTATCTTCACCTCCATTACTCATGAAATCATGGAATCGGTCCATGCTTATGGCGTATAGAAAATCATAATGGAGCTTATCCCCGGCCTCCAGCATGAGCTCTATCTTCTTGACGCTGTCCTGTCCATCGTGCCGACGAGATATTACTAGACTTTTCTTAAGTAGTACAAAGTCATAGTATTTACTCAGCCTAAACCACAGATCGTAGTCCTGTGTAACTGGCAGGTCTGTGTTGAAGCCGCCCACCTTTTCGAGCGCAGCCTTTGGAATTAATAAAGAACAGCCATTTACACCTATGTCTCCGGCAATTGCTAAGAAAATATCAAAGTAACCAAAGAGGTTGGCGTCTATCTTATCCCTCTTTGTTACGCCGCTATCAAAAAGAACCTTTGCATCACAAGCAACGATAGTCTTCTTTGAATCATACCCCGAGAGAAATTTTATCTGCTCTTCTATCTTTTTCTTCTCATACATGTCGTCGTGGCTGAGCCACGAGAAGTATTCTCCGGTCATCTTTTCAATACCATAGTTCAGGGCCGTAGCTACGCCGCCATTTGCCTTTTTATAGTACTTAATCTTCTTGCCGTATGAGCGAGCAATACTCTCGGTGGCTCCATCGTCAGTTGAGCCATCGTCAACTACGATAACTTCTATATTTTTATATGTTTGGGCTAGTGCGCTATCTATAGCGTCTCGTAAGAAATTTGACCCGTTATAAACCGGGATAATGATGGATACTCTTTTCGAGCTGGCTGTCATGACGTCATCTTTTCCTTAGTATTGATTCAGATTTTTTGTAAAACTTCTTAGCGACCTTACGAGATGTAATATAGACACCGTCCCGCCTTGTGCTCCGAACTGTCTTTTTCAGCAGCCTTCGTGCCTTAGCTGCGGCATTTTTATCAATAACTTCCATACTACTGATTGGCTCAATTTGGTAATATTTATTCATTCGTTTAAGTATGTCGGCATCGGATTCGGAAATTGAGAAATCGGCAATGGTTTTACTATACAAAGTATCTATTGCTTTAGTGTAGTCCTTGATATCATGATGTATCTTGACGTATTCCGCGCACAAGTCGGCTCGAGTTTCTCTTTCAGCAGCATTATCAATATAGTACTTCACCGCTTTATAATATTCATGCTTATCTCTTTCCGTAGATACACCGTGCTTTGGTGCGTCCACAGCATCTGTAAGAGAAGTTCCGTTAATCACTATTGGCAGCGTCCCGCAAGCCATCGCTTCTACAGCCATCATGCCAAAATATTCACGCCGAGAAGGCATTAAGAATAAGTCAGATAAGGAGTAAAGATCGGCTAGTAAATTGTCATCCTTGATCCATTCGTATGTCGTAGTCTTCACAGTCTTCGCCAGATCATCAAGATCACCCCCATTGCCCACTACAATTAGGTGAATATTGTCATACTCATTTGCCAGCCGCTCGACTGCATACTCAATATAATCTATACCTTTGCGACTACCGCCACTCCCGCGCGCCATCAAAACAATGTCTGAGCTTTTTACCTTGTATTTTTTTCTTGTCTTTTCCTTATCTTTCTTTGTAAAGGTATTAAGATCAATACCAAATGGTATATAGTGAATTTTTTTACCCCTAAACATGGCTGATTTTTCTAGCATCGTTTTCGTGTAGTTAGAGTTAGCTATATAGGTAATGTCGGATTTCTCGAGAGCGTCTTTCTTTAGATCATAGCTGACTGCCATGTCACCTATCTCGTCAGAAAAGAAATAGCCTTCGTCATCACCCTCAATAGGATCCCCGCCAATAATCCAGCTGTCGTGGATAGTCCAGATAATGGGTTTCAATCTGGCCGCAAGAGGGAGGAAAGAAAAATCGAGCAGGCCATTGTGCATGAGATGGAAGTGAACAATGTCGGCGTTAAGAAACATTTTGTTATATAGCACTTCGCACATTACATGATTGTTTATACAATCTAGCTTATACTGCTCTCTTAATATCGTTGATGTCTTTCTGTCACGCTCACGATCCTCATGCTGTCCTGCAATAATATAAGTATTTGGATCGTCCGATTCCTTATTCCAGACCAAGTGGCTTGCATCAACATTCAAGTTACGAAGATTGATATGGAGATTATGACCATTAAACTTGTTTCCAATCAAGTCGTTGTCGCCAACTTGAAGATTTGAATACCGAGGAAGTGGCAGGTCGGCCTTTTGTCGGTAGTACTCCGCTTTACTAATCTTATTTGGTGCATCACTAGTATCTATCAAATGTGCAAGATAGCTATATATCCCAGTTCTAGTTACAGACTCTAATTCTTTGACTTCTAGCGGTAGGTCTTTCTTTAGAAAGAAATCGTCGAGCCATCTCTCAACTTCGTCGGCCGACTTATATCTATCAGCTGAAATCCCTCCCTGATGAGAACGCCAAGCACCTAAATACTTCGGTATGTATAAAAACTTTCCCTCAAGCGCCATATCCCACAACATCTTCACGTCGTTTATGTATTTATAGCTACTATCTTTTATCTTCTTTCGGTCTTTAAACGCGGTCTTTCTGATAAAAGCCCCTGGTGTAGCGGCATAGCAATTAAATTTCGGAAGATCAGAAATAAGATTAAACTCTTCATTTAGTACGCGTTCGGTTATTTTACCTTCTGCGTTAATAATATGAAAGCCTGAATAGCCTATGACGTACTTTCTGTTCTTGTCTAAGTTCGCAACCATTTCCTCGAGTAAATTTGGCATGGCAACATCGTCAGAATTGACTTGAGTAAAATACTCACTATTACAGATTTCCCAGCCTTTATTGACAGTCTCAGCTTCACCTACGTTTTTGTGATACAAATAAAAGTAATTTGACTTACCTTTGATATGGTTCGCAACTGTTTTTCCCGAATTATCATGTGAACCGTCGTCAAGTATGACATAGACGAAGTCAGAATAAGTTTGGGCGTCGATACTCTTCATGGTTTCTAGCACATAATGTTTATTGTTATAAAGCGGTGTTATCACCGTCACTTTTGCCTTACGCTTTCGTATTGATTCAATAGTGGCTGACTCAATTTCCTGAATTTTCTTAGCCAAGTAATTTTTTGTTTGTCCTAGATTTGAAGATTCAAAATTCAACCAATTCTGAATGTAAAAGTTATATTCAGACCCTTCAATATGCTCCATTCTCTTGATGTCGATTGATTTTAAAAAAGACAACACTATGGCATCAAACTCGACTGAATTATCACCCTCAGAGGCTTTTTCTATACCGTTACGCCCCTTCAAGGTAATTCTACCAAGAGCAAACACGTTATGCCCTTTTGATATCGCATACACAACAGCCCCGTAGGAGGAAAACGAAAGCCCGACCTTGCTCGATATCTCGGAAGCGTATTTACGATCACAAAAAATAAATGAGCTATTAATATCACCTTTTAGTAAAAGGCTTTCGATATCATATCGGGCTCTTGAGGAAGTACGGTCACCATCTGGTGAATATGCTGCAACTATAAGTGATGGCTTGCCGAGTTCTGTTCGTGAAGCTTTTATAAGTCGTTTCGTGGCTGATGGCAGAAATGCTTCTCCGCCAGTGACCCAAGCTATATAATCACTATTAGACTGCTTAAGACCATATAGGGCATCGTCAGCTACATTATTATGTAAACTATGATAATATCTTATTTTCGCTGATTTATACTTATGAACCAGCTTATCAAGATTGTGTTTATAATTACCAATTATAATTACTTCAACATCTCGATATTCTTGCGTAAGTATGCTGTCAACCGTTTTTTCAGTCTGATTTCTATTCTTGCCCGTACCCAAAACTATATAAGTTATGGTAGGCTGCATTTTAATCATTTTGCCCGCCCCGGATTATCTTATGCTTTGCTTTAGCAAGTTTTGTTGAGTATTTCCATTTTTTGCTTGAATATACTCCAGATAATTCATTTAAAAGTCTTGAGTATTCAAGCTTCAGACCTCCTACGTCTATCCTAAGCTGCTCATTCTCCTGCGTAAGACTAATATTTTGGCTGCGATACTTGATCTCTTTATTTATAGGATTCAGTGTATTCAATAAACTAGTGTATGTGTTCTTATCAATTTCCCTTTGGCTTTTTGGCTTCAATACAGCCATAAACTCCTGTGTATTTTCTTGCGTTCCAAAGAATTCACTGATTTCAAAGATAGATAGACCCGCCCTGTCTAGATCGTATAAAAACTTCACAAACTGGTAGTCTGCAAACGGCCAGAAATGCGTGTCATCTGGCAATTTATCACTTTTAGCATCTTCGAAAGCTTCAATTGTCTTATCAAAGCTCGTTGTCGGCAAAATGTCATTTTGCGATTCATTATTCCAAAAATAGCTTGCGTCATTTTCGTGCACCACATTATTTACAAAATCGAAAACAGCATTATAATTCATATGTTTCTCGACATAGGTATTATATGCATCAACAAAAGTAGTACCATTTCTAAAATGGTCAAAGCAGTAGCGAGCATCTGGGTATATGATGACTAATTTCCCATCTCTCTTTAACAAGCCTGTGACTTCCTGGAAAAAATTTATGATATCTGGTACATGCTCAATAACGTGAGACATCACAATAACATCAAACTTCTCTACACCTTTGAATGAATCCTTGTACGTGCCTTTTATTACATAATCTATATCAACGATTGTATCCAAGTCTACTTGAACACCTGTCGATTCAAGGTAATCATTACCCGTGTATAACTCTTTGATTTCCTCACTACTCCGTATATCCGCATAAAAAATATTTGAGTAATCAGGCTTTTTAACCAAGGGTCTATTTAATGGTCCGAACTCAAGTATTCTGTCAGACTTTTTTATAATCTTTGTTCGTGCGTACTCCCTGAAATCCATCCAGTCACTCATTATTAGCCTTTCTTCCAAACCGTCCTATTAATATACCCTGTGTAGCTCAAGATAATTCGCACCACTTTTTGCGCTACATTGTCGGCATCATAATCTTTTACGATTGGCATCCTGGTAGATGTCACAACTTTAATAGAATCGAGGACTGTATCTTTGTCTAATCCAGTCATGATCAAGGTGCCTTCGTCCATTCCCTCGGGGCGTTCGTGTGCTTGGCGTACAGTGATCGCAGGAAAGCCGAGAAGTGATGACTCTTCCGTAATTGTGCCACTATCAGAGATTACGCAAAAGGCATTTTGCTGAAGCTTGATGAAATCAGCAAAGCCAAGTGGCTTCATTGTCTGAACTAGTTCATGCAGCTTAATTCCCTTTGCGTCCATTAACTTCTGAGTCCTTGGGTGAACTGCAAAAATAACTGGGAATTTGTAGGTATCGCAGATAGCGTTAATGGATTCTACCAGGTCGGTGAAGTTCTTTTCGCTGTCAACGTTTTCTTCACGGTGTGTACTGAGTAAAAAGTATTGTTTTGGTTGCAGTTTCAGGTTCTCTAGAGCCTTGCTCGAATCAATAGATTCTTTATTAATTGCCAGGACCTCTTTCATACTAGAGCCAATTTTAATAACAGTCTCTGGGCGCAATCCTTCTGCAACTAAGTACTTACGGGCGTGCTCAGTAATAGTCATGTTGATATCACTTAGGTGGTCAACGACCTTACGATTAAGCTCTTCTGGAACACGCTGGTCAAAACATCTGTTTCCAGCCTCCATATGGAATACGGGGATCTTATTCCGTTTTGCGGAAATAACGGCCAAACAGGAATTAGTATCACCATATACCAGTAGCGCATCTGGTTTGTGTTCTTTGAATAACTGGTCAGACTTGATGATCACGTTTCCGATGGTCTCTGCGGCATCTTTGCCTGCTGCTTCCATGAAAATGTCCGGCTTTCTGATACCCATGCCGTCAAAGAATATTTCGTTTAGCTCGTAGTCATAGTTCTGCCCGGTGTGCACCAAAATATGATCTGTGTACTTATCTAGCTCGGGGATGACCGCAGCGAGCTTAATAATTTCTGGCCTAGTGCCAACGATTGTCATTACTTTCATTTTGTTACCCTTTGACTTTCACTATAAAGTACTTCGTGATTTGTGACCCATTCTGCCATTTCTACAACCATCTGGTCATAACTTGGAATCTCAAAGTCAAAATCAGTCGTCCTGATTAGGCTCTTATCGCTCACATAATCGCTCTTAGGATTTATAACTATATCCTTGTTGAAATGCTTCTTAAACAAAGAGATCAGAGCAAATTTATCTATCTTATCATTGTTGACTGCATGCCTAAGACCAGTCAGGTTATTCGCAATTGCCTTCTCTATACATTTTGCAAGTTCAAGTGTAGTTACACCCGTCCAGATAGCTTTATCAAATCCGTTAGTCTCGCCTTCTTGGTTCATAAACCATTGAAAGAGGCCGATACCGTTCTGATTCTTATCTGGACCTACGATAGAGGTACGTAGTGTTAGGTTTGCATTGTCATTAATCTCACCAAGCGCCTTGGACCGTCCGTAAAAGTCAGTTGCAGTCCTGAAGCTTTCTTCGATATAACCACCAGATGCCTTACCGTCAAACACACAGTCAGTGGATATATGAATGAACTTAACCTCTCTGCTAATGCATACGCCACCGACATAATGCGGTAAGTAGCTATTTACCATAACTGCTAATGGCTTATCGTCTTCTGCTACCTTGTTCAAGATGCCAATGCAGTTGATAACAGCATCTGGCTTAAAGTCATCAATAAATCCCTCGATGTCACCAATGTTCTGAGTCGCATCAAACGTATAGTCTTCACTACCCGTACGGGAAGTGCCTCTTACTTCGTGGCCTTGCTCTTGAAAGTAGAGCTTGGTTACATGACCAAGCATTCCCTCTGAGCCAAGTATTAGGGCCTTCACCCTTCGATCTCGCCCATTCTCTCAAGGAGCTTAATGGTGCCGTCCACATCAAGGCGTTCGGTAACATCAGAGCTGTACGATTGATACTCTATTACCTCACCGTCACCTTCAGGGTAAAACTTGCCGTAGTTCATATCGCGGTTGTCCATCGGGATTCTAAAGAAGTCCCCCATGTCTTCGCTTTTAGACATTTCTTCGGTAGTTACTAATACTTCATGGGCTTTTTCGCCGTGCCTGGTACCAATAATTTCGATTTCTGCGTCCGAATTCTTGTATTTCTTTAGTGCTGACGCCAAGGTTTCGATGGTCGCAGCTGGCGCCTTCTGGATAAACAGATCTCCTTGATTTCCATGCTTGAATGCAAAGATGACCAGATCAACAGCATCTGCAAGCGTCATCATGAAACGTGTCATGTGTGGATCTGTTATGGTTAATGGCTTCTTCTCTGAAATTAATTTATAAAAGAGAGGGATCACCGAGCCGCGAGATCCCATAACATTGCCGTACCTGGTCAAACAAATTGTGGTTTTTGCATCTACACCAAGCTGCCTCGCTTTGGCGACGATTATTTTTTCCATCATGGCCTTGCTGGTGCCCATTGCATTAATAGGATATGCAGCCTTATCGGTGCTAAGACAAATTATCTTTTCTACACCATGATTTATGGCGGATGTGAGGACGTTGTCAGTACCAATCACATTGGTCTTTACAGCCTCGAGCGGGAAGAATTCACAGGAGGGAACCTGTTTGAGTGCAGCTGCATGGAATATGTAATCAACACCTTTCATGGCTATATCTACACTACTAAGATCCCTCACGTCACCAATATAAAAGTTGAGCTTAGGGTTACTGTACTTCTTGCGCATGTCTTCTTGCTTTTTTTCATCGCGTGAAAAAATACGAATCTCTTTGATATCAGTATCGAGAAACCCTTTCAGCACTTCATTTCCAAAAGAGCCTGTTCCGCCCGTAATAAGCAGTGTTTTATCTTTAAACATTAGTCCTCCGTTATGACTCTGTAGCTACTTTTACCTTCAATGATCTTATTGTACAACTTTTTCGCAGCAATTAACAGATACTGTTGGCTCTGCTCAATCACTAACTCTAGCTCTTTTCTGAAGTTGCATATTTGTACTTCATCCTTGTGAGGCCACCGATTCTAGGATCGTAGTCACTGTAAACAGAAAAGGTGGCTATTTTTTCATACGATTCAATAAGATTGTCGTCTAGGTCCTTAATAGCTGCCGTCAAGTAATAGTCACCGGGACCTAGGTTTAGGTCAACGTCATAACTTATACTATTTCCTTTAATCTTGACAACCCCTGTATTCGTTCCGAATACATACTCGCCATTCACGCCACTTATCGCTACGCCCGCCCATGCCACCTTCTCGCTACTCGGCCAACCCATGGTAATTTTCATCGTTTCGCCCATCTTGTAGGCTTTGTTGTTTCCGGAAATATTTATCATTTTTTGCTTAGCGTTTTTTGACATCTTTTCGTCAGTAGTGGAGTCGAGAGGAAGATTACTTTTTTGATATGCTGCTGCCACCTTTCTCACATCACCAGTTGCTACTATCTTTCCATCCTCTAACATAAGAGCGCGACTACACAGTGTAGTGACGTTTTCCATACTATGAGTTACGAGTATAACAGTCTGCTTATTCTTTCTATACTCACGAAACACAGCCATACACTTCTTCTGAAACGCCTCGTCACCCACTGCGAGTACTTCGTCAAAGATCAAGATATCATTCTTCGCTTTAATGGCTATGGAGAAAGCTAAGCGAACCTGCATGCCCGAAGAATAATTCTTAAGCTTTTTGTCCATATGCTCTTCGATTTCAGCAAATTCAACGATTTCGTCGTACATAGCTTCCATCTGCTTCCTTGTATAACCCAGCAATGCACCGTTCAAGAACACATTATCTCGTCCAGAAAGTTCTTGGTTAAACCCTACTCCAAGCTCAATGAATGGAGTCAAGCCGCCATTCATCTCAATACTCCCGCTTGCGGGTGTATATACACCCGCTATCAACTTAAGGAGTGTACTCTTGCCAGACCCATTTCGGCCAACTATTCCAAAAAACTCGCCTTTGTACACATCAAAACTCACACCGTCGAGCACTTTTTGGGTAGTCACGTTGTTCTTGCGTACAATATTCACCGCGGCTTGTTTAAGCGATGTGTTTTTATGTTGAGGAAGGATGAAATTTTTATGAATATCCTTAACTGAAATTGCAATTTCTCTCTCGCTCATATTTACACCTCCTCCGCAAAGTATTTAGACCGAGATTTAAAATAATAGAATCCGAATACACATATAAGTGTTATTAGAATGAACGGCGCCAGGCGTATAGTAAGACTCTCGACCGTATTCCAGATAGTAATGTTATCGGCAGTAGGTATAAGCAAGGCACGAGCATCTTGGAGTATTTGAACAACCGGATTGATAAAAAACCAATCTCTATATTTTTCAGGCACAGCCTGCATTGGTATAAGCACCATGCTCGCATAAAATCCTGCCTGTAAAAATACCTCCCAAATGTACGTAATATCTCGAAATTTTACATAAAGAGCCGATAACCCAAACGCGAGCCCGAGTGAAAAAATATAGAATTCAAATATTACGATCGGTATAAGCAGCCACGATACACTTGGGTAAACGCCGTTTAAAAAAGCAAAAATAATTACCACAACCATACTAAGGCTAAGGTTGATCATCGCCGATACAGAACTTGCTACAACTACGAGGTATCTTGGAATGCTTATTTTACGAATCAAATCTCCATGAGCCACAATCGACGTAGCTCCAATCATTGTTGTCTCAGAAAAGAAATTCCATAAAACAATCCCCAATAGAAGGCTAATACCGAAATGCGGGATGTCTTTACCTATCGGTGCAATATACACAAACAGGATATATAACACTGCAAATATAAAGAGTGGTTTTAGGATGGCCCATAAATAGCCTAGTACCGAGCCCTGGTACCGAACTTTGAAGTCGGTTCTAACCATTTCGCTCAATATTGCGCGATTTCGTGAATGTAAATATCTCATATACTCAAACGATTATACCATTTTTGCAGCTCTTGGCTGCACAATTCCGCACTCAACACGTTCCGTTTGTGGAGAGCGAGGGCTGGCTTCAGGCTGTCTCAGTTTAACTGTGGTTTGAGCCTGCGGTGATTTGCCATCGCCCCCCAAAAAGCAGTACAATGTACGGATGAAACGAATTGCGCTCATCCGAAATTCTTACTCCTTCGATGTCGGGGGGGCTGAGATTTTCCCCGTAAATCTAGCGAAGCTCCTCGCATCTAACGACTACGAGCCGCTAGTTCTATCCGCAAATAAGCAGACTCTGGCAATGGCCTCGGCAGCAGGCCTGAAGGCGATACACTCGCCATGGTGGTCATTTCAAAACTATAGCGGATTTAAGATATTTCTATTTCCCGTTTACGTAGTTTGGATGCTCGTCCTATCCGCTTGGTATTCTCTCTTCTTTCTAAAAAACCGCATTGATGTAGTTCATCCACAGAGCCGAGATGACTTCATAGCCGCTACCGTTGCGGCAAAACTACTTCATAGGAAAGTGATCTGGACGGATCACGCTGATCTTAAGTACATATATACAAATCACAAGAAGTGGTACAAGAATCCTGTTGGCAAGTTGGTATATCTAGTGAGTAAGTTGGCGGATAAAATCACGATCGAGAGTTTCAGCGAAAAGAAGCTGATCGAAGCGTCCCTGGCCGAAAGATTACCCAGCAACTACGAAGTTATATATATAGGCGTTGTAGACAATTACAAACCCACTAAACAACGAGGTGGCGCACTGGTTTTGGTTTCCACTTCAAGACTGGTTAAGGCTAAAGGTATAGGGGAATTAATCGCGGCTTTTAAGCTAATTGATACCACAAATGTCGTCTTAAAGTTGTGCGGAGATGGACCCGATGCCGACCACTTTAAATCCTTGGCTGGTGGTGCAAAGAATATTGAATTTCTTGGGCACATTAACAACGTAGTTCAAGTCTTAGAGAAAGCTGATGTGTTAGTACACCCTAGTTACCATGAGGGGTTTGGTCTATCCTTAGTGGAAGCAGAGATGTGCAGCCTGCCCATAATCGCTTGTAATGTAGGGAGTATACCAGAGATTGTTAGGGATGGTGGGAGCGGCATTCTAGTGGATGCAAAGAGTGTAGAAGATTTGGCCGAAGCTATGAATTCTCTAATCAAAAACCCCAAGCTAAGAATCAACATGGGTCGGGCAGGCCGCCAAATTTTCTTAAACAACTTCCAACTAGATAAGATCGTTAAGGAGAAGTTTTTGCCGCTATATGTTGGGGGGTAATATGAAAGTTCGGATTGAAGTAAGTAGTCTCGCTACCCCCTCTATATCTGGGGTCGGGCACTACGTCCGCCTACTTAGTGAGGCTCTTTCGATACATCCAGACATTGAGGCTCGCGGTGTCTATTTCAATTTTCTTGGCAGGCAAGTGGCGCCCCTCGTTAAAATGACTCCGCCACCAAAGGCAAATAAGCTAATTCCTCTGCGGGTATACGCCAAGCTTCAAAGCTATGGTCTTGCCATGCCTTTCGATCTATTTATGCCGAGAGTAGATGTAACCATCTTCCCGAATTTCGCCACTTGGCCGACTGTCAATTCACGGCTTCGTGCTACCACTATTCATGACCTCACCTACCTTCGCTACCCCGAGGCGGTAGAAGAGAAGAACCTAGCGCATTTGCGCCGAGTCGTACCGCGTAGTATCAAAGAGGCTGATATTATCTTAACCGTCTCAGAGGCGGTTAAGAATGAACTTGTTGAAGAGTTCTCTATTGACCCGTCTAGGTGTGTCGCCACACCCATACCCCCTGACGAGTCATTTTTTATAAAGAGCGATGTCGATGTTCATGCAAAATACAATTTACCTACCGAAAAGTACATGTACTTTATTGGTAACAGGGAACCGCGCAAGAATCTGCCCGTGCTTATCGAAGCGTACTCGGCCTTACCTCAAAACTTCAAGAATGAATATAGCCTCGTGATAGCCGGGGGTAAGGGATGGAAGGCT
>Ga0265292_1002485_pt1 | contig 12716 bp, 7 predicted proteins | sample Munlanlewell296A_FD_189080 | JGI IMG/M metagenome (GOLD analysis project Ga0265292, IMG submission 189080) | Leachate microbial communities from a municipal landfill in Southern Ontario, Canada - Leachate well 296A | ecosystem: Engineered > Solid waste > Landfill > Unclassified | place: Canada...
GCGGCTGGGCGGTTGCCCGCCCTAGTAGTTCCACCAGGATATGGAGGGTCTTCTAAAGATCTTGTTGAGTATTACAAAACGTTTGTTTATCATATGGCTCGTAAGGGTTATGTAGTTATATTTTTTGATGATCCGGCGTTTGGACAACGAAATGCTCCTAAAGCCGGATTTTATGCCTCTTCAGCAGCAGCCGGTTTCCAGGGAATGGGAGTACAGGTATTTGATACGTTTCGCGCATTGGATTATCTGCTGACACGCAGTGATGTTGATCCAGGGCGTATTGGTTTAGCCGGTTTATGCCAGGGTGCTGAGCAGACCTGGTTGGCGGCTGCACTGGAGGATCGATTTCAGGTTGCCGTACCTGTTTGTGGTACTACAACCTATGCAGATTGGGCGAATATGCCCGGTTTAACCGGTGTAAATCTTTCGTCAGCCGATCCATATGTGAATAACGTGTTGAGGTATACTGACTGGCCGGAAATTGCAGCTTGTATTGCGCCTCGTCCAGTCTATATCGCAAGCAATTCTGGTGATAATTGGTGGCCCGAGGCGGGCTACAATAAGGTAGTGTCAACACTTCAGACGATTTACCAATTGTACGGAAGACCTGAGAGTTTTGTGCATTTACGTGATTTGCGTTCACATAGCATGACTCCCTATATCCCGGAGTTGGCACCGTGGATTGACGGCCATCTGAAGGCTCTGCCGGGCGATTTAGTGGCCACCCCGGAGCCATGTGGAGAACCAGCTATCGATGCGGACTTAAACCCGCAACACTATTTGCAGCGACAGATCGTTCGAAAAGCTGAGGCCTTACCCTCCGGATTCTACAATCGGAGAGACTGGGATCAATATCGCCAACTCACGTTGCAGTGGCTACGCCAGGCTTGCATTTTGGATGAGATGCACCTGGGCGAAGTAAGAAGTGAAAGCAGTGTAAATGTGGACGGAATGATCATTGAAAAGATGACCATCGATCAGGACCAAGGCCTTACGCTGTCAGTATTGGTTTATAAAAAGGCGTCAGCAGTAGCAGAGCGTCATTCAGCCATTGTAATTTCTCATGACGACGGTCAAAGTGCAACTTGTTCTGAGGTAATGGGAGGTGTTCGTGCTTTCGTGGAGGATGGCTATTTGGTTTTCGTGCCCGAGCATGCCTCGATGGAAAGCGGTAGTTCCCGGATGGTCACAAACGTCGTCTCGCTTTATGGAGCAGGTGATGTAACAGGCCTGTCGCCAATAGCCATGAGGGTTTGGGACAATCTGGCAGCCTTAAAGGTCGCTCGCAGTCGCAGTGAGGTAGATCAGATAGGGATTATTGGGTTAGGCGTTGGCGGGATAGATGTGGCTGTCACTTCAGCGTTGGACAACGAGTTGACTGCTGTTGTGGCAGTGAATGCCATAACGGTTCGTGATTGGGCGGAACAGGTGGCACCTGATAAATATAAGATTATGCCTTACATACCGAATATAATGGAAACAACTGATTGGCAATACATTTATAGTATGGCGGCTCCACGTCCATTGTTGCTGATTAATGACATTAATCGCGAAAATTGGTCGGCAGTCGGATACGACCGTGTGAAAAACATGGCAGAACAAGTGTACAAGCTGCATGATGCTTCGGTTAAGCTCCACTTGCTTACTACAAAACTATCATTATGGGATATTGACGAAGTCCGCACATGGCTTCGGGTGAATCTGCCATGAAGTAATTCAAGCATCATAAAAAAAGGTGTCTCTAGCTATCTAGTTATTTAAGAAAGCTTAAAAATGTAAAATAGAAACAAATAAATGTGATTTTTATTGCTTATATTCAAGTTGTTACACAATAAAGAAAGATAATATGAAATCCAATACTAGAGTGAATGGAAGAAGTACGTTCACGATGAAGCTCTGAAAATTGAAATGCCGGAAAAGCAGCCATGTAACTATGCTTATGCTATTAAAATTGCATTAAAATGAAAATATACTAAAGAGTAAATGCAATCTTAAGAAAAACCGAAAAAGTATAATCATTGTTAAGAGATCTTTAAAAGTAATGATATATGAAAAGATTTCAAGCTGACGCAAGCCGGTTATTTTAGGTGGTACTAATTATTAAAATTTACAGATCATTAATTAACATTTCGTCATAACAGAGAAAAAATAAAAAACAGACTATGAAGAGACGTGATTTCATTAGCACAACAGTGAAGGGTGCTGCGGGAGTATCTCTCGGAGCATCGGTAATGTCAAAGGCTTCCTTCAAGAAAGGGGCGAATGATAAGATTGTTCTTGCTCTTATTGGAGCAGGTGGACGTGGAACGAGTACCATTATAAGTGCCTGCAAAGTAAATTCCAATGTTGAAATAAAAACGGTATGTGATGTAAATGACCTGAATGCGGCAAATGCTATTAGTGCCATTGAAAAAGAACTAGGGTATAAACCTCAATTTAAAAAGTATATGAAGGAGGTTTTTAGTGACAAAGATGTTGATGCAGTATGGATAGCAACGCCTGAGCATTGGCACGCACTCGCAACAGTTTGGGCCTGCCAGGCAGGTAAAGATGTTTATGTTGAGAAGAACATCTCACTAACCATTCAGGAGGGAAGAAAGATGATTGAAGCTGCCAAAAAGTACAATCGGATTGTACAGTGTGGAACCCAAAACCGAAGCGCACCTTATGCTTTTTCAGCACGTGAATACATTAAAAGCGGAAAGCTAGGGCAGATTGTTCATGTTAAGAGTTATTGCATGCTGGGGGGTGGAAAACGGATGCCAAAACCTACTATTCCGATAATACCTAAAGAGTTAGATTGGGATGCCTGGTTGGGTCCGCGTCCTTACCGTCCATATATAGGAACCAGTGGTTGGTATGATTTTTGGGACTTTGGTGGAGGAATAGCACTAGCAGGTGATGCTTCTCATGTAATGGATTTAGCCCGCATGGTTTTGGGCGATCCCGGACATCCTAAATCAGTATATGGATGGGGTGGTAGCTATGCATGGGGATCACAAATAGAAATTCCTGAATTTCAGTCTATCACTTACGATTTTGGAGATTTTACAATGACATGTGATAGTGGAAATGCAACAAATTACATGAAAAAAACTCCTAACAATATTCGGATGGACCCCAAACTATTTCCTGATTGGAGGACAAATGCTACGAGAACGGAAATATATGGTACTGAAGGACTGATGTATCTTGGTCGACATGGTGGTGGATGGCAGGTAAAGGGCGAAGATTCTAAAATTATAGCCCAGGATGGTGGTATTTTCCCTGACATGGATCACCAGAAAAACTTCGTTGAATCTCTCAGAACACGCAAAAAACCTAATGGTAATGTAGAACAGGGACACCTGAGTGCTTGTCTTGTACACTTTGGAAATATAGCCAATCGTGTTGGTAATAAGCAACTGTACTTCGATGCAGAAAATGAACAGTTTATTGGTAATGATGATGAAAATAAATTGGTCAAAACATCTTACCGAGATAATTATAAAATGCCTGAAAAGGTATAACCTATAGATGTATATTTTTAAATATTTAAGGTCAAAATTTAGTAAGGTGCAGTTGCATCTTCAAGTACACCTTATATTTATCCTATAAAAATTTGCATAAAAGCTGATATTGTACAACTTATTAAATATTTACTTATGAAAACAAAATTTTTACTACTTTTTTTGCTGCTGTTAATAGTTACATCTAATTCACTTACCATGCAGGCTCAAAAAAAAGATAATGTACAAAAGATGAAAATGTCACTTCAAAAGAGAGTCCCTTCTGATTCAGTCGCGGGAGATTACATTGTGATGAATGAGATACAGGAATGGAATCCGAAGGAGACGGCGATTATTATTTGTGACATGTGGAACGATCATTGGTGCAAAGGCGCAACAGAAAGGGTTTCTGAAATGGCACCTTTTATGAATAATGTGGTATCCATTGCACGTGAAAAGGGAGTATTGATTGTGCACGCCCCCAGCGGTTGTATGGCGAATTACGAAAATCATCTGGCCCGAAAACTTGGACAAAAATATGAAAGTAAAAAAGCGAAAGGTTTGATTAGTGATTATTTATTGGATTCAGAAAAAGGTGCTGTTTGGCCAATTGACCAGACTGACGGTGGTTGTGATGATTCTCCAGAATGTAACCAAAAACGTCCTGATGTAAAGTATTGTCCACAAATTGATATGATTGAAATAAAAGATCAAGATGCGATTAGTGATTCAGGTTCTGAAATAGGTGGACTTTTTTATAAAAAAGGGATTAAAAATGTGATTTTGATGGGTGTTCATACAAATATGTGTGTTATTGGACGTTCATTTGGATTGCGAAATATGGTCAGGTTAGGTATGAATGTTGTTTTAATGCGTGATATGACCGATACCATGTATGATTCGAAACAATCGCCTGAAGTGAATCATTTCACTGGAAATAGTTTAATAAACGAATACATTGAAACTTATGTTTGTCCAACAATTGTTTCAACTGATTTTACTGGAAAGAAACAATTCAGATTTAAAAATGATAAACGCCCTATAGTTGCATTTGTTATCGCGGAAAATGAATACCAAGCTAATCGAACTTTGCCTGAATTTGCTCATGAGTTATTACTGACAAAAGGTGTGAATTGTGAATTTGCATTAGGTAAAGAAGAATTTAAAGAGCCAAACCTTTATAATATTGAAAATCTTCAAATTCTAAACGATGCTGATCTTGTAGTGATTCAGGTTAGACGTCGTGCTTTACCTTCAGAACAAATGGGCATTATCAAAGAATATGTTAATAGTGGAAAACCCATACTTGGCCTTCGTACAGCAAGTCATGCATTCTCCGCTGCCCAGACTGTACCTCGCACAGGGGGTAATGTGGTTGCTGCTGCTGGGCAGGTGTCTGAATCGTTGGCTCAATGGCCGGAATTTGATAAGGATGTTTTAGGGGGAAATTATAAAGGTCATTATGGATTAATGAAAGAGGGAATAGTGTTTTCTGTCGTACCGGGAATGGAAAACCATCCGCTTTTTAAGGGAGTCTCCGCAGAAGATTTTATCGGACCTGTTGTTACCTCCTATACTCTTTATGAAAACAGACCCTTGAGGTCTGAAAACATACAGGTACTCCTTTTAGGAGCCATTCCTGAGAAGCCTGTTGAACCGGTCCTTTGGATAAACAATCGGGGAAATGGAAAGGTAGTTTATACTTCAATGGGTCATTGGGAAGATTGGAAGATTGAAAAATTCCGGAAGATAATGTTCAATACTGTTGATTATTTGCTTAATAAATAAATTGAGTATCGGTTATTATTAATATTGTTTTAATTACTATATGAAAATAGTCATAGAGTGAATCAGGAGCAGGATTTATTTTAATGGGATTCCCCCTTTGAAGATGTGCAGGAGGATGTAAATATTTGATTTAAAGCTATATAAAGAATCGTGTTATATTGTTCGCAATGGGATGAACTAATTTAAAGTTTTAGTGAATTATAAAAAACAAGGTATGAAAAGGGATGTACTTAATGCCCTTTCAGGAATATTTCCTGAAAGGATCCCCTGTAAAGAAACACTTAACCACCCGGAATTCATCGAGTATGTCAGTGGCATAAACCCTTTCGAGAATACACCCCAGGCTTTTAGAATTTCCTGGGAAAAATTAGGAATCGACATACATGTTCCTCTGCCAAAAGAAAATGCTCTGCCTTCTAAGTTTCCAGAAAGCACATGGAAGGAAGGTAATTTACGTTTAGCCAGTTTGGGTGTATATCCTACTTCAACAGTTACCGAGTACTGCCCGGGTTTGGATAAATCTTCTCCAGATTGGATACTGAACTACGACGTTTCTAAGGACGGTTTTTTAGAAGAACATGATTCGGGGAAGATCCTTGAAGCCGAATTGCATGCATCATTTCGCCGGGCAGGAGGACTTCAGGGTGAAGGCCAACTTGGGACCATTGAGCAGTTAAGGCGACTTGCCAAAGGCTTCAAAATGAATTTTGGAGACAAGTCTGTCATGTACCATCTGTATTACACTACACTTTTTATGTTTCCTGTAGTAAAGTTTGGATGGGAATCTTTTATGACAGGAGCATTAATTTATCCTGACGATTTTGATAAGAAATTATGGGAACCCTGGTCCGAAATTAGCCGGAAATATGCAGAGGTTGCATCTACCTTAGATACAGAGGTAGTGTTCTTTCATGATGACCTGGTATCAGGGACAGGACCTTATTTTGACATGCCGTTTTATGAGAAATACATCTTCTCGCGTTATAATTATATTCTTGAACCTGTTGTTAAAGCGGGTAAAAAGATTGTTTTTGTATGTGATGGGAACCTGGATGTTTTTCTCGATCGTCTTCTTCTCTTCCCTATTGATGGTCTAATGTTTGAGAATCCGGCCACACCCTTTAACCGGGTTTTAGATACCTGGGGAAAAGCAGGGCGAGGGATTATTGGAGGTATATCTACTACATTGCTTACCACAGGAACCCCTGAACAGGTAAGAAATCATACCAAAGAAGTGATTGAAGCAGGAAGAATATATCCTGGATTTATTATTAGTTCCTGCGGAGGGCTACATGGTAATATTCCAATGGAAAACATAATTACTTATTTTAAAACTCGCGATGAAATGGGAATTCCAGCTGAGGTATAAAAGTCAGGAATACTAATAGATAAAGTTCAAATTGAATGCATAGAGGAAATATATAGATAATAAATTAACCTTTCGGCCTAATAGCTGAAAAAATAAAATTAGATTATGAAAAGACGTGATTTCATTAGTACAACTGTGATCGGAACTGCAGGAATATCAATCGGAACTGCATTTCTGCCTTTAGCTTCTTCTTGCAAAGGAGCTAATGATAAAATTGTTCTGGCAATTGTCGGATCTGGAGGACGGGGACTGGGTACCATTATAAGTACCTGCAAAGTAAATGCCAATGTTGTAATAAAAACAGTTTGTGATGTAAAGACAACAAGAGTAGAAGCAGCGCAAAAAGCAATTGAGAAGGAGTTAGGTTACAAGCCAAATTCCACTAAAAACATGAAGGAGATTTTTAATGATAAAGATATTGATGCAGTGTGGATATCCACACCTGAACACTGGCATGCGCTGGCAACAGTATGGGCCTGCCAGGCTGGCAAAGACGTTTACGTGGAGAAAAATCCGACAATTAGTATCTGGGAGGGACGCAAAATAATTGAAGCTGCAGAGAAATATAAAAGAATTGTTCAAATTGGATTTCAGAACCGGAGTGCACCCTATGGCTTTTCCGCTCGAGATTATATAAAAAGTGGCAAATTAGGTCAAATTGTACATGTGAAATGCTACAATATGTTGGGTGGACAAAAATGGATGCCACAACCTGATCAGGAGACACCCAAATGGATTGACTGGGATGCATGGATCGGTCCTGCTCAATATCGTCCCTATAACCCGGCAATAACTGATGCAAATGGACGTGGCGGTTGGTTAGATTTTTGGGCATTTGGAGGCGGAGCATTGTCAGATGATGCAAGCCATGTTATGGACCTTGCCCGTTTAGTTTTAGGAGATCCTTCTCATCCAAAGTCAGTTTATGCCTGTGGCGGAAACTGGCCATGGGGATCGAAAAAAGAAACCCCTGAATTTATTTCCATTACTTACGATTTTGGAAATTTTACAATGACATGTGACAGTGGAAATGCAACAAATTACATGAAAAAAACTCCTCAAAATATTCGGATGGACCCCAACCTATTTCCTGACTGGAGGACAAATGCTACGAGAACGGAAATATATGGTACCGAGGGCCTTATGTATCTTGGCCGACATGGTGGTGGATGGCAGGTGAAGGGCGAAGATTCTAAAATTATAGCCCAGGACGGGGGTATATTTCCTGATCCAGATCACCAGAAAAACTTCATTGAATCTCTCAGAACACGCAAAAAACCTAATGGTGATGTGGAACAAGGACAACTTAGTGCCTGTCTTGTACACTTAGGAGATATCGCTTATCGTGTTGGAAATAAGCAACTTTACTTTGACTCAAAAACTGAGCAGTTTATTGGGAATGAAGAGGCAAATAAATTTCTTAGAACGTCTTATCGCGAGAATTATGAAATGCCTGAGAAGGTTTAATCCTTCGTAGTACATTTTAAAATATTCCATTTACATATTAAGCAATATGCAGTTGATTCATCTTCAACAACTTACTTTTATCAATTATGAATTTTCAAAATTAATGGTTGAAAAATTATAAAATTATGTCTGGTTCAAATGAAAAAGTTGTACTAGCTCTTATTGGTGCGGGAGGCAGAGGTACTCAGGTAATTTTAAGCATGCAGAAATGCCTGCCCGGGGTAGAAGTAAAATACATTTGTGATGTTGATAAGGAAAGAGGTGGACGTGCTATTTCTGAGCTCGAAAAACAACAAAAAATCAAGCCGCAAAGGGTTGAAGATATGCGTCATATATTTGACGACAAGAACGTGGATGCAGTAGTAATTGCAACACCGGAACATTGGCATGCATTAGCAACTGTCTGGGCTTGCCAGGCAGGAAAAGATGTTTATGTTGAGAAGAACATCTCAATTACTATTCCTGAAGGAAGGAAGATGGTTGAAGCTGCCAAGAAGTATAACCGGATTGTACAGTGCGGAACCCAAAACCGAAGCGCTCCTTATGCTTTTTCAGCACGCGACTATATTCAAAGTGGAAAATTAGGTAAGGTGGTATTGGTAAAGAATTATTGTATGTTGCCAGGAAGCAAACCGTGGTTTCTGAAACCAGATTCAGAAGTTCCTGAAGGATTAAAATGGGATATGTGGCTGGGACCGGCACCCAAAGTGCCTTATAACGTTAGCCGGCACAAGGCCTGGTATGACTGGTGGGCATACTCAGGAGGATTGGCACTGGCAGGCGATGCTTCTCATGTTATGGATTTGGCACGAATGGTAATGGGAGACCCTGCATATCCAAAATCAGTGTATTGTGCTGGTGGCCGTGTCTTATATAATGATCGGCGGGATATTCCTGATAACCAGACAATAACTTTTGATTACGGAAGTTTCCCGATGACCTGTGAAAGCTCATATTATGGGAATTATCTTTCAAAATCATCAACCGAAGTAAGATATGGTAAAGTATTTCCTGATTGGCAATTAAATGCTGACCGCATAGAAATATATGGTACCGAAACCATGATGTATCTTGGACGACATGGAGCTGGCTGGCAGGTAATGGGCCCCGATTCTAAATTAATTGCACAGGAGAAGGGATATTTTCCGGATGAGGTCCATCAACAAAATTTTATTGAATCAATCCGTTCCCGCAAAGTACCTAATGCTAATATAGAACAGGGACAACGTAGTGCAATTTTAGTCCATCTGGCAAATTTATCTTATCGGGTGGGGAAAAAGCAACTTTATTTTGATGGAGCGAAAGAGATAATAATAAATTCAGATGAAGCGAATTTACTTGATAAAAGAGATTACAGGAGAGGATTTGAAATGCCTGATAAAGTATGATGAAGAAATTGATTAAGGGAGGGAGAAAATTAAAAATTGTCTTTCTTGCTTTTGGTTGTGTTGTAGCATTGATTATTGTAACTGCAGGAGTTTTGATTTTCCGGACATTTGGGAGAACGCTTATTCAATTCGATATTCATCAGAATAAAGAGTTAATACACCTTTCCACTTTTGCTGAACCTCCTCAATTTGCAATTTGGATGGAAAATTCCAGAACACATAAATTGAAAACTGTATTTGTCACAAGTCGTGTTAGTAAAGGCGATTGGGAAGGGAAAGCTAATGTACCAGTTGCTCTACCAAGATGGTTTGAGATATTCAGAGGGGAAAATCAATCCTATAATCCTGTTGAAAATGATGAATATTCAGCAGTGACTGGTGCTACTCCAAAAGATGATTATTTTTCAGTTCGGGTTGAAGTGGAACCCGGGTCCAAATGGATTTGCTGGATAGAAATGAATCTTGCAGGAGATTATAATGATTCGTTTCCGGAATTTGATGAACAGTCCCTCAAGGAAGATGAGTTTAGTTGCGGACAACCAGCATTGCTTTTTAAATCTATAATCACTGCTGAAGAAGGGATTAGATCCAGACCAACTTTGGAGGCTGAATCAATTTGGGAGAATGGAGTGAATAGAGTTGAACCTGTTAGCAATGGAGTTACTACAGCTATAGATGTTTTTGATGATATGCAAATATCAGTTATCCGACCAAAACCAAAACTGATAGATAAAAACAAAATCATAAATTATTAGAATATTAAAAAATATATGAAAAAAAGAGTATGTAAAAATTCCGGTCTTGAATTGTCAGTTTTGGGAACCGGTTGTTGGGCCTTTGGTGGTGGAGAATACTGGGGAGACCAAAATCAAAAAGATGTAAACAATGTTGTTCATGCTTCATATGATTTGGGTATCAATTACTTTGATACAGCAGAAGCATACAATGAAGGAAGAAGTGAATCTTCGCTAGGGGAAGCAATTATTGGAATGCCAAGGGACAGGTTATTGATCGGCACAAAAGTCAGTCCATCAAATTGTTATAAAAAAACTTTGATAGAGCATTGTGAAGCTTCATTGAAGAGGCTTCAAACTGATTATATTGATATTTATATGGTGCATTGGCCAATACACTCTCATTCAATCAGACATTTTACAAATGATATTCGTATCATTGAAAATCCCCCTGAAATTCATGGAGCCCTGGATGCATTAAAAATTTTAAAACAGCAGGGGAAAATACGACATTTCGGTGTTAGTAATTTTAGCCGCAACCGGCTTAATAGTTTACCACTAGAAGAAATTGCAGTGAATGAACTTCCGTATAACCTCCTTTGCCGGGCGGTTGAATATGATACATTGCCCCAATGTGAAGAAAAAGGAATTGGAGTTATTGGTTACATGGCTTTGTTACAAGGAATATTGGCAGATATTTATCATTCGCTGGAGGATATTCCGGTTTGGCAACGACGTACGCGTCACTTTAATTGTAAAAGCACGAAAGAATGCAGGCATGGGGAGGCGGGTGCAGAAGAAGAAACCAATACCGCATTAAAAGGTATCCGACGCATTTGTAAGGAATCAGGTTTATCCATGGCCGAAATTGCAATAAAATGGATTTTGGAAAATCCTGCAATCACTTGTACGCTTGTAGGTTCCAGAAATGTCAGCGAGTTGGATGAAAATGTGAAAGCAGTTCATAACCCCTTATGTAAAGAAATAAAAGCCGAACTCGACCGGATTACCCTTCCGGTCATGGAAAAACTTGGTAATCATTTCGATTATTACGAAAGTGCTGAAAATGACCGGACCATATAAGAATTCATTTTAACGTAACATTTTTAAGAGAAACCAAAAACATCTACAAATGAAACAATTACAACAAATACCATTTTTATTTTTTTGTCTAATTTCTACAAGCACTATTATCGGGCAAGAAGAAAGCAAGGGAACGGCAAGTACGAAAGTGTCTTATATTGAACTTCCTGCCAATATTCACGATGTGGAACCTGGTTTCTTACCTAATAATTTACAAAACTCTACCGGACAAAACTTTATTTCCAATGGAAATTTCGCTGATGGTGAGCTAGGCAAGTTACCTACGGGCTGGCTATTGGCCACTCCCAATCTTGTCCTCGCACCAACTTTCAAACTGGTGAAGGGGAATAATCGAGAAAAGTTATTTATGGCACAAGGTAATGGTCGCATAGAGAGTTTTGGTTATGTATATCAAAAATTCACTTTACCCGAAAACAAAACATTTCTAATGCGAGTAGTTTTTCGTATTGAGGGAATCGAAGATGTAAATCGCAACCTTGTACATGGCATATTTGGCGATTTTAATAATGGTATTTTCAAATACCATCGCGAGGGTAAATGGCTAGTGGGCGAACATAAATTCCCGGGTAAGGGCAAAAATTGCGAAGCCCGTCTTTACTTCCGTTTTAGCCCTAAAGGTAAGGTTTGGTGGAAAGAAATTAGCATTACAGAATGTGATCCTATACCTTCAAGACTTGTTAAGATAGCAGTATCTAATGGTGATCGCGATAAAAAAGGATGGGAAGACTTCCTGGATTCTGCGGGCAAAAGAGGCTGTGATGTAGCCTTAATGAGTGAGTTTTTTATGCCTGGCGATATAGATGGTGCAGGAACAAAAATATTGTCCGCCGATGTAAAACATCCAGCTATAAATGAGATGAATGGTCCGGCTATACAGTTGATGTCAGCCAAAGCTAAACAATGGAATATGTATGTATCAGGCACTATCTTTCTAAGACGGGGCAATGATGATGTGATTTATAATTCTGCCCCACTTTACGACCGTTTAGGCGAGCTCGTAGGTATTTATGATAAGGTAAATCTCTATGACCCTGAATTGGACTATGGAACATCGCCTGGGAACAGTGTACCGGTATTCAAAACCGACTTTGGTACTGTGGGTATTATGACCTGCTATGATAGTTGGCATCCTGCAGTAGCCAAATTGTTAGCACTCAAAGGAGCCGAGATTATTTTGTTCCCGAGTGCCGGCTACTATGTGCAATTGCTACATGCACGTTCAGCTGACAATGGGGTAGTAGTTGCAGCAACAAGCACCAATTCTCCCTGTGGAGTATGGGATGCAGGTGGTAATCGAGCAGGTGTTACCGGAGATGATGACTCGCGATATGCACCTACACAAATTATTGCTTTTGAAGAAAATAAGGAACAAAAGATG
>Ga0265292_1002486_pt1 | contig 12683 bp, 13 predicted proteins | sample Munlanlewell296A_FD_189080 | JGI IMG/M metagenome (GOLD analysis project Ga0265292, IMG submission 189080) | Leachate microbial communities from a municipal landfill in Southern Ontario, Canada - Leachate well 296A | ecosystem: Engineered > Solid waste > Landfill > Unclassified | place: Canada...
AGTTGGAGGTAATCTACAATCACTAGCCCCAATGGCTGTTCGTGATTTGCACGCCTTGCTTTGGTTCTCATTTCAAGCACAGAAAGACCTGGGGTATCGTCAATAAATATTTGTGCTTCAGCTAATTCACCCATTGCTTCTGACAATTTACTAAAATCATCATCAGATAAATTACCTGTTCGAATATTCCATGCATCAACACCTGAAGCGTCAGCCAGCATACGATCAACCAATTGCTCTTTGCTCATCTCGAGGCTAAAAAACAAGACTGGCTGTTTAGCAGTTGTTGCAATATTATATGCTAAATTGGTTACTAGTGTAGTTTTTCCCATTGCAGGACGTGATGCCAAAATAATCAAATCGCTTCTTTGTAATCCAGCTGTCATTGTATCTAAATCACGATAGCCGGTTCTAACACCACGTAATGATCCTTTATTTCGGTGTAATTCTTCCATGCGATCAAAACTTTCGGTCAAAATATTTTCAATACTGACAATGTCTTGTTTAAGTGATTGATCGCTAACCGAGAATAGTTCTGCTTCGGCCTTTTCTAATAATTCTTGAGTTGTAGTTTCTTCGTTATAACCTAATTCAGATATATCACTACTAGCTTTAATCAATCGACGTCGAATTGCTTTTTGAGCAACTAGTTCAGCATAAGCCTCGGCATGTGCAGAGGTCGGGACATAGTTAGTTAAATCAGTTAGATAGGCCGACCCACCAATTATATCTAGTTCTTTTTTGCGTTTTAACTCGTCTGTTAATGTCAATAAGTCAACTGGTTTATGTTTTTCATAAAGGTTCATCATGGCGCCATATATAATAGAATGTCGTTTTTCGTAAAAATCTTTAATTGTGACGTGTTCGGATATATCTGCTAATGTTTCTTCATCAATTAAAACAGCGCCCAGCAAACTTTTCTCGGCATCTAAGTTTTGTGGTGGTATTTTCCCCGCAGTTATTTCTTTGTTGGCCATTTGCTTCTATATGGACTCTAATGAGACCTCTTCTCCTCCACCCATAATAACAGCAACTGCCGCTGCCTGACTACTCTTTGGTGGGATCGATGTGGGAATTGTGTGGACATTAAGTTCATAAAATCCTGTTTTTTGAATACATTTGCTTAGTAATGAACTGTATCTAATATCATCAAGTTTATTTTTATAAAATTTGCTATTTGTATATATAGTTAAGTCATTATTTTCTTGGTGATAACCACATTTTGATAAAACACTATAAAGTGCAATGTGGTTTTGACGTGTGTATTCTATTAGTTTTGTCCAATCAAATATATTTGATGATATCGTGACGGGTCCTGCCAGTTGGTCCGCCTCTGATTCTCGTACGCTTTTAACGTCCGCAGAACTGGGTGCTGCCCCACCAACTTTCACCCGTAATTGACTAACTCGTGATTTTTTAGTCTTATTATTTTTTGTGTCTTGTAGTGAATCATTTGGTTTTTCTTCAACCGCTTGTTTTTCAAGTTCGGCTATTGATGCACTAAATTCGAACGGTTCTGCTAGGAGTGCTGCAGATTTGGCTGGTTGTTTTGGCATTGAAGCCATACCAAGTACACTAAGTAGTTTTAATTGAGGTTGAGGACTTTTATCAACATCAATAAGTGCATCAAGTAGTGGCAGTAGTTGAGGTTTTTCAGATAAATTTTCACGAATCTTGTTAGTTAATTGATATGATATTACGCTACTACTTATTCCTGAATTAAATGATTGATCTAATAATTCAACAATTTTTTTAATCTCACGATTTTCAACCGCTGATAGCAATTGATCTATAACTTTACTTGGTGCTAACGCCAACATATCTTCGATGGTTTTTACGGAAATTTGTTTGTCTTTGGTATTAGCAAAGTTAGAAATTTGATCTAATAAACTGATACTATCGCGAAAACTTCCTTCACTGCGTTGTGCTATAAGTTTAATCGCATCACTTGAAATATTTATATTTTCTTTTTTTGCAATAAACGACAAATGTTTTACTGCGTCATTAACACTGATGGGTCGAAAACTAAATCGTTGAACTCGGCTAATAATTGTAGCTGGTAGTTTTTCGGCATTTGTTGTGGCTAGAATGAAAACGATATGTTCAGGTGGTTCTTCTAATGTTTTCAGCAATGCATTAAAGGCAGCTTTTGATAGCATGTGAACTTCATCAATTATATATATTTTTTTGTCAGCCAAAAATGGTGCAATTTGAACTTTTTCGCGCAAATCACGAACGTCTTCTACGCCATTATTACTAGCAGCATCGATCTCAATAATATCAAGATTTGTATTTTCTTCATCATACGTAAGTCCATTAATTTCGTGTGCCAAAATACGTGCCACAGAAGTTTTACCGACACCACGAGGACCTGTTAATAAGTAGGCATGTGAAGTATGTCCTTGCGAAATAGCACGAGATAAAATATCCGTTATATGTTTTTGACCAATCACTTCGTCCAGCGATTTACTGCGATATTTTCGATACAATGCCAGACTCGACTTACGCATAAATTATTCCCTACACTCCTCTATCTACACTGATTATACGCACTTTATTTGCTATATAATGCCGTATTTTTTACCATTTTTGTTTTCACCTCTGTGATAAAAATAGTATAGCGCTTTTGTTTATTTTGTGCAATACAAATTAATAGTTAGTAAAAAAAGTAGGCCTTTCGACCTACTATTTATTATCTAAGAAATAACTTCTATTACAAAGCTGCTTCAACTGCAGCCCAAACAGCATCTGGGTTATCAGCCGGTACAATAACAGTTACTTGATCACCAACGTTAATCCTAAAATATGTAACACTAGCCAGAAGTATTCGATATTCACGACCGTTTACTTCAACATAATAAGCACCATCGTGTTGGACTAATGTACCAATAATTTGTTTTCGTTCGATTGGGCTGATTTGTTTATAGACAAAACCACCATCATCGGTAATTGTTAGTTTAAGTATGTCGCCTTCAACTAGTTTTGATTTTGATGCATAATTAGCAGGAACTGGGTATTCTTTGCCGTCAGGGCCAGCCATTTTTTGACCATCAAATACACCTTCGATAACTTTTCCCCTAGCATCATCCATACTACTGGATTTTGGGGTAATTGGGGTTCCATCATCTCCAGTTATACTGATCAGTAATTCTCTGGCTGCAGCCAGGTTTGTTTCCGCCTCTTGCATTAAACTATGCAATCGTTTTATTTGTTTTTCGGGTAATTCAGACATGGTAACTCGCAATTTCCTTTTGTCTATTTTTTGGTGATATTAACCTATATATATCAATTATCATTAAAAATGTCAAGAATATATCAAGTTTTTCCACAAGATTTTATGATTGTAAGTGATAATTGTTGTATATTTTGTTTACAAAAAAATACCGCCAAACAATATGATTGACGGTATTTTACGATAAATTACAAATGGTCGAATATTTACCTAATTTATACTAGTTCGACTGTTGCGCCAGCTTCTTCAAGTAGTTTCTTGGCGTTTTCAGCTTCTTCTTTGTTAGCTTTCTCTTTAACTGTTGAAGGTACACCATCAACTATTGCTTTGGCTTCACCAAGCCCTAGTCCAGTAATTTCTTTTACTGCCTTGATGACAGCAACTTTTTGTACACCGGCTTCTTTTAGGTTAATAGTGAATTCTGTTTTACCTTCTTCGGCTGCGGGTGCAGCGTCAGTTGCGGGTGCTGCTACAGCAGCTGCAGGTGCTGCAGAACTAACGCCCCATTCACCTTCTAGGTGTTTAACAATTTGACTCAGCTCTAAAGCTGAAAGTTTGTTGAGTTCATCAACAATTTTCGTTTGTGATGCGGATAGCTTGATTTCTTTATCAGCCATGATTATATTCTCCTTATAATTATTTAGTTCTTGTTTGAAAATGTGTAACCATTTCCTCATAATACCTACTCCGCGCCAAAGAATTAACGAATAAGCGATGTAATTCCTTGGGCTCTCATGAGTACTATTCGAAAAGGTTTCACATTTTTTCTAATGTAAACTTTGTTACAGAATTAGATATTGAAAATGGCGATCAATATTCTACAGTGACGTAGCTTTTGCAGACAATACTTGCGTGAATCCTCGTTGTGCGCCATTGGCGACACCAAGAAATCCAGTAAGTGGTGCTGCAATCACGCTGACTAATTGACCTCGGAGTTGATCCTTGGTTGGCAGGGCAGCGAGTGCTGTGACTGTTGCGGTATCAAGTGTTGAACCTGTATCGTCAAAACCGACAATCAACTTTAAAGCTGGATGTGTTTTTGCGAATTTGGCCAGTACTTGAGCAGGTGCAACTTCGTCAATACTTGAAAAAGCATAGACAAGTTGACCTGTTAGTAAGCTTGTTTCGGCTTTTTTAAATTTAGCATCATCGCCAAGCGCAACACGTACCAAACGGTTTTTTGCCACTTTTATAGTAATGTTGTTTTCTCGTGCCGAAGCTCGAAGTTCTTGCATATCAGCTACACTAAGACCAGTATAGGCTGCGCCTACAGATCCTTTTGCTGATGCAAATAATTCAGCTAATTCTGCAACCAAAGTATTCTTTTTATCGCGTGTTATGGCCATAAAAATCCTTTCTTTGATTGATATTTTTGAACTGTTCTATTCGACCAAATTGTAAAAGTTCTAGACATTTGTTTTTTTTGCGAAGTGACGGCATTAAAAAAGTCTTTGGGCCTCGCACTGCCAAAGACTAAAATCGAAAAATGTATTATATACACAATCCTAGGTAGCGAATTAAGTGTTTCCACGGCTACTGTCTTTGGTAATGTCTTGGCGTAGTATAACAAATTTGTTCAGTTAATGTCAATACTCTGTTATTGCAAGTTATAAATAATTATTTAAAGATTAAATTAAATTGGCCAGGGACGCTTGCGCATCCCTGGCCATTTGTTGTACTCCTTCCACTCGATGAGGTTTTAGAGTGTAGCCTGAAAATCGGCGAGACTCTGTTTTTCCCAGCCATAGCCGAGTCCGGCCTTGACGGCCGATTCGACTTGAGCCCTCAGAGCCGTGAATCGCCAGCTGGCGGCAGCACGTCCTTCGGGACCGAACTGGGACATTGTCCCAAGTGCGGTCAGTAGTTGGTCGCTCAGATTGAACGGCCACTGCCGGTACTGGTGACCCACGTTCTGGGACACCATGTTGTCGAAATTGGCCTCCCAGAAAGGGAGACCGCGACGAAGATCAGACACTCGGTACTGGAGAGTGCTTATCTGGGACCTCTGGTCCCAGTAAGTGTTCTCCAGCTTGATGAGGCGTTTGGCGAGCCGAGCTTTCTTTTGCTCGATTGCCTTAACCTCTGTCTGCAGAGCAACGATCTGCTTCTGCAGCGTGGTGTTCTTGGCCTGGAGAGCCTTGTTCTTATTTTCCAGACTGTCGTTCTTTTTCGACCCATTCAGGCCGGCAAAGAAGACAGCCACCAACAGCATCGCGAGCACGAAGCAAGCGATGGTAGCGATTTTCTCGAGTCTTGACATCTTCACTCCTCTTTCGAGATTCATTGTAAAAGGACGAATACAACACGCATATAATAGCACTAAAGTGACAAATAGTCAAGTGTTTATGGTTTAATATGTTCCCATATCTCATTGGTCATTTCATCAATAGTTTGATTAGCCGAAATTATTGGGATATTACGAGATTTTGCAATTTTCAGATAGGCATTTCTAACTTTTGTTTGAAAATCATTATCTTTTGATTCAAATGTATCAGGGTTTTCCAGTTTGCCTCTGGTGTTAATCCGTTTGACTCTCTCTTTTTCGTCATCCATATCTAAAATTATGGCAATATCAGGATTCATATATCGATTATCAGTAGATTGAAGTGTTATATCTTCAATAATTTTTAAATCTAATCCTTCACCGTATCCTTGATAGGCCAAAGTTGAATAGTAATTGCGTGATGCAACGACCCATTTGCCTTTTGAAAGTTCTTTTACTGCTAGTTTTTGCCATATTTCGTGTCTGGCAGCACTAAAAAGTAATAAATTCGTCATTGCATCACGTTTTAAACTACCATTTTTTATAACATTTCTAATCACATCAGCCATAGGGTTGCCGGCTGGTTCATGAAACTCAATTGAATTAATATTGTTTTGGAGTAATTTTTGTCGGATTAGACCAACTTGAGTAGATTTTCCGGTGCCGTCATGACCTTCGATAACAACATATTTTCCAGCTTTCATTTATTTTGTGCCTTTGGGTAGTCCTTTGACAATTTTTGGGGATTGACGTTTGTCTTTATAGGCACGAGGTAACATTTGGTCGGGTGACCATGTCCGAATAAGTTCGTCTAGATCGTTAGTATGTTGGTATTTACCACTGACTCCATTTCGTCCGTCGCTGTAATCACCATCAACTGGTCCTGTTTTATGAAAAATTAATTGACCAATTCTTTCGCCAACAGGTAATACTACAGATTCATGTTGATTTAGATTATATATCTCTAAGGTTAAACGATTTATATATCCAGGATCAACCCAACCAGCATCAAAACAAACAGCAACACCATTACGACCCCAACTACTACGTGATTTTACTTCACATGCACCACCTTTGGCTCGGATTCCAATGAATTCATGGGTATGGGCCAATATTCTCTCTCCAGGCCTTAGAACGATAACTGGATGATCAGGCGGGACATTGGCAAATAATTTATATCCATTTTCTTTACACCACTGCTTGTGGGGTATTGCTGATAATGGGCCTTTGAAATATCGTTCAACTTCGTCTTTATCAAAAGGGTTATATACGCGGGCAGTATCAAGAAATTCTTGTTTATAAAAATAATGTCCTAAAGTAAAATCTAAGCTAGCTTCTGATACGTGTGATTCTTCATATGGAACAGCTACTATAACCCCATCAGCAATAGCCTGTTTGATTTCGATATTACTATAAACTCCCATAAATATTCCTCTCTAATCTAGTGATATATTGTAGCATAACGCACATATCTGATACCATAATGTTATGAAGAATATTATTGTGGCTTATGACAAAAACCGGCTGATTGGTGGTAATAATTCATTGCTTTGGCAGGGTGATATGAATGCAGATATTCGACATTTTCGTGAAATTACTACTGGTAACGTAATTATTATGGGACGAAAAACATTTGATTCTATTGGATCTGCATTACCGAATCGACAGAATATTGTTATTTCGAATCAACCAATTCAAATTGATAATGTCCAAGTTGTTCATAGTCTTGAAGATGCCTATAAAATTGCGGATACTACCAAAGATATTTATGTTATAGGTGGAGGTCAAATCTATAATCAAGCAGTTGAAGGTGTTGATAGAATATTGTCGACAGAAATCGATGCAGAATTAAAGGGTGATGTGTATTTTCCAGAAATTTCGAATGAGTGGCACGAAATAGCGCGCGAAGATTATAGCGCGGATAGCAATAACAAGTATAATTATTCTTTTGTTATATATTCTAAACAGCAATAGGCGCTTTGATAGCAAGATCTGGGTTATAACCCACTAGTTTGAAATCATCAATTGAAAAGTCGAAAATAGATTTAACTTTGGGATTAATAATCATTTTTGGTAATTTTTTTGGTTTTCGTGACAATTGTAGGTTAACTTGATCGATATGATTTAAATATATATGGGCATCTCCAAATGTGTGAACAAATTCACCTAATTTTAATCCTGTTACTTGGGCGACCATCATCGTTAGTAGCGCATATGAAGCAATATTAAATGGAACTCCGAGTAACGTATCTGCACTGCGCTGGTATAATTGACAACTTAGTTTGCCGTCAGTTACATAAAATTGGAATAAACTATGACAAGGAGGTAATCCAGCTTTAGCCATTTCCTTGATATCGGCAACATTCCAGGCTGATACAATAATTCTACGCGAATCAGGATTATTTTTGAGTGTATCAATCACTTCTGTTATTTGATCAATTTCTCCACCCTTGCCATCTGGCCAATGGCGCCATTGATATCCATAGACAGGTCCAAGATTGCCATATTTTAATGCAAATTTGTGATTTGATTTAATATTTTCCGTAAATTCTTTTAATCCCAATTTCCACTCAGTTGAATTGGTTTTAGGAATTTTTTTGCCGATTGTATTTAAATATGCCCTATATGGCCATTCATCCCAAATATGTACATCATTTTTAACTAAATATTCAATGTTACTTTCACCATTTAAAAACCAAAGTAGTTCATGAATTATTCCTCGTAGAAATAACTCTTTTGTAGTAACAGCAGGAAAACCCTTATTCAAATCAAATCTAATTTGACGCCCGAATACACTTTTTGTTCCAGTTCCTGTTCTGTCAGATTTTGTCGCTCCGTTTTCATTGATATCTTTTAATAGATCTAAGTATTGTTTCATTTAACCTCCATGTATATCAATAGTATGACAGAATAGCGAAATTAATTAACTACGTTTTCAACTTTTATTCCAGGTCCTTGAGTAGTACTGATTGATGTAGTTTTAACAAATACATTTTTAAGTCCAGTAGGTTTTTGTGATTTAAGGCTATCGAAAAACGAGGTTGCGTTTTCAAGTAATTTTTTAGCACCAAATGACACCTTACCGATGCTAAGATGAACAATAGCTTGTTTATCAACACGATATTCAACTTTACCGGCCTTGGCTTCTGTTACGGCTTTGGAGACGTTCGAAGAAACCGAACCACTTTTTGGATTTGGCATTAGACCACGTGGTCCAAGTAAACGTGCGTATTTACCTAATTTTGGCATATATTGAGGTGTTGCAATCAAAATATCAAAATTGATATCTTCTTTGTCGAGTTGTCTTAGGAAGTCTTCATCTCCAACAACATCAGCACCAGCTTTTTTAGCGGCAGTGTGTTCTGTTTCAGGAGCAAATACAGCTACGCGAATAGTTTTACCAGTTCCGTTGGGAAGCGATACGGTTGCACGAATATTTTGGTCAGCTTGACGTGGATCAACCCCTAATCGAACATGAATTTCTACACTTGCATCAAATTTACTAGGGTTAGTTTTAACAGCAATTTCCATAGCATCAGCAAGTGAATAAATAACATTACTATCAACCAACTGCGCAACTTTGCGATAATTTTTTCCACGTCTTTCGATTAATGGTCGAGTTATAGGTTTAGCGCCTTTTTTAACATGCGCTACTTTTTCATCAGACGTAGGTGCTGTGTCACCTTTTTCTTTACGTTCTTCTTTGGCTATTTTTTCTGTTACTTCTTTAATTGATTTCTCGCTACGTTTTCCTGATTTTGCAAGTTTTGAATCAATTTCTGGAATTTCAGTGGTTACAGCTGTTTCTTTTTCAATTTTTGCAATTTTTTCAGGTTTTAAGGTTGATTCAGCAATTTTAATAGCCGATTCAATCTCGGAAATAGTATTTTTATGTGTTACATCTAACTTAAGTTTTTTTGCTTTTTCAAGCAATTCTGGTTTTTTTGCCATTTAGAAATGAACCCTTTCTGTGGTACAAACCCATATACTTAAATATGGTCCCAACATTGATTTTAATAGTTAAATTATAACAGATATATAAGAATAAAGCTATATCTGGGAAAAGGACGGACTTTTTATTATCCTTCGACTTCGACACCCATTGAACGGGCAGTACCGGCTATAACTTTGACACGGCCTTCCATGTCGATGGCATTTAATTGATCTTTTTTAATTTCAGCAATTTCTTCTAGTTGTGCACGGGTAATTTTACCAACTTTTTCAATGTGTGATTTACCACTACCCTTTTTGATTCCGGTTTTTTCACGAATTAAATCATCAACTGGTTGTCCAAGTGATTTCCAGGTGAATGTTCGGTCTTCAAATACTTGTAAATGAACAATTACGTCTTTACCCATTAAACCTTTTGTGGCTTCGTTAAATGGATTAATAAAATCCATCATATTTAATCCCCATTGTCCAAGAGTCGACCCTACTGGAGGTCCGGCAGTTGCACGACCTGCAGGGATACGTAATTTAAGATTTCCAATAATTTTTTTTGCCATATATTTCCTTTGTACTTGTATTAACAAGTGCGTAACTGGGGTATTATACCTTACGAACCTGTAAAGCGTCAAGTTCAACTGACGTGTCACGACCAAACATACTAACCATTACTTTTACTTTACCTTTTTGTGTGTCAATTTCAGAAATAGATCCATCGAACCCTTTAAATGGTCCGTCGGTAATACTTATAACTTCGCCAATTTCAAAATCAATGTTATGCTTAGGGTCTTCTACACCCATGCGACGTTTGATTTTTACAATCTCACTGTCTGAAACGGGCGTTGGTTCAGTACCAGTCCCAACAAAACCAGTAACACCTGGAGTATTACGGATAATATACCAAGTTTCATCAGTCAGTTTCATCTCAACTAACGCATATCCTTGAAATATTCTTTTTTCAACAACTTTTCGTTTGCCATTTTTAATTTCGATTTGTTTTTCTTTGGGCACCATGACATCAAAGATTTTATCTGCCATATCAACAGCATTGATACGTTGACGAATACTGTCGGCAACTTTTTCTTCATATCCACTATATGTGTGGATTGCATACCATTGACGTGATGAATCGTATCGGTTTTTTGACATATCTTCCTTTATTTTATAATTAGTTTAAATAATTGACTGAATACCCAGTCTAAAAATACAATAAGTGCTACAAAAAATGCAGTAAAAAATATAACTGCTGCAGTCATCCCCCATGTGGCTCTACGATTTGGCCAACGAACCTTTCGAAGCTCACTCCAAGAACCTTTAAAATATCCACCCATTATGAATAATGGTGCAATCAATTTATTTCTTGGTTTTTTAGGTTCCACAATTTTAGTAATTGAGGTTTTGTTCAGTTTTTTATCCTTAACTGCCACCTTGTTTCACTCCTAGTCTTTCAACTAATTTAAATAGTCTGCTCATGGCAGACTGTCAAGTATTAATATAGTTGATTATGTGTTAATAGTCAATGTTTTTTACTTGTCGTTCTTTATCGGCAGGCTAAAGCTAAATGTTGAACCAAAATTTAATCGACTAGTTAAAACAATTTTTGACCCAATTTTATGAGAAAGTTTATTTGCCACATATAGACCCAGTCCAGTACCACTAGTTTCACGTGTTCTATAATCTTCGCTTCTATAAAATTTATCAAATATTTTTGTTCTATCTGTCTTGCTGATACCAATACCAGTATCTTTAACGGCAAACGTAATTAAATCTGTTTTTTGTTTGATAATTATTGTTACGCTACCTTTTTTTGTATATTTTATGGCGTTTGTTATAAGATTTTGCAATAATTCTTCAAGGTATAATCGGCTAACATAAACTTTTCCAATTTTTGATGGGATATCCAAATTTAAATGAATATCTTTTGCTTTTGCGGTATTAGCATATTTTTTATGTAATTCGTATGCAAGTTCATGAACATTAATCTCTTCGGCATCATTTGATACTCCACGTTCAGCTCGTGATAGTGTGCTAAGATCATTTACCATATTAGCCAAAAATATTACTTGTTCGTGAGCTACTCCGACTGCATCACTTAACATCTTTTTGGTAGCATCTGGATGGCCCATCATTACTTGAACATTGGATATTGTTCCTTCGACAATTGTGATTGGTGTGCGTAGTTCGTGACTTATAACACTAATAAATTCATCACGTTCCTCTTCAAGGCTTTTTGATTTGGTAATGTCACGCATAATGACAATATATCCGTCATGAGTTTCAGATTTCTTTGAACGACTATAACTGCTTCTAATTGGAGAGTATGTTATTTCAAGTCGAATTTTGTCGTCATCTTCGAACGTGTAATATAGATCATCACGTTTTGAAACTATTTTTGCATTTTTTAATTCATCGAAAAGACTTATTTTTTTATCAGTTCCATCAATTAAAGTCAGTATTTCATCGATATGGTGTCCGTTCAAACTGATATTCGTATCCAAAAGGTCCAAACTGGCTGCATTGTATACACGAATAATACCTTTCATATCAGTACTAAAAACAGCATCTGCAAGATTGTTTACTATAGTCAAAACCCTGTCTCTTTGCAAAGATTCTTGTTCTTTGCTATATAAAAGTTCTTTTTTAGTAATTTCTTGAAATTTCGAAACATTTATAACAATTAAACCAGTTATAGTGACTGAAACAAATGTTATAAAATCATAAATTACTAGTGACATATTTAATTTGTACATCAATACAATATCAATACACACAAAAATAAAAAGAGTAAGTATATTCAACCGGAAACCAGATTTAGAATAGTATGCGTAGGAGGCAATGGTTAATATCAACCAAAGAGCAATTAGGGGCGATGTAATACCTGATATAAATATTAAATATGAACCAGCTAATAAATGATATGCAATTAATCTTAAAAATGAATCTAATTTAGTTTTACTTGGAAATAAAAATTGTAAAGTACCTAAATATAACCACCAAAAAGAAAACATTAAAAATCCAAAATCATTTAGATTACGATTATTGAATATTAAGCCAGACTGTACTAATACTCCGTATATAATCAATATTGACGGTATAAATAGACCGGCATAGCTAAAAACTTTTGCCGAACGTGGTTTTTGAACTGTTCCACCCTCATACATCTTGTGCTTATTATACTGTATTATTATAAAATCGTCACCAGTAGAATACATGTTAGAATTCAAATATTTTAAAACTCTATAT
>Ga0265292_1002487_pt1 | contig 12681 bp, 8 predicted proteins | sample Munlanlewell296A_FD_189080 | JGI IMG/M metagenome (GOLD analysis project Ga0265292, IMG submission 189080) | Leachate microbial communities from a municipal landfill in Southern Ontario, Canada - Leachate well 296A | ecosystem: Engineered > Solid waste > Landfill > Unclassified | place: Canada...
GTGCGCCGGTTTACAATGGATATTGCTACCCAATTCTCCCAGACTTGCATGTGTTAGGCACGCCGCCAGCGTTCGTCCTGAGCCAGGATCAAACTCTCCATTGTAATAAATTTCTTTATTTTCAACTTAGAGAATTTGTATAAATGAAACGTCTAGTTTTGACTTGTTGAGCCGTACACACAAATTTTCAAAGAACAATTACCGTCGGTTTGTTTCCAAACGGGTTACAAATATAACACATTTATATCCGTTTGTCAACTACCTATTTTAACTTTTCTCAAAGAACATTTCTTCGTGTTTCATTGAAGAGTTTCTAATATAGCATATGATCACCGATAAGTCAAGTTTTTCCTCTTCATGTTCATTAATATTCTTTAAGAATTCTCTCTCTGCCGCTTGCTCAAACAGTAAATCAGATGATTCTCTCCTATTCATTGCATGGATAAAGAACGATCCATATATTGGTGCACACTATCTTCCTTCCTATGAATACCTATTTGATCGCTTACAATATCATCGTTATTCCGCTGCTCTGGTGTGTATTTTATTTCGGAGGATTTGTTAATAAAAAAATCCGGCGCGGAATTGATGGGCGTACACATCTTTTTCGTGATCTTCACAACCAAATCAAAAAACTGAACGGTACGGCACGCTTTTGGTTTCATGCTTCATCGCTTGGGGAATTTGAACAGGCAAAGCCAATCATCGCCGAAATCAAAAAACTCCACCCGCAGGTGGATATTATTGCCACTTTTTTTTCTCCGTCCGGATTTGAAAATTCTAAAAACTACAAACTTGCCAATATCATCTCATACATTCCGTTTGATTCGATACGGAATGTTACTGCGTTTATTGAATTGATCAAACCGGATGTTGCTATTATGGTACGATATGATATCTGGCCAAATATGATCTATGCATTACAGAAACGTGCCATCCCCATCGTGATTGCGAATGCAACAATGAAGGACGATTCGCTGCGCATGATTCCCCTCTTCCGTCAATTTCATCGCTCATTGTATAATTGCTTTACCCAAATTTTAACTGTCTCTCAAAATGATGAGCGTGCATTTCGGAATTTCGGTACAACTGTTCCTGTCATTGACGCTATCGGCGATACACGGTTCGACCAGGTAATGTTGCGCAGCATTGATGCACGCCAAAAACATTTGCTATCGGATGCAATCATCGGACAGAAAAAAATTTTCGTCGTAGGACAAAGCTGGGGAGAAGATGACGATGTTATTGTGCCGGTGCTTCGAACACTTCAACGATATGAAAAATCACTGCTCACCATCATCGTTCCACATGAGCCGACTGTAGAACATCTGGAAGCACTGGAAGCGAAACTCGAAGGAATAATTTCATTCAAACGATTTTCTGAAATGAATACCTATCAGCAAGAGAAGGTAATTCTGATTGACAGTATCGGTGTACTCGTTGCACTTTATCAATACGCGCATGTGGTCTATATCGGAGGAAGTTTTCGGCAGGGAATCCATAATGTTCTGGAACCTGCTGTGTTCGGCGTTCCAGTGATTTATGGTCCGAAACACACAAATTCACAGGAGGCGGTCGAATTAGCGAAACGCGGCGGCGGATTTGTTGTTGAGCAGGAACGAGATTTATATCGTACGCTCCGTTCTTTGTTGGAAAATCCCGATGCGCGAAGCATCGCTGGTTCGATTTCCGAGTGCTTCGTGCGGGAACATTGCGGTGCGACAGAACGAATTCTACAGTATCTTCAACCATACCTGAAATAAATGAACACATCGCTTGCCGATGTTGCGCTTCCAGTTCCTTTGCCGCAACTTTTTACATACAGTATCCCCGCTCATTTAGCATCCGTTATCGCCCGCGGCACTGGTGTTATAGTACCGTTCGGACGGAAAATACTCACTGGCATTGTCGTCGATTTTCCGCAAACCAAACCGGCGGTAGTTATTAAAACAATCTCGGATGTTGCCGATCTTCAACCGATGGTCAACGTCGAAGACTTGCAACTTGCACGCTGGATCTCGGAGTATTATCATGCACCGCTTGGTGAAACAATGAGATTGTTCCTTCCACCCGGGTTCGGCCATACTAGCAAACGGATCATAACATTATCTGAATCATATTCCGAATTAATGACATTTACCGGACAACAGCAAAAAGTCATCAACTGCATCCAGAACGGAGCGACAACAATCCGTCAATTGGAAAAAGCAACGGGAATTAAAAATCTGTATGCAATCATCAGGGATCTTTCACTGTCCGGTGCCATTGCGATGACCGAACAACGTGCAAAAAAAACTTCGGCAAAGAAATTGTGGTACTTCACCAGAATATCTGATGAAGCTTCTGTCGAATTCAGGGGTAACAAACAGCGGGAGGCGTGGAACACAATCTTATCATTGGAAAATTTGGAGTACGAAACAACTCTGTTCTTGAAAACATACAAATCTACTCTGGCAACCTTGCGTTCACTTGCTACAAAACATTTGATTTCGATCTATCAAAAAGAGGTTGAGCGCCGGGAAATTTTTACTGTGGATGAACACACGGCAAAGAGTCTCACAATTCGTATGAACAACACACAAGAAGAGTGCGTCAATGCGATCACTGCTCAGTTCGAAACATCAACTCAAAAGACATTTTTGCTTCATGGAATCACCGGAAGCGGAAAAACACAGGTGTACATCGAATCGATCCGGCGGATACTGGAACGGGGGAAAACGGCAATCGTATTGATTCCGGAAATTTCACTGACGCCCCAAACTGTAAAACGATTTCAGGTTCATTTTGGAAATAATGTCGTATGGATGCACAGCAGAATGTCCGACGGCGAACGCCATGACGCGTGGAGATCCATACGGGCAGGAATGTATTCGATCGTGATAGGGCCACGCTCCGCACTGTTTGCACCGTTGAAAAATATAGGACTGATCATCGTCGATGAAGAGCATGAATCTTCTTATAAACAATTTGATGCCAGTCCTCGGTACAATGCCAGAGATGTCGCAATCGTTCGATCTGCTGCATACCGCGCTGTGGTAGTGCTCGGATCAGCTACGCCATCCATTGAATCCTATGCTAATGCATTGCAGGGACGATATACGCTACTAACCCTGCCAGAACGGGCGGATAATGCCGTACTTCCGCCGGTAACAATTGTGAATATGGTAGACGAACGGAAACGGTTGTTTGCCGATGCAAAGATGAAAGCAAAAGAACTCGGGAAAAAAGCATTCGACAATCTCTCCCGCAGTATTTCTCCCCTGCTCGAATCGAAAATCCGGGACAGACTTGAAAAAAAAGAAGGAATCATCCTATTACAAAATAGACGGGGGTTTGCACCGTTTATAGAATGCACTTCCTGCGGTCATGTGGAACAATGCGATCACTGTAATGTGACCATGACATATCATGCCACGAAAAAACATATGCGGTGTCATTATTGCGGCAAAGTGAAACCGCCGCCGACTGTTTGTCCTCAGTGCGGAGGATTTGAGTTTTCCATGAGCGGTTTCGGTACACAACGGGTGGAGCAGGAACTAACATCACTCTTCCCCACCGCCATTGTTTCACGAATGGATATGGACACGACTTCGCAAAAAGGATCACATGAAAAGATTCTTCGGCACTTCGGCGAAGGAGGGGCGAATATTCTGCTCGGGACACAAATGGTTGCTAAAGGGTTAGACTTTCCGAGAGTAACGCTGGTAGGTGTAATTTCCGCCGACACACAAATGATGCTGCCGGATTTCCGTTCTGCAGAAAAGACTTTTCAACTTCTCACACAAGTGGCTGGTCGAGCAGGCCGCAGCACGCTTGCCGGCGAAGTTGTCATCCAGACCTCACAACCAAAGCACTATGCGTTGAAATATGTACAGGAACATGATTTTGTGGGATTTTATACAGAGGAAGTCGAATATCGCCGATCAATCAACTACCCACCGTTCTCACGCATTATCGTGATAGAATTTAAAGGAAAGAATGAATCGGCAGTAGAACGGCTCGCACAAGAAGCGGGAAAGCGGCTTTTTACTTTGTTGAAGCGTGAATTTATTCTCGGTCCGTCACCAGCCGTCCTTTCAAAAATAAAGAATGATTATCGCTGGCAGATCATTATCAAAGCAAGCAAAGAACTGGATCAAAATGGAACACGCGCCAGGCATTCCGCGGCGCGTGTTGCAATGGAGTTACAATCATCTGCAATAAAACAAAATGTGAAAATTATCGTCGATGTCGATCCAACGGGAATTTTGTAATTACATTCCGAATCCGAAGTTTGCAAACACTTTAATCAGTGTCCACACCAGCCATACACCACCCACTACGCCGAGTGATTTCCCGATCGTCGTATTCCATACCTTAGAGAGTCCAACGCCGACAACATACAGATTCCAAAACTCTAGAATATTCAGAGCCGCCAGCATCTTATGTTCTTTGTTTAACGGATCAAAATTGTCAATAAAGAGTACTGGACTTAATGAGGCATAGATTGAACCCATTGCGACGACGATGATGATGGAGATGAGTGAGACTACTGCAGAAACGAAAAATGAAAGACCGTATACTTCCAGTATTTTCGAAAATGTCACCGTCGATTTCAGGAACATTTTCCCAGCAGAAAAATACACCGTAGAATACGCAACAAGACTGAATCCAAGCACTATCACTAATACTATCGATCCGAAAATGAGAAACATCGGCGATCCCGGTTTTGCCAGATTATTTTCCGTTGCGCTGTCTACTTGTTCCTGAGTCATTTTTCCTTCGGCTACACTTTTTTGCAATGCTTGATGTTGCGCATCAGACAACTGATCCTGGATGGCTGGTTGTGTGAATACCGTAAATGTAAACACAATGCCGACAATAATTGTTAAAATCAGAGGAATCGCCCAGTTGGATTGCTTAGGTTCTGTTCCAATAATACTTTGGTAAACTTCTCCCGGCGATGAAAGAATTCCGACAAATTTATCGCTCCAAGACATTTCAGTAGACGGTTCAGGTGTTTTGATTTCTTCTGGCATAACAGTGCTCCTTCTCTAGTGATGAGTGTGTACGTGCTGTGCAATTGTAAGGAATGTATTGAGAAGTGTCAATGCAAGAATTGGGCGTCGGGGTATTAGACCCAAAAGAGAGTAAAAAAATAGGACTGCTCGGTGTGATTTCACCAACATTCTCAATTCTGTTTTGTTCAGAATTCATCCGATGAACATTTTGATCTTACCGATATTTCTGTTCGATCTTCGCCCATGTGTCTTTTAGCGTTACAACTCTGTTAAACACTGGCGTACCGTTTGCACTGTCTTTCGGATCGACGGAAAAGTATCCAGTCCGTTCGAATTGAAATCCCTGCCCTGCTTCGGCATTGGCAAGCATCGGCTCCACTTTGCAATTTTTTAGAATTTGCAATGAACCGGAATTGAGATTCGACAAAAAATCTTTCCCTTCTTCTGTTTCATCGGGATTCTCTTTCACAAACAGCCGATCATACAACCGCACTTCAACATCTTTTGCATGTGCTGCAGAAATCCAATGGACGGTTGCTTTTACTTTACGATTGGCACCAGCCATTCCACTTTTGGTGTCTGGATCATATGTACAATGTACTTCAATAACATTGCCCTGATCATCTTTCACCACCGATTCACATTTAATGATATATGCGTATTTAAGGCGGACTTCCATTCCCGGTGAAAGACGGTAATATTTCGGTGGAGGAACTTCCTTAAAATCATCCTGGTCTATGAATAATTCTCTGCTGAATGGAACTGAACGAGTACCTGATGCTTCATCCTCGGGATTATTTACGGCGTGGCAATCTTCTGTTTTTCCCTCGGGATAATTTGTAAGTACCAGTTTCAACGGATTCAACACTGCCATGGCGCGCTGTGAATGCTTGTTCAGATCTTCGCGTATGCTGTATTCCAGCAGTGAAACATCGATCGTACTATCCCTTTTCGCCACTCCGATCATATCGCAAAAATTAATGATAGAAGCTGACGTATAACCGCGGCGGCGGAATCCGGCGATTGTCGGCATGCGGGGATCGTCCCATCCGGTCACATGTTTTTCTTCAACAAGTTTCAGCAACTTCCTTTTGCTAAGTACCGTGAAGCTCAGGTTCAACCGGGCAAATTCTATTTGTTGAGGATGATACACTTCCAGTTCATTCAAATACCAATCATACAGAGGACGATGATTTTCAAACTCTAGCGTGCAAATGGAATGTGTAATCTTTTCAATCGAATCTTCGATTCCGTGCGCCCAGTCATACGTAGGATAGACGCACCACGTGTTTCCCTGGCGGTGATGTTCGTCGTGAACAATTCTGTACATTACCGGATCACGCAAATTAATATTCGGTGACATCATATCTATCTTTGCGCGCAGAGTTTTTGTTCCGTTGGAATATTCTCCATTTTTCATGCGCGCAAACAGATCCAGGTTCTCTTCAGCACTCCTGTTTCGGTATGGACTTTCTTTTCCCGGCTCCGTTAATGTTCCACGGGTTAATCGCATCTCATCGGCATTCAGATCGCAGACAAATGCTTTCCCTTTTTTGATCAACGTCACGGCGAAATTATACATCTGCTCGAAATAATCCGATGCATAGAACAATCGGTCCTCAAAATTCCCGCCAAGCCATTTCACGTCTTCGATGATCGAGTCGACATATTCCTGCTCTTCTTTTGACGGATTGGTATCGTCAAATCGCAGGTTGAACTTTCCCTGAAAGTCTTTAGCAATGCCTGCATTCAGACAGATTGATTTTGCATGGCCAATGTGGAGATATCCGTTCGGTTCCGGGGGAAACCGTGTGTGAACACGTCTTTGAAACTTGTTGGTTTTCAAATCATCATTAATGATGTCGCGGATAAAATCAGATTTTTCTTTTTCTTCCATAATAGATAAAATACAAAAAAGTGGTGATTATCGGAAGGGAATAGTATGTGTCTCTTCCACCACTACGAGATGACCGAAACAGTTCGTGGTAGACCTGATGGTGTTTGTGAATATGGTGCCCGGTAAGTAATGGGATCGCTTGATCCCGATAAATAGCATCGGGACTCGCAATAACAAGGTAAAGACATCTTGTCCAAAACAAAAAGGCGGACATGTGTCCGCCTTTCTTGTTATACCAATGGAACTTCGACTTATTTAATAAACATCATCTTCTTCACAATGCTGAAGGAACCCGATTCAAGTCGATAAAAGTATACACCGCTCGATAACTGCTGGGCGCTGAAGCTGACAGTGTATGGTCCCGCTTGCTGAAAGCCGTTCACAAGGGTTGCCACTTCTTTTCCAAGAATATCATAGATCTTCAATGTCGTCCGATCGCTTTTCGGCAGCGAATAGCTGATGGTTGTGCTGGGATTGAATGGATTCGGATAATTTTGTTTCAGCGTGTACTCTGTTGGTGGTAACGCTGTATTGGCCGAAACACTCAACACCGAACTAATAGAAAAGTCTGCGGTGGCACTTAATGGATTTCCACTTCCGTCGTACGATGCCGAAACGACGGATGTCGACGATTCATGGAAACCAGCCTTGTCTACAAAAACAGAGTATTGACCGGGTGCAAGACCGGTGATAGCATATTTCCCTTCGGCATTTGTGAATGAATAACCAACAATTTCACCGTCACGCTGTGCATACACAATCGCACCAGCACGGGCAGTTCCATTCATCATATTGTTGCCGTTCCCAATCGTGATAGTACCGGTTATTCCGGTAAATCCATTTGCCGACGGTCCGAGAGGTTTTACATAAATATTAATATTGTCTACGCTATTTCCATTATTGGCTACTTCTACTTTCGTCGCGTGTTTCCACCGGTAATTCACCGTATCCGCGGAATAGAACGCAGGAGCATAATTTCCTAGCGGAATTGCCATGATAACATACATTCCTGGCAGAACATCGTTGAAGACAAATGATCCAGTTGAATCGGTATCGGTAACATAGACTCTGCCAATTCGATGCATATCATTAAATCTCCAACCGTCACGGAACGCAATAACTCTTGCCGGTACAAAAATATCTCGTACAGAATCACTGACGCTTCCAGTAATTGAACCCAATACGATAGGTGGAAGCGGGAAGAGCGTAAAATTGATTCCGGTAGTGTCGTGATGTACGTGGATCACATCGGCCGAAAGAATATTCGCCTGGCTGTTGTAGAACTCAACGGCATACCCTTTAGCGCGAGCAAACGCAATATACGCTCCCGGAGGTACTTTTACCATGTACCGACCGATAGAATCAACTTTCGCCTTAAAGACAAATTCGGAATTTCCCTCCAGCCGGAAATCTCCACGGTGATTAAAGTCGAAATATTTTCTGATGTTCTCCATTCCGATTCCCATTCCACCGGAAAGATTCAATGCAAATTCTGCCCGTACAAAGATCACTCGACAGTCAGCTCCATTAATCGCAATTCCTGAAGAATCAGTGACAATGCCGGACATATTAATTTTTGGAGCATTCATACTGCCGCCGCGGAGTTTGAAGGAGACAATAGTCGGTCCCGTTTTCGACGAATCTTCTACCGTTACAGGATTTGCTTGAGAGACTTCGCGCTGACCGTCATACCATTGACTTTGGAACTTTCCGGAAGGTGCATTCGCTTTAATTTTATAAATGCCCGGATCGACACGGTTAATTCGGTAATTCCCATTATTATCGGTCCGTGCTGAGTACGCGAAGCTTAAAGAATTATTATTTTCCGTTTTAAAAACTTCAATAATAGCATTCGGGATCGGCATTGTATTCGGGAATGCCACAGTATCAGTCACTTTCCCCTGAATGATACCGTTTCCTCCTGAAACAAAAACAAAAAACTCTTGTTTTCCCGTACCCCCTTTATTAGACCTCGCGCTGATCATCACTTTGAAGGCACCTTTCAACAGCGGAGTCCAATCAACTACACCGGAGATGGGATCTACAACAAAGTTCTCCATCACTGTCCATCCCATTTGATTGTATGCACTGCCTGAATATTGGATAACAGCTGTAGGATCGCTGGAAACCGCATGTGCCGTGTATTGATATTTGACATCTTTTTGACCGTTCGGATTCGGATTCGATGTGAACTTCACGTAATCGTAGTTCAGGTTCGAGTGGATCGTCAATTGCAGTATGGTACTCACGATCACATCTCCCGAAGTCAACACTGCCTTCACATAAAACACAAATGTTACGGGAGAATTGGGATTGAAGACGATCGGAGCATCTGTGATTGAGAAGAGATTCGTTGTGGAATCGATGCTGATATGTGAAGGTGCGTTGTCGCCAAGTATACCACGGTATACAATATAATGGTTCACATTACCTACCGCCGGCTGCTGCCATACCAATTTTGCTTTCCCGTTGTCAATTTTTCCTTCCAGACGAAATCCGCCGAACGGCGGAATACCCGGTACGGAAGCGAAAACGATATTGCTTTGTTCGTTCACGAGACCTGTTGTCGCCACGACCTTATATGCAAACACTTGTGGAACAGGAGAAAGAACCGGAGGAACAACGTCAACAAATGAAGTGTCCATCGTAACAGTTATTTTAGAAAAAACTGTCGAGTCCGGCAACAGCGCCCGATACACCGAATATTGCGTGGTGTTATTCCCGGTAAGGGGTTTGGTCCAGGTCAATTTCACCGTTCCATTAAGTTCGATCTTCGTGGCATGAAGCTTCACTTGCGAGAGTGTGGTATGTGCAAGCAACAAAACAGCTCCAAGTAACATTAACAACACCACAGTAAGGCGTTTACTCATAATTCCTCCAACGGTAAATTAGTGATAATTTATTCTCATCGTCCGCAATTTAGGGACGGATAAAATTCTTCCCGCGTTGTTGGACAGAACCGACATCCGCGGGCGTGATGCATGTGAATGTGAGAACGACACTGATTTTAATACAACGATTGTACCACAATAAAATCGGCCATTTTCTTCAAATTTTAGGACATTTTAAATAGCATCATGCAAAATCTGCATGTCCGATGCATTTTGTGCGCTTCACAGTTGCTCAAAACTTTAAGGATAATTGAAGGGTAACACTTCCTTGACTGGAATACGTTGGCTCGAAGGTCACATCAGTATTCAAAAATACATCCACTTCTGACAGGACATAGATTACCGCAAATGCTGCTAAGGAGTACACCTCGGCTTTTCGGAAGGTGTTATATGAATTATATCGTGAGGTTATCTCACTTGTGGTCGTTGCCTTCAAATATTCTTCCCTGGTGTTTGCCCGAAACACCTCACACGCTGCACCGGATGTTAGACTGATAATTCCAGCGCCAAGCAGCCAATACCCCGTTTCTGTTCTCCCACAATGTATTTGTTCCCATCCGGGAAAAACTATGGTGCGAAAAGAAATACCGCGGTTTTCGGCAAACGATTGCCGATTGATCTGATGTAATGAATCAGCCGACATTAATTTCCGCATGGTAACGAACGTAACACGTGCGTCATTAAAAACGGAAAGAATCTTCGGAGAAGTGAACACCGGATCGAGTTCGAAGGAGTCATCCCGTTGAAGCAGAGCAACAAAACGATCTTTGGCAGCCGAAGATTTTCCTTGAGCGATCAGTGAAAATGCAACCCATTTTTCCAACTGCACTTTCACAGAATCATTGAGACCGGACAGTTCGAACATTCTGCGGGCTTCTAGTTCCGACGAAACATATTGTCCGGAATTATAAGCCGATTCTATAACTGACAACAGTGAGTCGAGCGAACGTTCTTGTGCAACTGATTGTGCACTAATCTGCAATAGCAGAAAAAAAACGATGAGGGTATTTTTCATTGTGTAAACGAAATAGTAACCGTTACAGTATCTTTCGGTTTAACGTTGATCTCTCTCGTGATATCCGAAAATGCAGCATTCTTAAAACGAACGGTATGTTTCCCCGATGAGAGGATTAACGGCTTGGTAAGCGGTGTGGTGTCTTTGTATTGTTCATCAACATATACTTCCGCCCAGGGGGAAATGACACACATCAGGTATCCTGCATTTTCCACAAAATTACCGATTGCTGTAAGTTCTCTTCCAGGTTCGACCGTGATTGTTGTGACAATCGGATCAAAGGAAGGATTGGTAAACATCACCATGTGATCGCCTGCCGCAAGTATAACCGGTTTTGCAATCGGTGTTTCTCCGATCAATCGGTTATCCACATATACTTTTGCCCACGGCGTGCTGGTCAATAACAATCTTCCTGAATCTTTCGTGATTGGCAAAGCGAGTTTCACAGGATTTTGTTTTACCATCGGCACCGGAACAAATTCAACAGACGGATCAATTGGTTGCCTGATCATCGATTGTTGATTATCGTTTGTTGAATCTGTCGATTGAATCTGTTCAACAATTTTTTGCCCTTCTCCTTGCTGAGCGAACTCCACCAATCCAAACACTACTGCTAAAGCAACAATTACTGTCATACCGATCGGTATGATCCTATTGTTCCTATTTTTTGGCAAAGGATTCCCGTTTGTCACTTTTTTGTCAATCGGAATTTGTTCACCAATACCTGCCAACGCATCCCGTGATGATACATACCGGTCGGATTTTGAAGGATGTAATAACATTCTTAAAAATGTGGTAAATTCTGGAGTCGAATGTTTATCAAAGCGATCAAGTTCTTGAATTTTAAAGGCGAGCACTTTTTTCATACATTCGGTGTAGGTTGAACCTTCAAAGATCCTCTCTCCGGTCAACGTTTCTACCAATGTAACACCAAGCGCAAACAGATCGGTTCGCTGATCGATATCGTCTCCGCGAACCTGTTCCGGCGCCATATACGCTGGGGTACCAAGCACCATTCCTTCCATCGTCACTGTCGGGGAAAGTGCAACGTAGGCAAGTCCAAAATCTGTCACTTTCACCGTTCCATTCTCCGACACCAGAATGTTTCCCGGTTTAATATCACGATGGATGATACCGCGCTCGTGAGCAACAACTAATGCATGAAGAATGTGTGCACCAACTTTTTTCGTAAATTCAAATGATCCAGTCGAACCGGATGCGATCAACTCTTTCAGCGACTTTCCTTCCACAAATTCCATCACGATCGCCGGTGCCCCATCAATCTCCGTCAGATCATAAATCTGCACAATGTGTTCACTATGCAGCGCTGCACAGGCTCGCGCCTCGCGTACAAAGCGTTGCTTCAGATCGTGATCGTTCGCTAAATGCTTATGCAGTACTTTCAGCAGCACTGTCCGATGAAGCACTTGATCGAATGCACGATAGACCACCGTCGTGGCGCTTTCGTTGAGCTTCTGCTCTATTTTAAATTGGGGATTATTCAAAAGGACATTATCTCACACAAAGACACAAAGAATTTTATATAGTCTTTACTCCAGTTTTCCATTAATAATCAGCTCTGTCTCACTTTTAGCGACATCTGAAAAACCTCATATCAATGTCATTCCGAGGAGCGGTGCAATGAGGAATCTCGTTTTTCCATTCAAATGGAAGAACAAGATTCTTCGCAAGTTTATACTGAGTGAAGCGAACGTGCCCAGAATGACAAAGGACACCCTATTTTTCAGATGTTTCTTTAATATATGTTGCATCATACTTGTTCAAAATAAATCATACAAGAGAAAAACTTATTCCTTCTTTTCTTGACGGGGTTCCGAAGGAATGCCGACATGGTATAAAGATTTGGTCGGCACAAGA
>Ga0265292_1002489_pt1 | contig 12671 bp, 9 predicted proteins | sample Munlanlewell296A_FD_189080 | JGI IMG/M metagenome (GOLD analysis project Ga0265292, IMG submission 189080) | Leachate microbial communities from a municipal landfill in Southern Ontario, Canada - Leachate well 296A | ecosystem: Engineered > Solid waste > Landfill > Unclassified | place: Canada...
TTGATGGAATTTTCTTTAAAATCTATTGACCAGGAAGGAGGAAAAGCCTTTAAAGGAACCGGAGGTAATATGTCTTTTGCCCCGCCGGATGGAGTTACAATATTCGCGCAGGCTCCTAAAAACAGAACAGTCAGGTATAATAAATATTTTTTGTAATAGTTTCTCATGTATTATTTCGTGTAAAAATCAATCATATCTTGTATTGCTTTTTTACAAACGGGGCAAAAATTATTATACGAGATTGATTTCATTGAGCAGTCCTGCATAGGCCTGTAAACCCCTTTTGTTTCATACCCGCCGCCCTCATAAACACCTACGGTATCTTTATATTTATCGTCAGCCGGTGTTGGAATGGGAACATCTTTCCCGAGCATACTTTTCCATTTTTTGTCAAAGTTAACTAAAGTTGTAAGATTTGGTTCCCACGGTTCCACGTCTTTCGGATATAAATCTTCTGTCGGGACTTCCGAAGTATAATATTCATCACCAAGTCCGGCAAAAGCATGGCCGAATTCATGGATAGAAACATAATTTGAATTAATGTTGTTTGCCGCGCAGGTACAGTAAAAATTGTAGATGCCACCACCTCCGTATTTATCGGTATTTACAATAATAAATATCTGGTCATAAGGCGCATTTGCTGCCACATCGTGAAGTGTTTTATTGTCATAAGTCATCAGGTAACGTTCTGAATCAAAGGTGTAGAAGGTGGTTCCAACGGCTGTGCGTTTCCAGATATTCTCTCCCGGAATATCCGGGCCCGAATCATACGATGCAACTTCAATTCCCCATATATTGATCTTGTCTTTGTTTTCCTTGTATGGCGAGGTGTCCAGGATGTATTTTGCAAACCTGTCGCAATCTTTTTTAAACTGCGACATCTCTTCTCTGTCATAGCCGTCGGGGATAAAAACAATATCAAGCTTTTTTGAGGGGTCTCCATTGTAAGCGATTTTAAAACAACTGCTGCGGTTCTTTTTTTCATGCGAAATAAAATAATTTGCAGGATCTACGATATATTCAAATTTCCTGTTCCAATTATTCTTTTTGTCGCGACTGTAAAATTCTGTTTTGATCGTAGCTTTTGGATAGGGCATGGTTATGGTTTCTGAGAAAGCTTTGGTGCATATCTTTCCTTCATCAGTAGTGCGCCATTCGGCAAAAAGCGAAGAGTAGGTTTTTGAAAAGATAATTTTTCCGGAAGCCTTATCGTAAGCGACAAACTTAAAATTTCCGTAATTAAAAGTATCTACAAGGTTAGTCTTTGACCCGCCCCACAACGATTCTTCCTTCAATTCATCAATGGCATAGTATTCATCGGTAATATTTCCGGAATGGATATAATCAATACGTAAGGTTTTGCTTTCGAAATAGTCGTCGAAAGAGGCGAATGAGCTGGAGAATGTCAATAACAAGCTTACAAAAACAAAAGCAGATAATTTCATACGGATTGATTTAAAAAAATACAAACGTGAAAATACATAAATTTGTATTTCCTTATCAGACTGATGTAAAAAAATGTAAAATCTTTTTTGAGGTGCGGAGATAAAATGTACTATTAATTTTACTTTTATTAAAAACTTTTTAAATAAAAGTTAAAATGCTAATTCCACTTGCGGGACTTCCTTATATAACTTCCCTTTAAGAGCGCTGCCAGCGTTCTTTTTATTTGTCCCGCCCCATTGTTTAAAATAGAAGGCAACATTAGTTTTTTTGCATTGTTCCTTAATGTCAATAACCCATTCTTCTTTTATAGGGCGTGGAGTGCGCCCGCTTTCGCCTCCAACAATTACCCAATCAATTGCTTTTAAATTCATATTCGGCAAAGCGCTTAACAAAGGTTCGCAACTTAAAAATTTCACTTTTGCTTTAGTTTCTCGTAACAAATCAATTCTTTTTGTAACACTTGTGTTTTCTATGGTAACGCCCATCCAAATATTATGTGTCCAATCGAGCCAACCTTCGCTGTCGTAATACCTAAGCACATCAGCTCTTTTAGTAAGCACCTGGAAAACATGCTGAGGGTTTTCTTTCATTACACAAAAAACCTTTTTAATGTAGTCAACCGGAACATCCTTGTGAAACAGGTCGCCCATAGAGTTTACAAACACCACTTTCGATTTTTTCCATTTGTAAGGTTCATAAAGCGATTCCTGATGAATTGTGAGATTAAATCCATTTTTATATTTTTCCTGTCCCATAGCTTGAAGCCTGCGTGCCATAACTTCGGCATAACAATGTTTGCAACCGGATGAAATTTTATCGCAACCCGTAACAGGATTCCACGTCATTTCAGTCCATTCTATTTTTGTTTGAGCCATGGTTATGCTGCTAACAATTTCATTTAATTACAAAATTATTTTCTCATTTCTTTCGCCAAATAAATTTCACATCTTTCCAAGTCCGCCTTTTTTTACCCCCTAAATCCCCCAATTGGGGGACTTCTACGCGCTCCTTCGCACATGTGAAAGGCTTGTGATAACAGAAATTTTTATCTTTTCAACGACTTCGTTGATATTATTTAATATTTCTTCATTTGTAAATCTTAATACTTCCAATCCCAATTCATTCATAAAATAATTTCTTCCTTCATCTCTTTCTTTAACATCACCAAGCAAATGAATATTTCCATCTACTTCAATGACAAGTTGTGCTTTGTGGCAATAAAAATCAGCGATAAAGCGGGAAACAGGATGTTGTCTTCTAAAATGCAATCCATTAATTTGTTTTTTGTTTATTTTTTCCCACAAATGTTTTTCCGCATTAGTCATATTTTTTCGCAGTTCTCTTGCTCTTTCAAAAATAACAGGAGTCGCTCCGAAAAAAAATTCCGCTTCTATTGTTTTATTTACTTTCATTTTATTTAGTCCCTCCTCCCCATTTGGGGAGGTTGGGTGGGGTTTTAAGCTGCTAATACTTCATTTAATCGGTTAAATTACATATAATTTTCTTGTAAAATGCAATTATCAGTCATGCAAGCTTAGTAAATATTTGAATTGCCTCCGAGTGTTTTGTCGAAACTATTTTTTGATTATGGTATGTAACCCCACAAGCAATATAAACTTATACCGCTTGGCAAAATATAACCGGCGAAAAATTTTGTAGGCAAGATAAATTTTTCTCGGAAATATTTGTCCAATTAAAAAACTATTTAACTTTAGAACTTTTAAACATTGAACTTTAAACATTTTTTAAACTTACACATATATGATAACCGAACAACTTATTAATCCCAAAAGTATTGTTGTTGTTGGCGGTTCAAATACCATCAGCAAAACCGGCGGTAAAGTCCTGTTCAATTTAAAAGACGGACATTTTAAAGGCGAAATATTTGTGGTTAATCCAAAAGAGCCGCAAGTGCAGGGATTGAAAGCTTATGCAGATGTTAAGGATTTACCGCAGGTTGATCTTGCCATTCTTGCTATTGCCGCAAAATATTGTATTGAAACCGTTGAGGTTCTTGTTAAGCAAAAAAGCACAAAAGCATTCATCATTTTATCCGCCGGATTTAGTGAAGAAAACGAAGAAGGCGCCCGGCTTGAAAAACAAATTGTTGAAATTATTGATAGCGTCAATGGTTCATTGATAGGGCCGAATTGCATAGGGTTTCTGAATTCCAATTACAGCGGGGTATTTACTACCCCAATACCTAAACTTGATCCGATGGGCTGTGACTTTATCTCCGGTTCGGGCGCTACGGCAGTGTTTATTATGGAATTAGGACTTCCTAAAGGATTAACTTTTTCAAACGTTTACTCTGTTGGTAATTCAGCGCAGATGGGGGTTGAAGAGGTTTTGAAATATATGGATGAAAGTTTTGATCTGGTGCGTAGCTCAAAAGTGAAGTTACTTTATGTAGAAAACATAAAAAACCCGGTTATGCTTTTAAAGCACGCATCATCATTGATACGCAAGGGTTGCAGGATTGCTGCGATAAAATCAGGTTCTTCCGTTGCCGGAAGTCGCGCCGCTTCGTCGCATACAGGCGCTCTCGCTTCTCCTGATGCGGCGGTAGATGTGTTGTTTCGTAAAGCCGGTATTGTCAGGTGTTACAGCAGGGATGAACTTACAACTGTGGCTTCTGTCTTTATGCATAAAGAACTAAAAGGTAAAAATATTGCAATTATCACGCATGCCGGGGGACCAGCTGTTATGCTCACCGATGCGCTTTCAAACGGCGGACTTGATGTCCCGCATATTGAAGGACCGAAAGCAAAAGAACTTTTAGAAAACTTATTTCCCGGCTCATCAGTTGCGAACCCTATTGATTTTCTGGCAACCGGAACGGCTGAACAATTAGGTAAAATCATTGATTATTGCGAAGATAAATTTAACAATATTGACGCAATGGTTGTAATTTTCGGCAGCCCTGGCTTGTTCGAAGTATATGATGTATACAGGCTATTAGACGAAAAGATGAAGACTTGTAAAAAACCAATATTCCCTGTTTTGCCCTCAATAATAAATGCTGAAAAAGAAATAAAAGATTTTTTATTAAGGGGAAGAATAAATTTCCCAGAAGAAGGATCGCTTGGAAATGCTTTGACAAAAATCTTTTATACTCCTAAACCGGCCCCTGAAAAAACCGAACTGCCAGAGATTGATAAAGACAAGATTCGTAATATTATAAACAGTGCATCAAATGGATATTTGTTACCCGATGCCATTCGGTCATTGCTTGATGCAGCAAGAATACCAAGAGCAGAAGAGGTTGTTGTAAAGACAAAGGAAGATGCACTTAAAGCAGCAGAAAAACTAGGATACCCGGTGGTAATGAAAGTGGTCGGACCTGTTCATAAATCAGATGTTGGCGGAGTTGTGCTGAATGTAAAAGACTCAAAAACTGTCGGCATTGAATTCGGAAGAATGATAAAAATAAAAGATACGACTGCAATTCTCATTCAACAGATGCTTTCGGGTATTGAATTATTTGCCGGCGCTAAAAAAGAAGAGAAATTCGGACATATTGTGCTTTGCGGACTTGGTGGTATATTCATCGAGGTATTAAAAGATGTAAATTCAGGACTTGCTCCATTGACAAAAGATGAAGCCATAAGAATGATTCGTACACTTAAAGGTTATGGTATCATAAAAGGAGCCAGAGGACAGGAAGGAGTAAATGAAGATATTTTTGCTGATATTGTCATACGCTTATCTGCACTTGTTATCGCAGCTCCTGAAATATTCGAAATGGATTTGAATCCCTTGTTGGGCAGGAAAGATAAAGTTGTTGCAGCAGATGCAAGAATAAGAATTGAAAAATAATAAATGTGGCGGAGTTATGCTCAACCGTAAATAAGTTTTGCGGGTACTTCCTTTGCCATCACATTGATATCTGATTCACTTACTCCCTGCGCCAATAATGTTTTTATAAACATCTTCCAGCCGGGTACGGGATTGTTTCCAGGTTGTCCGGCATCAGTTATCAGAACGAGCTGTTCAGCACCTTTTTCTTTTATGAGTTCTTTTATTAAAGCAAAAGAATAATCGAAAGCAATGATCCAGTTCTGCATTCCCGCCCAAGGAACGCATGAACATTCAGCAAATTCAAGATATCCGCCAAGGTCAATCATTTCTTTCGCTTCAGCAGGATTTAATATTGTCATTTCCTGTGTTACGTGATCCAGCAAAACTTTCACATTCATTTTTTTCTTTTTCACATATCTTAAAATAGCCGCCTTTTCTTCATTCGAAATATGACAGGAAGATAACGCCACTCTTTCGCATTTTGAATTATCATTATACTGTGCCAGCAAATCGAGGACGTCTTTCATTTCTTTGGTAAGTTCATCAGCTCCTTCGGTTACAGCTATTCCGCCCGTGGCGCCCATTGCCTGTTTCTGGTGTTTTGCATCTAATGATGGCAACCATACCTCTTTACATTTTCCGTAATCAAGAGCTGTTTTAACAGCCTTCAGATTCATGCCGCCAACTGTTTCATTCAGGACTATTCCTCCGTAAACTTCCACCGGTTTAAATTCAATTCCGGCTTTCGCTTTTTCTTTTGCCATACGGTTAAGAAAGTCCTGAATAATAATTGCGCAGTTGTTCGACATGGTGTTGTGGTCCTTGAAAACAAGGGCTTTCATTCCGGCTTCGCTCGCTTCTATGCATGTTTCAACCATCGTGGGTCTGCCCGGCAACCAGCCTCCTAACGGAGCGCCATGAATATGAACATCTATGACGCCTTTCAGGATTTCTTCAACTTTTTCAGGTTCTACAGGTGTCCCCGGATTAAAATATAGATACGGCCATGCAGGATGCGAACGTTTTTTTAATTCTTCTTCGGTGATTACTCTGCCGAAAGGGCGTTTTGCCCATTCTTCGTTAGCTTTACTCATAATTGAATATCATGTGATTGGTTTGTCGTTTTTATAGATACAAATTTTAGTGTGATTGACTATTTTGACACTACGGAAACTGTTCCTTTAAGTATATTATCCAAAGGATCTCTTAAACTGATGATATAATAGTAGGTTCCTGGTGAAACCAGATTCCCGTTATATGTGCCGTCCCATCCATCCTTTCCTTTATAGAGCACCTGTCCCCAGCGGTTAAAAATTTTAAGGTCCAGACCTTTTACAAAAATATCATTGACGCCATCTACATTACAAGGAGTGAATGCATTGGGTATGGGTTTGATTTCAATGGACAACGAATCTCCTTCCACGCCACAGCCGTTGTCGGTGGCAATTACTGAAACCACAGGCGTGCCAGTCAGGGAAGAAGTCGTATAAACATTGCTGCTGCCCGATTGAACAAGAACGTTGTCAATGTAAAAATAATAATTGTCATAACCTGCCGGAATAGCAGTAAATGTAATGGTTTGGCCAATATAAATATAAGATAGAACGGCGTCACTTGATATATCTATGTCAGGAACAGTAGTAATAGAAACAATGGTTTGTGCTACGGCAGAACAACCATTTGTATCAGAAACCGTGACTGTATAAGTTCCCGCAGCATCAGTTGTAGCGCTGATTATGGAAGGGTTCTGAGAAAAACTGCTGAAACTGTTCGGCCCCGTCCATGAATAGGAATTACCACCCGAAGAAGTAAGGTTAAGTGTGCTTTCTTCGCAAACGGGACTGTTGCTGCTTGCCGATGGTGAAGGATTTGCATTGATTGTCACAATAATATTATCCGTATCCGTACATCCATTACTTGCTGTTACCAGAAGAGTATATGTTGTTGTAGCAGCAGGATTAGCTACCGGATTGGGTATTGTCGACGAACTTAGTCCGGTCAAAGGGCTCCAGCTGTAGCTTCCCCCGCCGTTGGCATTGAGTTGGGCTGAATCGCCCGGGCATAATGCTACATCAGATCCTGCATCTGCACTTGGAGCAACCGTATCCTGAGTAATTATAATACTTTCTTCATCCGTACATCCGTTTACCACAGTTACTGTTACGGTATATATCCCGGGTGAAGTTATGGAAGCACTGTCATTGCTGCCTAAACTTCCACTCCAGGAATACGTCCCGCCACCTATCGCTGTAACACTGATTGATGTCGTTGTACAGGTCAGTTCTGTTGTACCGCTGTTATTGGTAATGTCCGCAGTTGGCGCAGCAATATCTTGTGTAATGGTGATACTTTCAGTATCTGTACACCCACTAGTAGTTACAGTAACTGTATATGTACCGGGTATCGTTATTGCAGTATCGGCATTGCTGCCTAACCCGCCGCTCCATGCATAGGTTCCGCCGCCTGTTGCGGTTACACTTATTGACGTGGCGCTACAGGTCAGTTCTGTCGTGCCGCTATTATTGGTAATACCAGCAATAACTTCAGAATATACTGTAACAGTGATCTGGTCAACATCCGAATCTCCCACATTATCGGTTACGGTTACTGTATAGGTGGTTGTTGAAGTAGGAGTTGCTGTGGGATTAGCTATGGTGGCATCATTCAGACCTGTTATAGGTAACCATGCATACGTATAAGGCCATGTTCCGCTTGAAGCTGTGGGGCTTCCTCCAATAACAACACTTCCTCCATTGTTCGGATGGCATATTGTAGCATCAGGGCCGGCATCAGCAATAAGGCTGGGAGAAAAGCATGCCGTGGTATTTGAAATTTCAATAGAAAACGGTGAAATTGCGCCACCGGTTCCGTCTACAACCAAGTAATAAGTTTCTCCAATTGTCATTCCAGACAAATTTAATTGCATATTAGCATCAGAGCCATTAAAATATTGAGGACTGATGTAGTCATCATTAAGAAGATCTTTTGGGCATCCACCCGGCAATATTTCCCAGTCATTTGCCACACACGTGTCACCGCCAGATTTTATTTTAAGCGCTATTATTTGCAAACTTGCTGTAATACCGGATATTGTCATATATGAAGTTGTAGCTGAAGGTACAAAATGAAACCATGCAGAATTATTTTGTGCTCCGTTCCAGCTGCATGAAGGGCTCCAGAAAGAAGAAGTAGTAGATGGGTCGGTAGCAGCATCCCCCGGGTTTTCAAATCCGTTATTTGTTCCGATAGTAATAGTTCCTGTGCCAATACACTCGCTTTTTGAACATGTATCGTTTGCATATGAACTGATTATATTATTGTAAACCAACGCAGGCGCAAAAACAAGATCAACATGGTTATATCTGCATCCTTGTTGTACGCCGTTTTCTGTAATTGTCACAGTCCAGGTGCCATTTGGATCTTCACCATATAAATTGTTAAATGACGAACCTGTATTTATCTTATAATAACCTATATGCCATGGTTCGGCACTTCCCGCATATACACTTGGATATTGCAGAATGCCGTCATCGGATCGGAATTTAACATTAATTTCATTTGCAGTATTCGGGAAAGAGGATGGAATAGCCGGATCACCGACAACTATTGTAATATTTGTACCTGCAGGCGATTGCAAAATAATGGTGTATCTTGAAAAGCTGTAACCGGCGTCAGCCTGGCTTCCTAAATGTATATTTACCTGAACAAGCTCTGATGAAGCGTCAAGTACGGAAGGCAATCCACTTACAGTAATTGTTTTCGTAAGCGTTGCATTCCATGAATTTGGCGCTGTAGCTACATTATTGGTAAAGGTTTGTGCTGTTGAGTCAAGTATCCGAAAGAACAAAAACAGTAGTAGTAGAAAAAAAGTCTTTTTTGTACTATAAATTTTGTTGCAACGCTTTAAAAAAGATACTCCATATATGAGGATTACAATTTTACGATTGTTCACAAGTATTAAATTATAGTTTATAAAAAAAATTGCTCTTGGGTTGGCATCCCTGCTATATTGTGATTTTACAATTAGGAATGCCAAGTGTACTTTCTTTTACAAAGATAGAAAAAAACCTAAAGAAAAGCATTTTGATTTTTATCTATAAAAATTTCTTTATTTTGCTATGTTACAAAGCTATCTTTACTGCATGGTTTTGTATGTATGAACTTATATTTATTTAAATAACCAATTGCCCGAATCCCAGCAAATACCCCAATTTCCTATAAGTCCAGGGATATGGTGAATCGAGCTGTAATACTTTTTGCCAATTGTTTCTTAGCTCATTTATATCATTTTGCTGCCACATTGCGCTCAATAACAGTCCCATATTATCCGCATATTTACCTATGGCCTGCGCTCCTATTACTTTTCCTGATTTCAGGATTACTCTGAGATAATCGGTGTTTTTTTCTTTTTCAATAATTGTTATATCATTTTTTTCTTTGACCTGCTTCATTGTTTTTCCGAATGATGAAGCATACGTTTTAAAGAAATGCGCCCTTGCAAAAGGATAAGCGCCTGTGTAATTAACATCGTAGTCGGATATGTTTTTTGCAATAATATCAGCTTGTTCAATGGCATTATGTTTTAACTGAAAATTGCAGTTTTCAGTTGAAAAAGCATCAGGCGTCTCTGCGCAATCGCCACAGGCGTATATGTTTTTAACATTGGTTTCCATTTTTTTATTAACCAAAATTGCCCGTCCTGTTTGTACTCCGGCTGATTCTGCAAGCGATTTATCCAACACCACGCCTGTTGCTATTACCACAGTATCACATGGGATTTTGCGTTTATCGGTTGTAATACCGGTAACATTTGTACGACCTTCTATACTTATTACTTTTTCGCCGGTAAATATTGAAATGCCGTAATTATTCAGCGCTTTTTCGAGCAACCTGGCAGCAGGTTCATCAAACATAGTTGGCAAAATCCAATCTAAAAGTTCAATGATAAAGACATTATATCCTTTTCTTTTAAGCGCTTCCGCTGCCTCGATCCCTATAGCGCCCGAACCAATAACAACAGCAGTTTTGCCTTTATGAGAATTTAATTTGTCGGCTTCAAAAAGTTGTTTGCAACTGAATACGCCTTTTTTATTTATGCCTTTGATTTCAGGAATAAAAAGATTTCCGCCATAAGCCAGAATAATTTTATCGTATTTAAATTCATTACCCTTTTCAGTAATTGCTTTCTTTGATTTAGAATCAATCGAAATAGCTTTATTATCAAGGATAAGATTGATATTATTCTTTTTATAATCATCAATATTTTTTCTGAAAATTACATCTCTTGTCACTTCGCCGCTTATAAAATATGGCAGGGAACAAGGATCGTATTCAGGAAATTTTTCCGCTGAAATAATTGTGATATCGCATGGATAGTTTAAATGCCGGAGTGTAAAGGCAACATGGTTACCCGCTATTCCGTTTCCTATGATGACGATATTCATGGTCGAACTATTTTTTTAAAGCCCCAAATTCCAAGCTCCAAGCCCCAGGTCCCGATGAAAATACCGGTTATGGAATTTGAAGCTTGGAATGTGTCCTGCCGCTCTGTTTCCTTCTTTTTGAACTTGTAAGAAATCCTTACAAGTTGAACTTTCATCCAATTCGCCTTTTTCAGTGGTATAAATTATTATCTGCGAATTATTTTCCATTGCTTTTTATTTTTTGTCAGATAAATTTGTTTATTCTTTTACAAATTTTTTCATCGAAATTCCCGGCAGGCACGGCCTTTTCCATTTTCAGTTGACTACAATTTGTAGCCAACAGGCTACCTTCTGCTTTAAGCCTGGTTTTTAACACACTCCAATACTTTCGTGCATTTGGGCTTCCGGTAAGTATTTTTATTACATCTACAATGCTGAAATACCATTTTTCATGTTCATCGTCCCATGCAGTACGAACCTTTTTGCTTTCAAATAATTTGATGGCAGTTTCTTTGGTCATATATATTTATTATGAATCTTGAATTTTAAATTATGTTTACATCGCTGAAGGCAAATACTTTGGGATGTTTAGTTTATAGTAATATTTTATTCTACTTGATAATGTGCTTGCAAATACGATAGCTATTTCCCCTCTACAATTTTTATTTCATCTTCGGTTAACCCATATAACTCATAAACCAGATTGTCTATTTGCGTATCGAGGGCTTTGCATTTTTGTTCGTAGTAGTTTTTGTCTTTATCGGTTTTAGCAGTTTGCAGTTGTTTTTTTGCTTCGAGCATTTGCTCCACTAATTGAACCATTTTATCGTGCTTTTCTTTTTCGGATTTGTTGTTGAAATCAATTTTGCAAATAGGAATTGCTTCAATTTCTGACTTTTTTATTTTAGGAAATATAGATTTGAAATCCGAATTATTTTTTAACCAAAACCATCTACCTAAACTGCTATTAATAATGGCTAAAAAGAATTTTAGTGCATATTCGCTTATTGAAATTATATTATAAAGAGTGTTTAAAGTATAATGATTTTGTTCGTCGTAAGTTGCAACAGGAGTTTTACCAATTTGACGAATTAATATTTTCGGATTCAAAAAATATTTTTCATTCCTTTTCCTATGTAGCCAATCACCATAATGAACAAAGACATTTCTCCAATTCAGCATATATGTATTTATATCTTTACCATCTAAAACTTTTTTCCATGTTTTATCACTCTCATTATTACATAAAAAATCTGCTTTGGTGTCACTTCCATGACTCCCTCCTAATTGAATTCCTATACAAATTTCTGTTACCTCTCCAAGTTTAATAGAAGGTTTTAAAATTTTATTTAGTAATTCTTCAGAAATATCGTCAATTGCGACATTGAATTTGAAATTTTTGTTTGATAAAAATCTTTCTTTAGGAATGCTTTGCAATTCTTCATTTTCAATTCTAATCAAACTATCACCTTTACTTTTTTTAGTTTCAATTACTAATATTACTGTTTCTACTTGAGCCTTATCAAATACTCTGTTCTTAAATACGCGAATTGTTTCTAAAGAATAATTTTCTAAAATCAGTTTTCTGATTTTAGCTGCATTTTCATTTACAAGAATAGTGTTAGGAATTATAAAACTAAACCTTCCATTTTCTTTTAAAATTGAAAGTGCCCTTTCACAGAAGAAAACATAGAGATCATATTTTCCTCCATATGATTGGTATTTTGTAGAAATATAATTTTTCACTTCATTATTAAAAGTCTCTCTCCCCAAAACATACGGAGGGTTTCCAATCACAGCATCAAAGCCGCCTTTAATTTTACTTTTATATGGTATCATTGGATCGTTCACTTGGGCTATATCATTATCTCTTTCTTCGTCTATTCCAATATCTGGTATAAAAATATATCCTTTCTCTGTTTTACTTTTAAATACCTCAGGAAAAGCATATTTAAAATCCATCGGATTTATTTTGCGTTCTTCCTCTGCACTTACTTTAAT
>Ga0265292_1002490_pt1 | contig 12670 bp, 12 predicted proteins | sample Munlanlewell296A_FD_189080 | JGI IMG/M metagenome (GOLD analysis project Ga0265292, IMG submission 189080) | Leachate microbial communities from a municipal landfill in Southern Ontario, Canada - Leachate well 296A | ecosystem: Engineered > Solid waste > Landfill > Unclassified | place: Canada...
AACAACCTTTTTAAGATAACTTTTTTCCGGCTATCAGTTTGGGAGAGAAAATTTCCGTATTCGCTGGTAACGGCTTAAATCAAATGAAAATTTATGGACTAAAAAAGGTTATTAGACAGACTGCCGTGCCCTTTAATAACTGAAAATAGGAGGCATTAGAATGAATTTTGTTCAATGGATAATATTATTTTCATCAATTGGGTTTGTAATCGTCATCGGTATTGTTGGTATGCTGGGTGCAGCAGCACTTATGGTTTGGCTATCATTAAAAAAGCACACATTTATGTATTATGGTTCTAAAACAAAGATGATAGTTCGATTGAATCGTGATCATATTCCAGTGGATGGGATTGTAACTGGAGATTTAGAAGTATTCATGAATTCTCCACTTAACCCTTCCCCGGGCACTACTCCACCCAAAAATACAAAATTTACCTTTCCACCTTCAGGTCCACTGATTCCACCTAATAAAATAACCTGGACCGTACCTGTCCCAGCAACCGGCGAAGTAGTTTTCACTCCGAACTCAACATCATTATCAACAATCGGTAGTGTAAACTTCACGATATCATCTAGCAATTATGAAGGACCGGCTAAAATTATCATAACAGAAGTTAATACTGGTGAAACTATAGTTATAAATCTACAGGTACAATAAGTGCCATACAGTACAATTTATTTCTATTTCTGATTACCCCCCTCTCACCTCTTTCATTTTATTCCTCTTCCCTGAATTTTATTTGAAAATCACAATTCGATTTTACTCTTCAGATAAGCCTTATTTTTTAGAATTCTAATCCAAAAAAGTAAGGAAGTCATATATTGTCGGGTAAGACAGCATGTGAGCTAATTAATCTGATCATTCACATAGATCAAACATTCCTGAAGATTCGTATTGCATAATCAATTGCATATGGTGTAAAGTCATCTCCAATTTTTTCCCCAAGCAAGCTATTTTACTTTATTTGCAATATTATTTACTGTTAATTATTTCACAGTTAAATTTAAGATTGTCATTATGACTTAATTTGAAGCCAAAATTAATGACTCTTAATGAAAGAGATAAAAGTATTAACTAAAAACAAAAAAACTATTATGAAGAAAAAAGATTCAATCTCAAACGTAGCCAAACTTTCAGGAGTTTTCCTGATATGTGTTGGAATGAGTATCCTATTCAGCCGTTGCGAAAAAACTAATAAAGATGTTCCAGTACCTATAGAGAGGGGAACTGATAGTTACAATATTGCTGATTGCGCACCCCAGGATTATGTGGATGCGTTAATTGCTGCAACAACCAATGGAGAAATTGGTTTAGCTTACTCTAAGGTTCCAAAAGGAAATTGGTTTTTAGATATACCACATTCATCAGTAAGTTGGAAAACTGCTTATATGGGATATGGTTCCTTTTTAACTGGTAAATTTAGTTGGTTCGCATTAAAGAATTTCTCCTTTGATGAAAAAGATCCATCAAAAATTGCCTTTGAAGCAAAAGTTTATCTTAATTCAGTGGTTACAAGTCAGATCCTTAGAGATGATGGTTGCTTGTTAACTACATATAAAACCAATGCTTCTTATAAAGATGAACCTGCAAACTTAGCGACAATTAAATCTACTAGTGCTAGTTATCATACTGATGATGCAGGCTATACAGTTTTAGCTGATTTAACTTTCCTTGGTGTTACTCGCAAGGTAACCATGGATCTGTATTATGTGAATAAGCATACATTTACAACCTATGACTTGATAAGTTTTGACGCTGAATTTCCGTTTAATGCTATCTCGGACTTTGCTCTTGGCTCCACTAGCGTTGCAGATATAGTTACGGTTAATCTGAATCTGAATTTTAAGAATAATAAATAATTATCATTTCAGTAAGCTAAATATAAGAAATATGAAGCCTATTGTATATTTGTGTATTATTGCTGTTTGTCTGTTCGCCTCTTGTGAAAGTAGCTATGTTGAAGCACCGGAGCCGATACCAGCTGTAAGTTTTAACAATGATATACTCCCAATTTTCGTTTCGAATTGTCATAGTTGTCATGAAATCGGTAAAGTTTTTCCGGGGTTAATTCTAAGTACCGACAAGGCTTATAATCAGTTACTATTTGATGGCACAAATGCTCCGTATGTAAATACTAATGATCCTGTTGCGAGCAAATTATACTTTAAACTTAACCGAGATATGCCCCCATTTGGATTACTTCAAAGTAACGAAATAGCAAAGATATTGAAATGGATCCAGGATGGTGCTAAAAACGACTAAAATTTACCTTATGAAACTCATTCTTGTCGCTATTGCATTAATAATTGGAATTAGTTCAGGATTCTCGCAAGAGAATCCTGAAGTTTCTGAAACAACCAAACCTAAAGAGTCCCCTAAATTGATTAGAGACTCTTTTGAGGATATTATATTGATAAACAATCAAACCTCAGAGGTACTTAGAAAGAATACACTTCAACTGGAGATTCAACATCGGTTTGGAAGAATCGACCAAGGGTTTCAGATGGGGAATAATTTTGATTTATTAGGAATATTCGGGTCTTCAAATATTCGTGTTGGTGCTAATTTTGGATTATCAGACAGAATAATGATTGGGATTGGTGGGACAAAAAATAATAATCTATACAATTTGCAATGGAAATATAATATTTTTCGTCAAACAGAATCTATGGGGATGCCTGTATCTGTTACTTATTATGGCAATACAGCTATCAACATTTCGACAAACTCGGATTTCGTCACGGTTTCAAAAAGACTATCTTATTTCCATCAAATACTTATTTCTCGCAAATTCAGCAATAAACTTTCCTTACAAATTGCCTCATCAATAGCCCATTTCAATATTATTGATACTATCCGTTATCAAGACATTTCGCATAATAATTTTAGCTTTTGTTTTAGTGGGAGATATAAATTCTCAGCACAAACATCTTTTATATTTGAATATACACAACCTCTGACTATCTCTGAATCGGTTGGCACCAAACCTGATTTAGGTATTGGCGTTGAGATTGCCACTCGAAGTCATGCTTTTCAGCTATTTGTTGGTACTGCGAATGCAATTATTAATCAATATAATGTTGCATATAACGCACTGGATTTAACTAAGGGAGAGTTACAACTCGGTTTTAATATTATACGTAGGTGGAATTTTTAATGGTGTAATAAATATGCATATCATTATCAGGTACTGTTCAATAAACATTTAAAGAAATATGAAATTATTAAAAGAGGGAATGAAAATGAAATATCTGAAGAATATAATTTTGCTTTCTGCCATGGCTGGAGTTTGCCTGGGATTTAAACCTGCGAAGAGCCCTAACCAACCCATCTTTGGAAATATTGGAAAGGAGTATCACCTGTCAAAATCTTTCAATTTTTATCCGCAAGAGAAAGATACTTCAAAATGGGTGGCTCCTGCAGAAGCCGATAATCTTAAAAATCCGATTGAAGTCAACAAAGAGACCCTGACTGAAGGATCGAACCTTTTCAAAATAAACTGTAGATCCTGTCATGGCCGACTGGGTGATGGGAAAGGGGTTGAAGCTGCCGATTTAAGTTCAATAGTTACGGACTTCACTAATTCCGATTTTCTTAAACAAACCGACGGGGCAATATTTTGGAAGATTTCTGAGGGAAGGATCATGAAAGAAAAGAATGCCCAGAGGAAGGATGACATGGAAGGGTTTAAAGATGATTTGGAGGGAAATGAAATATGGCTACTGGTAAATTATATAAAGACTTTTTCGAATGAAGAAGTTAGATAGTTGCTTGCATGGATGATCATTTGAATCACAACCAAAGATTCCTAAAACAGTTCGTACCTCTAATCATACTTTGCATTATATTTAGCTTATCTGGAGCCCAATTTCAGAATGTTTTTGGGCAATCTAATGCAGCTGATATTTTTGACGAGTTTTGCGCAGATTGCCATTCAATTGGTGAAGGGGATATGAAAGGGCCTGATCTTCTTGGAGTTGAACAAAAACATACTGAAGATTGGTTGATAAAATTTATCCAGTCATCCAAAACAGTGATCAATTCAGGAGACCTTAAAGCAATTTCAACATGGGAAAAATACAACAAGGGCAACATGCCTGATAATAAACTTTCCGAAGCTGAAATTAAGTCATTGATTGATTATATCAGAAGCTTTAATAAAAACATAGTAGAAGAAAATTACATTAGTTCATCAACTAACGGTGAACCGGAGACATCAGATGGAACAGGAAAGACAATACAGAATCTTAATTCTAAAGTCAATGAGTACGAAAGTAAGCTGCAAAATATTGAAAAAAAATTAGATATTATTCTGGAGTTTCATAAAAAATCATTCTCGGCCAGGATTACAGATGAAGAAATTAATAAAGGGAAAGAATTATTTGAAGGTCATAGACCTTTTTCAAATGATGTTCCTGCTTGTATTACATGCCATAATACTTTTAAAATAGATACGCTAAATTGGAATCCTTCAGCTTATGATATTGCTACAGCATTTTCTCAACGAAAAAATGTGGATATGAGCGATATTATAATTAATCCAGTATCTGATAAAATGAAAGAGGTTTTAAGGAATCACGAATTAACAGATGATGAAGCATTTTATATCACTGCTTTTTTACAAAGCATTGAGAAGACTGGCCTAAAAGAACATGTAAAGATACCCATGAAGCTTATTGTTTTTATCCTGATAATTATCATCATGGTAATGTCTTTATTTGATTTGATTTTTACAAAAATCATCAAGTATAAGTGGATTACTTTTATTGTATTTCTTATTTCTGCCATTTTCGCAGGTAATACAATAGTAGTTAATGCTAAAAATGTAGGTCTAAGTCAAAATTATGCACCGGATCAACCCATAAAATTCTCTCATAAAATTCATGTTAAAGAAAATAAAATAGAATGTATATTTTGCCATAATAGTCCTGAATTTAGTACAGAATCTGGCGTACCTACCACTAATGTATGTATGATTTGTCACGATAAAATTAAAACTGGTCAGTTGAGCGGCCAGTTTGAAATTAATAAAATCAAAGATTCTGATAAAAATAAGAAACCAATTGAATGGATAAAAATTCATAACCTGCCAGATCATGTTTTCTTCAGCCATGCTCAGCATGTGACCGTTGGGAAAATAGATTGTCAGACTTGTCATGGAGATATTGAAGATATGGATAGAACATCACAATATTCAACTCTTTCAATGGGATGGTGTGTAAAATGCCACAGGGAAAGCGAAATCCAGTTTGAAGAGAACAATTATTATTCAAATCATGAAGAACTGCATAGAGATTTAAAGGCAGGGAAAATAACAAAAATTACTGCCGATAAAATTGGTGCAAATGATTGCCAGAAATGTCATTATTAAAAAATAATAAAATGGTGAATTTAAATTTAAATCACTTTTTGTATCTGAATTGATGAAAAAGTACTGGAAAAGTATAGAAGAAAAAAGTCAAAAAATTATTCTCCAAAAAGGAGGTGATAGTGATGTATCTCAAAATACAATTATCGGGTCCCTGATTGATGATAATACATTTAATAATACTGCCAGCAGGAGAGACTTTTTAAAAATATGCGGTTACAGTTTGACTGTAGCAATAGCTGCAAGTTGTAAAGGACCTGTAATTAAAGCAATTCCTTTTTTAGTAAAGCCTGAAGAAGTTGTATCCGGTATAGCAAATTATTATGCCTCTTCTTTAATTGATGGAAGTGATTATTGCAGTATTTTGATAAAAACACGAGAAGGAAGACCTATTAAAATTGAAGGTAACGACCTGTCATCAATCACAAGAGGGGGAACCAATGCCAGGGTTCAGGCATCAGTTTTGAGTCTTTACGATTCTGAAAGATTAAACGGACCTTTACATAGAAAAGCAAAAATTTCCTGGAATGATATAGATAAGAATGTAATTCCACTTTTAAAATCAATTAATGACAATGAAGGTAAAATAGTCATACTCTCTTCTACAATTATTAGTCCATCGACAAAGAGAGTTTATGAAGATTTTATCAAAACTTATCCCAATGCCCGAATAATTTATTACGATGCAATTTCTGCTTCCGGAATTTTGATGGGAAACAAAATATCTTTTAACAAGCAGGTAATTCCGGATTATAGATTTGATAAAGCTGATTTAATTATAAGTATTGGTGCGGATTTCCTTGGCACATGGCTTTCGCCAATTGAATATACAAAGCAATATGTTCAAAAAAGAAAACCAGACGGTAAAGAAAAGATGTCAAGACTTATTCAGTTTGAAACCGGAATGTCACTGACTGGTAGTAATGCTGATGAAAGAATTCCTATAAAACCATCTGAAGAGGGAATAATTCTAGCCAATCTTTATAATGGCCTTGCGAAAATTAAGGGATCATCAATTCATAATATTAACGTTCCTGTATCACCGGTTGAAATAAAATCTCTTACAAATGAATTGTGGGGAAACAAGGGGAAATCACTCGTAATTTCAAATAGCAATGAGGCAAGTATACAGATACTTGTAAATGCCATTAATGATTTATTAGAAAATTATGGTAATACAATCGATCTGAATACACCTTTATATGTAAAACAAGGCATAGATAGTGAAATGGAAGCCTTTGTATCAGATATGGAAAAAGGCAATGTCGATGCTCTAATCATTAATAACGTTAATCCAGCCTATGATTATTCAGATGCAGATAGATTTAAAAGAGGACTGCAAAATCTAAAATTATCAATTTCATTGGCAAACACAATGGATGAAACAGCATCATTAGTTAATTATGTTTGTCCTGATAATCATTTCCTGGAATCCTGGAATGATGCTGAACCTAAAAAAGGTTTTTTTAGTTTAGCTCAACCTGCTATTAATAAATTATTCGACACAAGGGCATCACAGGAGAGTTTACTGACATGGTCTGATAAGATTATTGATTATCACGATTACATTCAGGAATACTGGGAGAAAAGCATATTTCCTTTACAATGTAAATTTATCAGCAAGGATTTGGAATTCAGACAATTTTGGAATGAAAGCTTACAGAACGGCGTATTTGAAGTTCCCTGTTTACCGAAATCTGATAAGCAAGCCAGATTCGACTCTAATTGTCTTCAGGAAACTATATACAGCATTACTCAGAATAAAATATCTGTTTTTGGAGATATTGAACTACAGCTTACTGAAAATATAGCGATTGGAAATGGCAAGCATGGTAATAATCCATGGTTACAGGAGCTACCTGACCCAATTTCAAAAGTCTGCTGGGATAATTACGTTTCTATCTCACCTGCTGACGCTTCTGAATTGAGACTTGAAAATGGTGATATTGTTACTGTTAGTTCAGATTCTATTGAAATAGAATTGCCTGTACTATTACAACCAGGCCAGACTAAAAATACTATTTCTATTGCTCTGGGTTATGGTAGAGAAAATGCAGGTAAAGTTGGAAATAAGGTTGGAAAGAATGCATTTCAATTTGGCAGTTTTAAAAATGGGGATATTATAAATTATAGAAATGGCATTAAAGTTACTAAGACCAACAAAGAACACTTAATCGCTTTAACTCAAACACATCATTCCATGGAAGGTCGGGCTATTGTTAGGGAGACAACTTTAGCTAAATATAATGAAAACCCTTCTTCCGGTAATGAAATGCATGAAAAATATTATGGAAAAATTGGATCTCTTTATGATGAACAGAAAAAAATTGGTTATCAGTGGGGTTTATCTATCGATCTAAATGCCTGTACCGGATGTGGTAATTGCGTTATTGCCTGCCAGGCAGAAAATAATATTCCTGTGATTGGGCGGGATGAAGTCAGGAGAAGGCGAATTATGCATTGGATGCGAATTGACAGGTATTATTCAGACTCAATTGAAAATCCACAGGTTTATCATCAGCCTGTAATGTGTCAGCATTGCGATATGGCACCATGTGAAAACGTTTGCCCTGTATCAGCTACGATGCATAGTAATGACGGTCTTAACCATATGACTTACAATCGTTGTGTTGGGACCAGATATTGTATGAATAATTGCCCATATAAAGTCAGACGTTTTAATTGGTATGCATATTCCGGGAATAAAAAATTTGATTACCATATGAATTCTGATTTAGGAAGAATGGTGCTTAATCCTGATGTTGTTGTCAGGGCAAGAGGAGTTGTTGAAAAATGTTCATTATGCGTTCAAAGGATCCAGGAAGGTATTGCAAAAGCGAAACTTGAAAACCGTTTATTAGTTGATGATGATATAAAACCAGCTTGCTTGCAATCTTGCCCCGCAGATGCTATTACTTTTGGCAATATGAATGATGAAAAAAGCAAAATATCGAAACAATTGTTAGATAAACGGAATTATTATCTTCTCGAAGAATTAAGCGTTTTACCTTCTGTTGGTTATCTTACAAAAGTCCGAAATCAACCGAATGTAAGAGAATAATTATTTTCAAATTATAATGAAAAAAGTATAAATCAGTGTATGACGTCAAAATAAGAGGTCCTTTAATTAAAGGAAATAAGACTTATCATCAAATAACTGAGGATATAAGCAGATCTTTAGAACAAAGACCTGGCTATTGGTGGTACATAACATTATTATTATGTTTTGGCGCTTTAGCTTTTGGAGGTTGGGCATTATTTATGACTCTTAATGATGGTATTGGAACTTTTGGATTAAATAATACTGTTGGCTGGGGTTGGGACATTATATGTTTCGTTTGGTGGATAGGTATTGGACATGCTGGTACTGCGTTTTCTATCTTTCTTTTAATATTAGGCCAAAAATGGCGTACTTCAATTAACAGAGCTGCTGAAGCTATGACGGTTGCAGCAGTTATATGTGCAGGTTTTTTCCCGGTTATACATATGGGAAGGCCATTTCTGGCCTTTTTCATGTTTCCTTATCCAAATGACAGAGGACCCTTATGGTTGAATTTTAACTCTCCTTTAACCTGGGATGTTGCTGCAATCAGTACTTATTTGACTGCTTCTGCAATTTTCTTTTACGTAGGAATGATACCTGATTTAGCTACAATTCGGGACAGAACTGCTTCAAAGGTTAAAAAAGCTGTTTTTAACTTTTTTAGTCTTGGCTGGGTTGGCTCATCTAAAGACTGGTTGCGATTTGAAACACTCAGTTGGTTATTAGCCGGCCTTATGGCAGCATTGGTTGTATCAGTACATTCGATTGTTGCCATGGATTTTGCATCATCGATACTACCGGGATGGCATACGACTATCTTTCCTCCCTATTTTGTAGTTGGGGCAATATTATCCGGATTTTCAATGGTGTTGACAATAATGATAATTATACGAAAGATCTATAAACTTGAGGATTATATAACAGACTCTCATATTAACGCGATTTGTAAAATTCTGGTTTTCATTAGTTTGATTATGGGTACTGCGTACACAACAGAATTGTTTATTGCCTGGTATTCTAATAATGAATATGAATTGTTCACCTTTTTCCACAACCGGGTTACCGGGGAATATAAAACCGCATTCTGGATCATGTTAACAAGTAACGCAATCATACCCCAACTTTTTTGGTTTAGTAAAGTCAGAAAAAAACTATTAATTGTTTTCCTGATTTCCGTAATAATAAATATAGGAATGTGGTTTGAACGATACGTTATAGTGATAACTTCTCTTACAAAGGATTTGCTGCCATCAAACTGGGCAGATTATGAACCAACAAATGTTGAGGTAGGATTATTTATTGGGACATTAGGGTTTTTTGTAATGTACCTATTGTTGTTCTTCAAATTTCTGCCTATGATAGCAATCAGTGAGGTAAAAGGTGTTTTGAAGCATAATGATAGTAATAAATAGTATTGAAATGAAAACCAACATTATAGGAATATTCAAAGAAGAAGGATTATTAATATCAGCCTTAAGAATAATTCGTGATAAAAATATTGAAATAGCTGAAGTTTTTAGTCCTTATCCAATTCATGAGGTTTTTAAAATCATGAATAGAAAAACTAAATTCCAAATTGCGACTTTATTGTTTGCAGCTTTAGGACTAGTTCTATCCTATTTTGGTTTATACTGGACTTCAGTTATCAGTTATCCTTTGGTTTATGGCGGTAAGCCTTACCACTCTATACCTTCATTTATAATAATTTGTTTTGTCACGACCATTTGTGTTGCAGTAATTCTATCTGTTGTCGCATTTTTTATAAGATCGCGTTTATATCCGGGTAAAAAACCAACAATTATTGATTACAGAATAACCGATAATGCCTTTGTAATACTAATTAATACCAATCCGGGAATGTCGTCAGCTGATATAAAAACTATTAATTCACTTATGATGGAAAATGGGGCTGTTGAAGTTATTGAAAACTGATCATAGATAATTTTGAAATGTTTAAAATATATCGAATCAACCAAATAAAGGGGATATTATTAATGATAACGAAAAAATTAATAAGGTACCTGATTTATAGTAGCATAATTATTTTATGCATTTTACAAGTTTCTTGTGAATATGACAGGAACAAAAGAGGGTATGAATATTTTCCTGATATGGTTTACTCTGAAGCATATGAGACCTATGCACCCAACAATATATTTTCAGATGGAAAGACAGCACAACCTCCTGTTCCAGGTACCATACCCCGTAATATGCTTCCATACCAATATCCAAAAACTTCTGAAGGTTTGAGATTAGCTGGTTTGGGACTTATAAATCCCTTTCAACCTGATAATGAAAATCTGGCACGTGGGAAAGTAGAATATAATACTTTTTGTGCTAATTGTCATGGATTTGATGGTGTTGGTGATGGAAATCTGTATTCAAGTGGTAAATATCCATCAGAACCTCCATCAATAATCACAAAAGAAATGTTGGGAAAGCCCGACGGTGAATATTATCACATAATAACTGTCGGGTCTGCAATTATGGGACCTTTTGCATCTCTGATCCGACCCCAGGATAGGTGGAAGATTATTCTATATATAAAAAACGAACTTTCGAAAAAGGAAATAAATAACACACGGTAATGGATGAAAAGTATTCAATTCCACCAATATTAAAATATGTAGCAGCTATATTTGTTCTAATAGGGATATTGACTGTAAGCTTTGGACTTTATTTTGAATCAGAAGTAACCTGGGCAAATTTGCTGTTAAATAATTATTATTTTATATCTCTCGTAATAGGGGCCACATTTTTTTATTCCATACAATATATTACACAGTCAGGATGGTCTGCTCAATTTCAGAGAATTCCAATGGCATTCGGCAGTTATCTGCCCTATGCAGCCATTTTAATCTTATTTTTGATCTTTGGAATCAACCATTTGTATCATTGGTCTTTACCTGATGCCGGAGCTCATGATGTTGTTATTGAACATAAAGCTCCCTACTTAAACATTCCTTTCTTTTTTACAAGAATAATAATCTTTTTTGCATTATGGATTTTAATGACAAGATTACTTAAGAATGTTTCGATTAAGGAGGATAAGGAAAGTGGAATGAAATATTTTAATAAAAGTGAAATTTACTCTAAGATATATATATTTATTTTAGCAGTCACTTTTTCTTTATTTACCTTTGATCTGATAATGTCGATTGATGTACATTGGTTTAGTACAATTTTTGCAGTTATGAATTTTGTTTCCGGATTCTATCATGCTGTGGCCATTATTACCTTAATAATAATAGTTCTTAACCGATACGGATATTTTAAAAGTCTTAATAAAAGTCATTTACAGAGTTTTTCTAAATATTTATTTATTTTGAGCCTAATATGGGCATACTTATGGTTTATTCAGTTTTTAGTGATTTGGTTTGTAAATATTCATGAAGAGACTATCTATTATATAGTCCGGACCAAAGGAAACTGGAGAATATTTTTCTTCACAAATATTATTTTGAACTGGGCTATCCCATTTATTGTTTTATTGTCAGGGAAGGCAAAACAAAGTAAGCCAGTATTATTGTTAATTTGTTTTATATTGATAATTGGCCAGTGGGTTGACTTATATCTTCAGATAATGCCTGGGACAGTTGGGGAACCCGGTATAGGATTGGTTGAAATCGGAACCTTTGTCGGATTTAGTGGTCTTTTCATTTTAATAGTATCCAGAGCTTTAAGCCTGAGTCCTATTATTCCCAAAAACCATCCATATTTAAATGAGAGTATTAATCATCATTTAGATTAAAGTTTCGGGTCAACAAAATTGAAACTGAATTGATTCAAAAAAAATCAGTTCTCCGAACGCTTTAATCTGTCCGTCAACCCCAAAACCCTGTTTTTCTTGACTTGGGATTCTACATTCAAGGAAAAACCAGTTGCCTTGATCACCTTTTGCCAGAGTAAATTGACCATACTTGGACGGAGTTAAATGATTGTTTTTAAGCTATGTATGTTAATTATAATCGAACAAGAACTATTCTCTAAATTAAAGATGTCGGTAATCAACAATACAAAAAATGTTCCTCAATTTGGTACAATTCAGAATGTTGGCGATGAAGGAGGAGATTTCATATTTGTTCATAGATAATTCCACCCATCTATACTTACCAGCCTATCTTCTTAATATAGGGCATCTCTAAAAACTCATTGTTGATATATATGCCTGATTGTTAATAACATAAAGTTGATTTTATTGACTATGTTTTATATCTTAGCAAGAAAAGCACGAGATGAAAAATATAAATGATTTAGG
>Ga0265292_1002491_pt1 | contig 12666 bp, 14 predicted proteins | sample Munlanlewell296A_FD_189080 | JGI IMG/M metagenome (GOLD analysis project Ga0265292, IMG submission 189080) | Leachate microbial communities from a municipal landfill in Southern Ontario, Canada - Leachate well 296A | ecosystem: Engineered > Solid waste > Landfill > Unclassified | place: Canada...
CAACTTTTTTGCGGTTGAACAATATTGGTATGGTTGACCGCAGAGAGGCAGTCTATACGGCTGATAATCTTGGTGATGATACAGTAACTCAAAATAGATTGTACGACTTACAACGGTATGTCTCAGCTCATATGAACACTGATATGGACAAGGGGGTGTTCCTAATTGCTACCTATAATCGCGACAAACAAAAATTATTAGCTGATGCTTCAAAAGGACCTAGTGGAAATATTTATAAACAAGCCCAAGATGTTTGTGCGCCCCGTTTTATAAACTGGTCACCAGCGTACGTACAGTGTACGATTAACGAATTAGACAAATATCCAGCAGGTGATGATCTTAACAAATCAGTAAATTTACCATCTAGCCCATATTTGCATGTTTATTCATCTCCATTATGGTCACCTGATTTTGCTGGCTGGTCATTAATTGTTTGTGTAGTAATTTTGATAATGATAATTTCTCGATTTATAGGTGTTGGTATCTTGAAAATACTACTCCGGCATCACTATAAAAGCATTTAACCGTTGACATCAGGCGCCACGGTGGTGTACTCTAGCCATTGTATAGTACTAATAGGAGGAATAGGAGTCTTATGGCTTACAAGCACACAAACTCAAAGGGTATCACATATTATTTACACAGCACCGAAGTTACGCTTCGTGGTGGCAAACTACAGACTATCTACTTTTTTGCAAAAGTAGAAAAGAATGCAAAAGGTCATCCAGTAGACCTACCAGCAGGTAGTGTTGTAAAAGAAAATCCACGTAATGGATTTTTGACAGTTTCAAAGAAAAAATAGTCTAATTTAAGACTTGCACCATTAGCGCGTTTGGTAGTATAGTATTAATCAAACAAACAGGTGCCATAAATGCCCCTTCGGGGGCATTTTTGTTTCCTACTCACATTGACCCAGTATAATAATTATGCTATAATATAAATATGTCAGAAAATAACCCAGATCAGTTACGAATGGATTTTAATCATGTAGACCCACATTTTCAGGAATTGTGTGACAATCTTGGTATATCAGTTGATGAAGTTGATAGACGAGCAGATTCTATGGGTTCTTATGGTGATGCATGGCGATCTTTTGGAGCTTTGCAATCACAAATTGATGAATTATACAGAGGTCCATCAGATTCAGGTGAGACATCATCTAAAGTTGTTGATGATGAAGTAAAAACTACGGAAACTGATGCATCTGTGAATATTCGTGAAAAGGCTTCACATATATTGTATGCTGGTCGAAACCTTGCAGAGGCGAATGGTAAAAAAGGACTTATCTATGCAATAGAAACTGATCACCCATCCGTGAGAGGTAAATATAACCATAGTGATATTCCTAGATTGAGCATAAAAGCCAATAGATGTATGACTATTGGGAAAAATGCTCTCAGAAATGCTTATGGCGACCCCGAGGCACTAGTTGAAATTGGTTTTGATCGTAGCGAAGTAGAATCAGACATGGAAGACAATGAAAGAGAATTTGACGATAAATATATTGGCCCAAACCCTGAACAGAAAAAAAATCTGGCGAAACTTCGAAAAAACCAAAAACGCATTTTAAAATAACCCACGAAAATATCTAACAGGAATATTATTATTTTAGATAAAAACAATACATAAATAAAAAACAGAGACAAAATATCTCTGTTTTCAACCATAAGCGTTATGGTGGGGGCGGTTGGAATTGAACCAACTACCAAGTGGTTATGAGCCGCCTGCTCTAACCGGTGAGCTACGCCCCCATTTTTCAGTCCCTCGACAGGGACTAATGGACATTATAGCCTATTTCACCCTGTTAGGCTATAATATATTTAGGTAATTATGAAAAAAATAAACATCCGTCGAATATATTATCGTTTCAGACATGAATATCTGACCTTAAACAATGTGGTTATTGTCATTGCATTTATTATCGCTGCAAATTGGGTTTGGGGATCATTAGAGATGATGCAGCGAAATTTTTCATTGCAAAAAGAATTAGATGATAAATCTCGACAACTAATCGTGGCACAATTAGACAGCGAAAATGCCAAATTAGAACAACGTTATTACAAAACTGATGAATACAAAGAACTTGCCGTCAGACAACGACTAGGCTTGGTTCAACCAGGTGAAAGAGTATTAATTTTGCCACCAAATTCTGAGGCAGTAAAAAATGCCGATAAAGCAGCCCAGGTAAAACCATCAGTCACAATTGTACAAACTAGTAATTTTAATCAATGGATGAACTTTTTATTCGGCGGGAATAGTCAAAGGATTTCAAAATAGTTAGCTATTGGAATTTGGCTAATGGCTAATAGCACTATTCTAGAGCTTGCAAAAGTCGTTTACATCTGTTAATGTGGTATGTGCATCGCGGGGTGGAGCAGTGGTTAGCTCGGATGGCTCATAACCATCAGGTCGGTGGTTCAAATCCACCCCCCGCAACCAAGAAAGATTTCGAAGTTACTTCGGAGTCTTTTTTGATTGGTGCGTATCTGTAAAGTGAGCTAATCTTTGTGGTTCCAAAACCACCTGTATCATAGTCGTATACCAGTCCCTCTGGGAACAACATGTTTTGGAACCTTTGCTGGTTTTCGAGGTTAGATACTTCCCATTGTTTATCGACTTGTTCCATTACATTAATTGCCAAATCAATGTCAGCTTCTTGAATGTTTTGAACCCCAATAAGCTCATCTAGCTCGCCAGTAATACGGAACTTATCTTTATCGAATTCATCAACCAGCTCATTCTTCTCCTGCAAAGTTAGCAAATCATTGCTATATTTTTTGATTGCACCCATTCTACTGTTGGCAATATCATCTAGCACTCTTCTTAGGCGACTAATCTTTCGGTTAAGCTTACCTAAGTGTTGATTTGATTCATTGATTAGAACTTCTTTATAAAGCTTTAGAATATTCTCCTCGGGTTTTATTTGCTCCATCAGCTCTTTGAAAGCGTCGTGCATAGTTGTCGTCTTTATAGAGCGTACTTTACCCTTACAGCTTGACCTAGAACAGTGGTATCGAGGTGATACGCCTCCTGCTCCAGTTCTAGGGGCGGAAGCATATAATGCGTTATTACAATTAGGGCAGAGTACAAGACCTTTTAATGGGTAATCAGGGTGATTTTGCTTTCGTGTTTCACCTTTTTTAGTATTTGGTCCATAAAGTAATGTCTGATTAATTTTAAATATGTCTTTTGAAATGATTGGTAAGTGTTTACCCTCAACAAGTTCATATTTAGTGAAGTTATCAGAAACATAGCCTGCATATGTCGGGGTCTTGATTAGACGATTAATTGAGTCCTGACTTAATTTTTTGCCATATCGGCTACGCAACCCTATATCAACAGCGTAACGTGTTAATTCAGCCTTAGAAATGTCACCTTCTGAGAAGCGTTCTAGCACGTCTTTTACTAGTGGAGCAGTACTATTAGGCTTTAGGGTTGGACGTGGCTTACCGACGTCATTAAGCATTTTAAAAACAGAATAGCCGATTAGGGGTGGATGTTGCCAGTATCCTTGCATTGCAAGAGAGGTCATATTGTCTACAGTAAAATCTCGCTTATTTTCATTGTCCATTTGACCAACCATCACATGCATTATCTCCATAAAATGCCCCATAGCGGAGTCATCGAATTGTTCCGTTGCTGAGCGGACAGTAATTCCAATTGAAGTTAGTTTATATCTAAAGCCCATGATATAACTGTCAATGTCGCGTGAAGCACGGTTCATTTTATATACAATCACATGGTCTATCTTTCCACGTTGCTCGATAGCCCTATTCAATAAATTTTGTAGCTCGACTCTGTCGGCATTCTTACCACTCTTTGCTTCATCTTCAAACCAATCAACAACCTCCATGTTGTTATTATCAGCATACTTTTGTATCGTTGAGCGTTGTGTCTCTGGACTCTCGCCATCAATTTGTCTTACGCTAGATATCCTAACGTAGGCTAGTGCTTTTTTTCTAGGTTGAGGTAGTTTATCAATGGTTGTGTTCATTCTTGGAACCATTATAACCCAGTTGATGACGTGCCATCAACTGTAAAGTTATCAATAAGTCTATCACTTGGGTATCAGAAAGTTTATCACTACTAGATTTACCTAACAACTGACGAGCCCTTTTTATGGTAATAGTTAAGTTATCCGCTAAACTGTCGACAGTGTCAGTTGACGATTGGTGGTATAGCGACTGCTTCTTATCGGAAATCATACCCCAATTGTGATTCAATTAGAGGTACATGTCAGACCCTGTTTAATGGTTGCTTAAAGCGTCTGGTTTAAATTTATTATAATAGCGTTCTAATGATTCCTCACTCTTATACTGGTTTGGAGAACCTTTGTAAAAAGGTAATTTACCCACAGTATATAGTTCGAATATCTCTCGAAATGTAAGTTTTTTCTTTGCTTTAAAGACGGCATATATCAGTTCATGATTTTCTGGTGGTTTGCGTTTTGTATTGGTCTTACCAATAAAAGCGTCTCTAAAAACTGCAAACTCATTCCAAAACTCTATGAACTCTGCCTTTGTGATTGTAATATCAAAAGTTAACACGTATTTTTTTAGTTTAGGGTCAAAAGTTAGCCCACCTTTACGTTCAACGTTCTTCTCCAGATATATGGTGTTTCTTGTGTCGAAGAATAGAAGGTCAAAACCAGTAATTGCATATTTCTTCCTGATTGTATTTGTATCATCCTCATTGATATCTAGTTTATTAAAGTCATTTATAAAATCTGGGTCGTTATAAACATGATAAACATGCCAATCTCTTACCGATTTAAAATCTTGCTTCTTATATTTTCCAGACATATTCATTAGATTTATTGTAACAATATATGATACTTAATACCCATATTTGCGTAGATACGCTACTATGCATGGTTCATATGCACTTGTATTACCCGCAACTCTGCAATTGTTTACCGCTAGTTCATATGCCTGAGCATAAGTATAGGTTGGGGTTGGGGCAGTAGGAGTTGTAGTTGTGGGTTCTACCATCGTACCGACATAGACTGTTTTATTAATTGGTGCAAATACAAGACTAGAGTATATCTTGCCATTCAATTTGCATACAGATGTATATCCATCTGTACCACCACTGCTTTCTGTTTTCCCCGCCTCTAAACTTTCTACATTTTTGTAGGTTGTGGTATAGGGGACAATGTTTGTTTTTTCACATCCTCCATTAGCTGGTGCATTGGTTGGTTGGTTAGTTTGCACAGTAGGTTGCGTAGTCGTATTTTGTTTATTAGTTTCTTCTGAAGTCTGGGGTTTTTTAGTTGATGAATCAGACATGTCAACAACTCCTCCAGGTGAAGCTGGTTTTTCTTCTTCTGGCGAGAACTGGCTATCAATAAGACTGTGAATGTTGTCGCCCATTTTCGCAAAGCTGTAAATCTTGTCTATGATAGGTATGGATACGATAAGGAATAATACGACAGAAGCCGTCATAGCAATGTATGCCATATTGTCTTTGAAAAACTTCTTATACCTAGGTAGTTTCTTTTTCATAGTATCTATTTACTACTATACACCTTGGTAATTTATTTCCTTAGAACATTCACCTAGACAGATACTATACATATATAGGGGTGTTAGTGGGGTAGCTTCTGAAAAAGAGTAATGATGGGGGTAGGTTTATTCTTAGCGACTTTTTGGTCATCGAGAAGTTTATGTAATATTAAGTGATTTTTATTCTAAATAAGCCTATACTAGCTACATAACTAAATTAGGGGTTTACTATGGTTAAGAAAAAAGAAAATAACTGGTTAAATGAACATAGAAATCTAACTATCGCATGCGTCATCGTAGTCTTATTTGTCATATTGATGACTGTGATTCCGATTTTGTATAAGAATATTCCTAAATCTGCAACTGATACACAGGGTAATATTGATACGCTGAGTAATGAATTACAAATTCAGGCAACCAAACTGCAATCTCAATTGCCAAAAAAGATGAATGAAACTTCTACTATGACTGAAGTGACATCTAGTGGACATGTCATTAACTATCACCTGACATTAACGTCTGATGTAGACGAATCGCAATTGAGTAATCAGTCGTTGAAAGACCCAATGGTCGGTACTCTGTGTTTAGATAAGGACACTCGTGCATTTCTGGATACTGGTGCAACTTTTAAATACACCTATACTCATAGCGGCTCTGGTGGCGTGTATAACACTGCAATCACTAAGTACGATTGTGTTGACTAATTGCCTATTTATTAGCGCTTTGATTTCCAGTATGTAGTGTATATATAATAGGAAGGTATACTAACACCGCCAATCACTAAAACCGACCACATTATATCATCATTCCTTTTTTCAGTATTCGCTTTCTCTTCGGCTATTCTGACTAGCTCTTCATCGTTAAACTTTTTATCACCTTCATCATAAGCAGTTTCATAAGCAGTTTTGTATTTTGCATCATAGACTAAAGTACAATTTGTTTCGTAACTAGATTGAAAAGCAGTCTTATATTCATACTGTTGAATTGTCTCAAATGTTACCTCTTTATCACAAACCACATCTGATACTGTACTATCCCAGGAAGAATTTACTTTCTGGCTGTGACCATCTTCATATCCTTTGGTTTTTCCTGCTATTGATGCTGAGCCCTCAATATATGCTCTATTAATCTCCTCGGCGTGTTTTTTACCGTTTGTTATACCTTGTTCGTACAAAGAAGGGGAATAGGTTGGAGCTGAATAAGTATTGTGAAAATGTCGTGTACCATAAGTGTATCCCCAATACTCACAGTTAGTCCAACAATAGTGACCACCGTCTGCAGCCGTATTGCCTGGATGAGCACTAGACTGGTTTGGAAAAATAAGTGTTATACAAATGGGTATACAAATAAGAGTTATTATTGATACGTATACACCTATTTTTTCTAGTCTTAGCATATTGTTAACTCTCATTGTCCCGTCGTACTGAACCTATAAGGTCATTGATTATCTTTTAATTATATACTTATACTTTCCAATAGATACTACTATTTTCTATATATAAAGCTTAGAGAGTAGCTTCTGAAACGAAGTACTGGTGGGAGTGTGGTATGTGAGAAAGCTTTCGCAATAAATTCAATTTAATAATTTAATATCAAAATTTACAATAGTTATCCAACCTAGATTTTTCCCATTCGTACATAGTACCGTCGGAGAGTGTACCTTGATACATACTTGATTTGCAAGCCAAGAAAGACCTTTTATTGGTTTGTTCTTGTTCGTATATGATATTTGCTTTTATCTGATATGTAAAAAATATAAAACAACCTATGACAGATAAAGATATTATTATTGCACCTATTATCAATGCTGTCCCTGTGGACACACTATTTAGATATTTCTTCATATTACTTCCCTAGTAATTACTATCATTATAAATCTATTCACGAATAGATACTACTATTTCATATATATAGAGGAGATTATGTAACTAGCAAGACCAGTCTTATAGAGGGGTAGGTGTAATATGTTAGCGTTTGTTAGTATTTGTCATCATTTGTAATCACTTTCCTTATCATTTCTTATCATTTCTGACCACTTTATAATCTATCATTTTCTATCCATGTCTATATATCTACTAGCTAGCTCTTATCTTATATAATTCTATTGATGAGTTACTAATAATGGTAAAATGGGTAATATTCTCTCCCGCACTCATGAGACCGTTATACACATTTTATAATATATATTAAAGTATATTGCAATACTTGACAGCATTTGATATACTAATAGTGTACTTGTGGGCGTCAGCCTATTCGGCCAAGTTTCTCAAGCTGAAGGCAAGTACACCCAATGATAACACCGTGAGGTGTTTCTTTAGTCTTCAGCTAAATCACCTTTACTTTTGTCGGTCATCTTATAGCCTAAGATTTCTTTAGTCTGCCAAACTGGTATAACACTCCAAAATAGGAACTTACTATTATCTATCCTCTTAACGACGACCTTAAGTCTCACACCGCTAATGATAGCGATAAACCCCCAATAGCCTACATTCGACCATTCTTTTGATAATTTTTTATAACGTTTCTTATGGATTTCTTCCCGTCGGTCTGAATACTCTTGTATTGTTGTAGTCTTTTGTAGCAGAACCACAGCTTTTTTCACAAGTCTGAACTTAGCTGCCTGGTCGACCTTACTCCGTGCTTTTTTCTTTGAATATTTTAGATGGTTAAACCCTTCTGACGTGAAGTGAACCATGGCATCACTAAGGGCTGGACACTTGATATGAGCAATGGACGTGTAATAGGCTTCAGTATTTGTCTTTAATTTTTCAAATTCCTCGTCTGATTGCATAATAACAGTATATCAGCCTGTATTAACGGCTGGCTACCCGCAGTTAACGTTATTTGTGGATATTGAGTGTATAAAGGTCTATAGATATCTAATTACATGAAAGTAAATGGCTCCCACCCACTATTACACCTTATGCAAGAGCTAGTTCTAATAGTGGGTGGTTGAGTATACAACAGGTGTTATCATACCTGTTAAGACCTTCCACCTTCTTAGCTCACTACAGATTAGGTTCCAGTTTGAATGTACTTGGGCAACCAAATAAAATACCTATCGGCTGATAGGTATTTTATTTGGTTATTAGTTTCTTATCTTTGATCCAAAAAGTCAAATCCAAAAAGGTCCGTCCTTTTCTGTGGATAAAAAGGACGGACCTTTTTAGTGATTATGGTTAACCATCTTTTAAGTTATAATGAATCTAACAAGTAATTTGGAGTTATTATGAACCCAGAAAATACACAACCAGCAGATGAGAGTGCGTCATTACCTCCTCCGCCACCATATATGCCTCCAATGAACGAATCGCAAGCACCAATTAGTGGCCCTCCAGTCGTCGATTCAACAATTCCTATTAGTACAAAAAAGTCGTCAAATACACCTGTTTGGGCTTGGATTGTGATAGCTGTTTTTATTGTCGGAGTTTTAGGAGTATATGGTTGGAATTGGTACCAGTCATATATGATTGCGAACTTAGTGGAAGGTAGTAGATATATGCCTGATGATAATCCTCAGAGTATACCAAAAATATATAATAATAACACTTCAACTAGCAATAACTGTAGTGAAGCAACAGATACAAATAACGTGTGTATCGGCGATAGGATTTGGATGAAGAAAAACCTTAATGAAGGGGTAATGATAAACAGCTCGATACCTCAAACCAATAATGGAATAATTGAAAAATACTGCTATGACAATGACCCATTGAAATGTGATACCTACGGTGGGTTATATCAGTGGGATGAAATGTTGAAATATGTCTATTTGAACGGTGACACTAGTTTTTGTCCAACTGATTATCATGTTCCTAATGATACTGAGTGGAATAGTTTGACGAGTTATTTAGGCGGCGGTTTGATTGCAAGTTACAAGATGCTATCAAGTGGTTCAAGTGGTTTTGATAGTTTGTCTGGAGGTTATTTTGGTCGAGGTACTAGGGGCAACACTTTTTTTGTTGATATAGGGGATATAAATTACTATTGGTCTAGTATGGCTGGTGAAACTAATATTGAAGCTAAAACTGATGCATCGAGCCTTGGGGTATTTGCTAATAATGATGGCACAAATGAAGGAATAGGTTGGACATCACTGCCCAAAAACTATGGTTTGTCAGTTCGCTGTATTAAAAATTTGGAGTAAATTGATTTTTTCTTGTCTCTAACATATCGCTAATGTTAAACTAAAACTACAAATATTATGAAAAAATATAAACATCTATCTACAAGACTTAAAGCCTTTACTATTGTTGAACTTTTAGTCGTCATTGTAGTTATTGGCGTTCTAGCTGCTATTGTCATAGTTTCATATACAGGTATCTCTCAAAGAGCTACAGCTGTATCATTAGAAACAGACTTATCAGGTGCTTCTAAAAAACTAAAACTATATTATGTTGATCATGGTCAATATCCAACACCACCATTAACGGTTAGTGGTAACACCTATTGCCCATCAGACGATACGAGGTATTGTTTTAGCGCTAGTCCTGGCAATGCATTTGTCTATAATTCATCAGGCCCATTGTATTTAACCTTTACACTAACCGCATCACGTAGTGGTGTATCATACCGCATTAATAATGATTCTGGTCCAGTACTGGTATCAAATTTTTCAGCCACTGGTGGCACAATTACTACCGATGGTCTTTATACTGTCCATACTTTTACGAGTAGTGGCACATTTGCTACAACTGGCTCAACTACAGGCGTTGCCCTAGTAGTTGGTGGTGGCGGAGGCGGTGGAAGATCAGAACCAAGTGGTGGTGGTGACGGCGGTGGCGGTGGTGGTGCAGGTGGCTACTTGACAGGTACCGAAACATTAAATGGAACTATGTCTGTAACGGTTGGTGGTGGTGGAACGGGATCATCAAACATAATCAATAAGGGCACAAATGGTAGTAACAGCGTGTTTGGTAGTCGTACGTCTTATGGTGGCGGAGGCGGTGGTTCAGATAATGGTAATCCAACTGGTGCTAACTTAGGATCTGATGGTGGTTCGGGTGGAGGAGCAGCAAACTGCTATACATGTGATACAGCTGCTAGTTTAGGAACATCAGGGCAAGGTAATGCTGGCGCCGGAGCCATCGGTAATACTACGGCATGGCGTGGCGGTGGCGGTGGAGGCGGTGCGGCAAATGCCGGTGTATCACGATCGGAAGCTGATAAGGGTGCTGCTGGTGGTAATGGTCTACCTTCTTCTATAAGTGGTTCAGTTGTGTATTATGCTGGCGGAGGCGGAGGCGGAGGTGTTAATGCTAACGTTGGTGGTGTTGGTGGCAACGGTGGCGGTGGAGCTGGTGGCAATGATGCAGTTGGAGTTGCAGGGACTGCAAATACTGGCGGCGGCGGCGGCGGCGGTGGTTCGGGCATATTCAATGGCAATAATGGCAATGGTGGCAATGGTGGCTCGGGTATTGTTATTATTAGATATCTTACAGACCCTACTCAATTAGCAAGTAATTTTTCTGCTACTGGCGGTACCATCACAACATCAGGAGGCTATACAATCCATACGTTTACTAGCGGTGGTACATTTACGCCTAATGGATCAGGAAATGTTGAAGTTTTAGTAGTTGGTGGTGGCGGTGGCGGTTCTGGAGGTTCATCTGGCGGTGGCGGTGGAGCTGGAGGATTAGTTTACGACAATTACCACTATGTGACAGGTACTGCGTATAGTGTTACGGTTGGAAATGGTGGAACTGGTGGCAATATAGCCGACGGTGGTAAAACTAATGGTGGCAATTCAGTATTTGATAGTTTGACAGCTATTGGTGGTGGTTATGGAAGTATTCCTGGTAACGTCGGTGGTAGTGGTGGTGGTGGATCAGCAAATGGTGGAATTGGCGTATCAGAGCCTGGCGCAGGTACAATCGGACAAGGATATAGTGGAGGACATGGTAAAAACATCACTGGAATTCCAGGTGGTGGTGGCGGTGGAGCAAATGGTGTTGGGGTAGACGCAAAGACATCAAAAGCTGGCGATGGAGGTATTGGAAGAGTCAACCCAATAATAGGTTCTATTGCTGGTCAAAATGTAGGAGGAATTTATTATTTATCAGGTGGCGGTGGTGGTGGTGGACAATATTCAGGTACACCTGGTACAGGTGGTAGTGGCGGTGGTGGAACAGGGTCAATAGTAGGTGATGGCACGGCGGGGACTGCAAATACTGGCGGTGGCGGTGGCGGATGTGGATTTACTGGAGTTGGAAAAAATGGTGGAAATGGCGGTTCTGGTGTTGTTATCATTAGGTATCTTACACCGTAATAATTTTAGTATTATATAATTATTCTTAACCATTATAAATATTGAATATTATAGATAAAGGTATACAATTAAATTGAGTAATAATAAAAGAAAGTTGGGGGTTATGGAAACAACGGAATATCTGAAGTCTGCGAAGGCTTATGTAATATTGGAAGGAGTATTAGCAGTTTTGCTAGGTTTAGCGATATTGTTGGTACCAGATATTACAGTCACAACTATACTATTATTTATCGGATATTACGGTGTAATTCACGGTGTAGTATTAGTTGCAATGGGTCTATTTGCTCAAAAAGACAAAGGACACAGGGGATTAAGCGTAGCGTTAGGTGCAGTATCTATACTTTTTGGTTTAGTCGTACTAAATATGCCTGTTGCGTATATAGCATTTAATCTATATCTAATTGCAGCAATGATTGGTATACAGGGTATATATTATGTAATTCATAGTTTTAACTCTAGAGGAAATGAATCTAGGGGCCACAACATAATGATGCTTATTGGCGGTATTTTATCAATTCTATTTGCAACATGGGTTGTATTTAACCCACTTTCAGGCGCACTTCTATTGGTATTCATCCTTGCATTGACGTTAATCATTTCAGGTGCATTAACGATTGCCGCAGGATCATCAATCGAAACAAAATAAAAATTGCTTTTTAATAATAAAAACCCAGAATATTGCTGGGTTTTTATTATTTATTGACCTTCTTTACCGCTTGCGCTTTAACAGTGTAAAGTGTTATAAATAAAACATATGAAAACAAAAAAGAGTGGTTTTACGATTGTCGAGTTATTAGTCGTCATAGTAGTCATCGGTATACTAGCCGCCATAACCATAGTATCCTACACAGGCATCAGCAACAGAGCCACTGTAGCCTCATTACAATCAGATCT
>Ga0265292_1002492_pt1 | contig 12664 bp, 8 predicted proteins | sample Munlanlewell296A_FD_189080 | JGI IMG/M metagenome (GOLD analysis project Ga0265292, IMG submission 189080) | Leachate microbial communities from a municipal landfill in Southern Ontario, Canada - Leachate well 296A | ecosystem: Engineered > Solid waste > Landfill > Unclassified | place: Canada...
CGCCATGGATTGTTTTGGCTTGGGGAGAAATTATTTATTGGCCGCGATTGGCCCTTTATCTGAAAAAATCAGCCGCGCGCAAAAAAATACCAACCAGGCGCAGACGGCCTTGTTTGAAATGTCAACCGTGGCGGATGTGTCATTAAAAGATCTGGGCGCCGACCTCAAAGTTGAAGAGCACACTCCCGAGCAGCAGCTCCGCATGGAAAAAGAAATGCTGGGTTTTTATATCTCCGGCCACCCCTTAAGTAACCTGAAAGAAAAACTGGAAACGCAGGTGACGCTGCGCTTGGCCGATTTGCCTGACAAGAAAGAGGGTACGCAGATTGTGGCGGGGGGTATTTTAACCCAGTGCCGCCGGCTGACCACCAAGAGAAAGGAAGCCATGCTGGTGGCGATCCTGGAAGATTTATCGGGGGCGGCGCAGGTAGTGGTGTTTCCCAAATCGTTTGAAAAATATGCGCCGCTTTTAGGGGAGGACCAGGTAGTAATTATCCGCGGCAAAGTTAATCGAGACATGCGCTCTGATGAATTGAATATCGTAGTAGATTCGGTTGAATTGCTGGATGCATACGAAAGCCGCCGCACTTTATTTTTGGACATGGACGGGTTATCGGACGCGGATAAATTGTCACAGCTTAAGCAAATCATCAGTGCAAATCCGGGCCCCGATCCCATTTTTATGCTGGTGGATGGTAATATGGTGGAGCCGGGTGATGATTGTAAGGTTACGATTTCACCGGAACTGGTGCAGGCGCTGGAGGACCTTTTGGGCGAAGATTATGTGCGGGTTGAGATAAAGTCATTTAAAAAAGAATCATCACCCGCACCGGTTGAGGAAATGGCGGCGTTTTAATTGAGGAGGTAAATATGGATATTTCAAAATTAAAATTTGACGAGAAAGGCCTTATCCCCGTTGTCGCCCAGGATTATAAAGACGGCACGGTTTTAATGCTGGCCTGGATGAATAAAGAATCTCTGGAAAAGACGCTGGCTTGCGGTGAAATGGTTTACTGGAGCCGCAGCCGCAAAGTATTGTGGCATAAGGGAGATACCTCCGGCCATATCCAAAAAGTTAAAGAATTGTATTATGATTGCGACGCCGATGCCCTGCTGGCTAAGATTGAGCAAGTGGGCGATATTGCCTGCCATACGGGGAAGCGGTCCTGTTTTTTTAATAAGATATTAATTTGACTGTGGGGTATATCTTTTTCCGGTAATTGCGGAATGTAATATTTGTGCCGCTTCAATAACCTCTGACAAAGGATAGCGAAGTTCAATTATCATTTTTAACGCGACAGCCGCAGGCATGCCTAAAGTTAAAATGGCTGCTTCTGCTGCGCCTCGTTTTGCCGTATTCCCTCCACCGGTATATGATGCAATTAACCTGCTTGCGTGAACAAATCCTTCGTAACCAGCTCTGTCTGCGGGGTCATGGGCTATGTGTGCTAAAGCGTCTCCAACTGATTCCCATCCACCAAATTGCATCGAGTATGTTATAAATAATTCATTTTGTAATGCTCCGGTGGCCTCTTTGCCTCCAATTCTTCCTAATGCCCAGGCGGCATCCCTTCTTAAGTTAAAATCTTCTTCTCTATTGGTAAAGATTGTGACTAGAGCAGTTACTGCGGTTTGATTTCCAATTGTGCCTAAAGCTTTAATTGCATCTTTTCTGGCGTCAAGTAAGACGCCAGGATACTTTTCTGAAAGCACTTGCAATGTTGGTGTAGCAGTAACTTGATTCAAGATACCTAAATAATGTTGCCTTAAACTATCCATGCCGAGTCTTGGCAGTAAAGCGCCGGCAATTCCTGCTAGTCCAACATTAATCCGTCTTTTTAACCCTGTATTAGGTAACCATTGATGCATTTTTCTGTTTACAAACCATTGGTCAACTCTTGTTAGCTTATCCATTCCCATTTTACGTACCTCCTAAAAAATAGTTTTCAAACCTCTCACAATTATTTATCGTTAGAATGAAAGGGAAATTTCACTTTTTAAGGGAAAATATTTTGCCTTAAACTTGCAATTTTTTTAGATAAGTAACGATGAAAAGCCATAGGAAAGCAAAGCAAAAGTTCAATTCAACAAAACCAGAGGAAGGAAGAATATGGCAATGAGCTTAAAGGTTAAAGACGGAGTTAACCGTCCTAACTCGGTTATTCGGTTTGCCGCTGCTTATCTCCTCCCGCCATGGTTGGTTAGGCAATCCACCGGCAGGAACGTGGTTAGCTTTTATCTTTTGGAATTAGCACTTAAACCGGAGATACATGATCGGCCGGATATTATTATTCAAAGAAAAATCGCCGCCGCGCGTGCGTTAGGGCATTTTAGTTCTGCGGTTGCCAAGCGGTTTTTGCCAGACACCATAAGAGACGAAACGTATTTTATGGTGGTAGCGGCAGCGGCCAAGGGGTTGCGAAAACGTATAAGAAATACAGCCGAAGCCCCGTATGCGCGCGAGGAGCTGGCGGCATATGTTTTGCTGGCCCCGTTGATTGATCCACAGCGACAGCTTTCTCCTGGGCGGCAGATCAAACAATTTAGAAAAATGAAGACACTTGGTGCATTGGCTTTTCCGGCGTTGCGGGCTGCCTTACGTTGCAAAGATGTGGACGGGGAACGCCGGGTCAACGTGATTGCTGCCTTGCTGATGGAGTCCGGCATAATAAAGGTTGTGGATGATCTGGTAGCGATATGGCATGGATTACAGGATGAAGAAGAATTGCGTGAAGAATTTTCTCGCAAGCTTGATTTCACGGGAGGCCTTATTAAAAGTAAAGTTGAAGCAAGCATTGTGCCGGCAAGCTAAGGTGAAATTTGCCCTCATTTTTCACGCTGTGATAGAATATCTCCCTAATGCCCAACGACAAACTCATCATCAAAGGCGCCCGCGAACATAACCTGAAAAATGTTGATCTGGAGTTGCCGCGCAACCAGTTTATTGTTTTTACCGGGCTTTCGGGTTCAGGAAAGTCATCACTAGCTTTCGATACTATCTATGCGGAAGGACAGCGCCGCTATGTAGAGTCACTCTCGGCTTACGCCCGCCAGTTTTTAGAGCAGATGCAAAAACCGGACGTGGACTCAATTGACGGTTTGTCGCCGGCAATTGCGATTGACCAAAAATCCCCATCGCGCAACCCACGCTCTACGGTTGGAACCGTCACAGAGATTTATGATTATCTCCGCCTGCTTTATGCCAATATCGGTATTCCGCATTGCCCCAAATGCGGCAAAAAAATCAGCCGGCAGACCCCAGACCAAATTGCAGACCAGATCATGGCTTCCGCGTCAGGCAAGAAGATAATTATTCTGGCGCCGGCGGTGAGGGGACGTAAAGGCGAATACCGCGATTTATTTAAAGATTTTTTGAAGGACGGGTTTATCCGCGCGCGGGTTGACGGCAAGGTTGTTGAATTGGAATCTCCGCCGGTTTTGGATAAGAAAATCAAGCATGATATTGATATTGTAATTGACCGCGTGACGCCTGCCGCCGGCCGCAAGCGGCTGGTGGAATCAATTGAAACAGCATTACGTTACGGCAATGGCATCGTAAAAATTGCGCGCGGGGAAGAAGTATCACGCAAGCATCCGGATGAAATTTACAGTGAAAAATTTGCCTGCCCCGACTGTGGCATCAGCTTGGACGAAATTACTCCCCGGATTTTTTCGTTTAACGGGCCGTACGGCGCCTGTCCCGAATGTACGGGATTAGGCAGTAAGCTTGAATTTGATCCCGACCTGGTGATTCCCGATAAAAATTTGACGCTCCGCCAGCAGGCGATTGTGCCGTGGGGTGCGGCGGATACTTTCTATTTGATCAAACTGGAGGCGGTGGGCAGGAAATATGGTTTTAATATGGATACGCCGGTAAAAAACCTGACCCAAAAACAGTTGAATGTGATTTTGCGCGGCGCCGGCGATGAGCGCATGAATTTTAAATATGTGATGACGCGGGGTTATTGGGAGCACGAGGGCACATTTGAAGGCGTGATCAATAATCTAAAGCGCCGCTATTTTGAAACCAAATCCGACCACGTGCGCTATGCCTTGTACCGTTACATGAGTGAAACCCCGTGCCAGGTTTGCAAAGGTAAGCGGTTAAAACCCGAAAGTTTGGCGGTGACGATTGATAAAAAATCAATTGCCGATGTTACCAGTTATTCTGCTGAAAAAATGTACCATTTTTTGCAGGGTTTAAAACTCACCGAGCGTGAGACGTTGATTGCGAGGCAGGTAATCAAAGAATTAAAAGCCCGCTTGAAATTTTTGGTGGATGTTGGCTTGGGTTACATCACGATTGAGCGCCAAACGTCCACTCTTTCCGGCGGAGAAGCCCAGCGTACCCGTCTGGCAACTCAAATCGGGTCGGGCTTGACCGGCGTACTTTATATTCTAGATGAGCCGTCCATTGGCCTGCACCAGCGCGATAACCAAAAATTGATTGCCAGTTTGATGAATCTCAAAGCGTTGGGCAATACCGTAATTGTGGTTGAGCACGATGCAGAGACCATCCGCTCCGCGGATTTTGTGGTGGATATTGGGCCGGGGCCGGGGGTGCACGGGGGCCATATTGTAGCAGCGGGCACACTCAATAAAATTTTAAATTGCCCGGAGTCAATTACCGGTAAATATCTTTCCGGTAAATTGGAAATTCCAACGCCAACTTCCCGGCGCAAACCAAATGGTAAGTCACTCACCGTCGTTGGCGCCAAACACAATAACCTGAAGAATATTACGGTTAATTTCCCACTGGGTGTTTTTACCTGCGTTACCGGGGTTTCCGGGTCCGGTAAAAGTTCTTTGGTGAATGATGTCTTATATACTGCCTTGGCCAAGCACTTTTATCGTTCCATCGATAAAGCCGGCGAACACCGCGAAATTAAGGGGATTGATAATATTGATAAAATTATTATTATTGATCAATCGCCCATTGGCCGCACCCCGCGGTCCAACCCCGCCACCTATACCGGCGTGTTTGACCATATCCGAAATATTTTTTCCATAACGCCGGAGGCCCAGGCGCGCGGTTACCAATTGGGCCGATTTTCATTCAACGTTAAGGGCGGCCGCTGTGAGGCCTGTGGTGGTGACGGTTATGTGAAAATTGAAATGCACTTTTTGCCGGATGTATACGTGCCGTGTGATGTTTGTAAGGGGCATCGTTATAACCGTGAAACGCTGGAAGTGCACTATAAAGGCAAAAATATATATGATGTCCTGGATATGACGGTTGAAGAAGCGCTCTTGCTTTTTGAAAATATCCCGCAAATCAAGCGCAAATTACAGACCCTGCTGGACGTAGGTCTCTCTTACATTAAACTTGGGCAATCAGCCACTACTTTATCCGGCGGAGAAGCCCAGCGGGTAAAGTTGGCCACGGAGTTGGCCGCGCGCGCCACCGGCAAGACATTGTATCTTTTAGATGAGCCCACCACTGGGTTGCATTTTGACGACGTTAAGAAATTACTTAACGTTTTAAACCGGCTGGTGGATACCGGTAATTCTGTAATTGTGATTGAACATAATTTGGATGTCATGAAAACTGCGGACCATATTATTGATTTGGGGCCGGGGGGAGGGGATAAAGGCGGTTACGTGGTGGTGGAGGGGACGCCGGAACAAATAGCTGCCCATAAAAATTCTTATACTGGAAGATACTTAAAGGATTTGTTAAGATAAGGGCATGAACAATTTCCCCCATCTCCAATTTAAGGATTGGCCTTTCCAGGTGGTGCCGGACGAGCGTTTTGTGGAAATCTGGGCCGACCGCAAAGAAGTGCTGGCCGATATCCATAACCTGCTCCAGGGTTTTTCGCGGCGCAAGCAATCAACCATCAATTTGTTATGGGCCTGGTTTGGCGCCGGTAAATCCCATACTTTACGGCATATGCAATATCTTTGCCGCACCAAATACCAAACCATTATCCCGATTTATACTGAATTTCCCAAGTCAGTGAAGTCATTTTTTGATGTTTACCGCTATTTTATCAACGGGATCGGCTTTGAGCTTTTTAAAGAAGTTATTGCCGAGGTGCCCGTAACGCTTGCCGATTTTTCCGACTTTCCCGAAATCATGACCGCAGTAGACCTGATCTCTACCGGGGATCTTCAGGAAAAAGACATTGCCTGGCGGTGGATGCGCGGCGATAAAATTTATACGCAAACTCTGCGGCGCTACAATTTGGACACGCGCATTGAAACCTGTGATGATGCGGTACGCGCCATGGCGCTGATTTTGCGATTGCTTGAAAAAAGCGGCAAATACAGCCGGGTTTTGTGGATGATTGATGAGTTTCAGCGCATCGGGGTAGAAAAAAATCCCATTTGGGAAGATGTGAATACCGGCCTGCATTCTACTTTTAACGCCTGCCCCAATGCTTTGAGTTTGTTCCTTTCTTTTTCGGTTCATGAAAAGCAGGATATGATTGGATTATTGTCGCGTGAAATCATTGATCGCATCGGCATTTCAAAAATTATCCGGGTGCCGCAAATGAGCCGCCAGGATGCTTTTGCTTTTGTGGCGGACTTGATGTTTGCCTTTCGGCCGGACATTTATAATCTGCCGGCCACTTATTTTCCGTTTACCGAAGACGCGGTGCGGTTTATCTTGCTTTTGATAGAAAAAAATGCCGAGCTCAAGCCCCGGTCAATCATGCAGTATTTTAATGTGGTACTGGAGAGGGCCGAACCCGCCATCGCATTAAACCAGATGTCGTTGATCACCATTGATTACGTGAAGCAAATCCTGCAGGATTATGATTTATTTTTAACCTTTCAAGGCGATAAGGAAAAGGTCCCGGCACTGGTTTGAGGTTGGGTTGAATCCGCCCTCCGAATAAGTTAAAATTACGGGCCTTGGGAGATAATTGGAAATGACAAACGCAGATCGCGTCCCCCCGCAAAATTTAGAGGCCGAACAGGCCGTGATTGGTTCCATGCTGATGGACCGCAACGCTTTTGTCAAAGTGGTCGAAAGCCTGCGCCCGGACAGTTTTTACCGCGATGCCCACCGTTTTATCTATGAAGCCATGTTGGAGCTTTTTGACAAAGGCGAGCCGATCGACCTGGTAACCGTGACTGAACATTTGCGCAAGACCCAGAAATTGGATGCGGTGGGGGGCTCGGTTTACGTGGCCGACTTATTAAACTCGGTGCCCACCGCTGCCAACGTTGATTACCACGCCAAAATCGTAGAAGAAAAATTCATTTTACGTAAGTTGATTGAAGCGGGATCAAATATTGTGGCGGCCGCATTTGATTCACCCGAAGACGTGGACCTGGTTTTGGACCAGGCCGAAAAGAGTGTTTTTGATATCGCGCTGAAGCGCGTGCGGGAAGGTTTTTTTAAGATTGATTCTGTCCTGAAAAGGGTCCTGGATAAAATCGATAAGCTTTACGGCAAAGCCGACCCGATTACCGGGATACCCACCGGTTATCCTGACCTGGACCGTTTGACGGCGGGGTTCCAAAATGCGGACCTGATCATTGTGGCGGCTCGGCCCTCGGTGGGCAAAACCGCTTTAACTTTAAACATTGCACTGAACGCGGCGCTCAAACATAAAATTCCGGTGGCCATTTTTAGTTTGGAAATGTCAAAAGACCAGCTGGCCCAGCGGATGCTTTGCTCTGAAGCTGAAATTGATGCCCAAAAATTGCGGACGGCAACCCTGCCGGATGCCGGTTGGAAAAAGCTTACCAAAACGCTGGGAAAATTATCGGAAGCGCCGATTTTTATTGATGATTCTCCTTCCTGCTCCTCCACCGAAATTCGGGCCAAGGCCCGCCGCTTGAAACTGGAAAAGGGGTTGGGGATGGTGATTGTGGATTATTTACAGCTGATGCGGGGAGCCCGCTCCAAAATTGAAAACCGCGTGCAGGAAATTTCTGAGATTGCCCGGTCGTTAAAAACCTTGGCGCGGGAGTTGGAAGTGCCGGTGATTGCGGTTTCCCAGCTTTCGCGCGCAATTGAGCAGCGGACTGACCGCATTCCCCGCCTTTCTGATTTGCGCGAGTCAGGGGAAATTGAGCAGACGGCGGACGTCGTGCTGTTTATCCACCGCGATGATTATTATAACCCGGCCAGCGAGCGGGGTAATATTGCAGAAATCATCATTGCCAAACAGCGTAACGGTCCGGTCGGAACGGTAGAGCTGGTTTTTCGGAAGGACGTGGCAAAGTTTTGCAACAAAGAAAGCCGCTACGAAGAGGTCAGCGCCCGTTGAGCGTGAATGCAATGCGCCAGCCGCTTTTTGTTTTTGTGTTGCTACTATCCTGCTGCTGGTTTTCCTCGATGGGTTTGGCCGCTACAGTTGAAAGTATGGTTACCAACGACCTGAGTATTGAAGCGGAGCTGGTGGCATACGATAAAGCCATTCATCTGGTGGAGGCGGTTGGCTCCGTTGAGGCCGATTATCAGGATTACTCAATCTCAACAGAGCACCTGTTTTACCAGACCAGAGACAAAGTGGTGTCGACCGAGGCCAATTTTATTTTGCGCCGCGGCCTGCTTTCGATTGAGGGAAGAAATTTAAGGTTTGACGTGGCACAGGGGGACGGGCAGGCCGATGCGGTCCTGGTTGAATATAACGGGGTAAGCATTGCCGGGCGCCGCGTTGATTTTTCAAAAAATAAAGTCAGGTTGCAGGACGCAACCTTTACCTCCTGTGATTTGGAACCGCCGCATTACCACGTTACTGCCAACGAAATAATTTTTTACCCGGACGTTAAATGGGTAGTTTCAAATTGGGGTTTTTTCTGGTTTGGATCCTGGCCGATCATTCCGGTCCCAACCTATGTGTATGATTTAAGCGCCGAAAAAAGGGAGAGGCGCAATGCGCCTCCGGTGCCGGATTTTGGGTCTAATGCGGACGACGGTACTTATGTTTCCGAGCGGATTTCTTGGCATGCTACCGAAAGCTGGAACGACCGCGTGACTTTTTCTTATTTCCAAAACAAGGGGATCGGAGTGGGTATCGACGGTAATTATTACCTGAATGAAAACCAGGACGGCAACGTACGCCTATTTTGGAACCGGGTGAACCAGTTTTACGGCGGAGTGACGCACCATACGGCTTTGGGAATGGAACTTTCGGCCGCGGACCAGGACCTTTACGGGGTTTTCTTTATTCCTGAAGGTCGGGCGTTTGATTTGACTGCGGAGTTGTCGTACAACGAACGGATCAATTACCAGCGGGTTTCTTATTACCCGCGCCTCACACTGACCTCAAAACGAATCCCCTGGCTTTCTAAAAATTTAAAATGGGATATTAAAGTGGAAGGTGGGGGCGTGGCCGAGCTGGCCTCGGGATGCGATTTTGGCTTTGCCAGCGGGGCGCTGGGTACCTATTATGATATTCCCTTGCCCAATCAGGCATTTTTGACGCCGGCGATTAAATTTGATCACCGGTGGTACGGCGACGGGGAGAGATGGATACAAGCTACCACTAACCTGGCTTATCGACAATCGGTTAACGACAATTTTGGCTTTGTCCTGGCCCACAATCATTATCTTTATAATATAGGAGTCAGCCCGCTGAATTTTGAAAATTATAACTTAATTCCGCAGGATACGTTTGATACCAAATGGTTGTTTAAGGCGGGGATTAACCAGATTGGAATTAACACCTCCCATTATTTGCCCAGTTGGAATCCCCATGACATTGATTATATCTTTGCCCTGGGTTTTCATTGTTATGATATAATTTTTACTTACCGAGTTATGCGCAGCGAGTTGACCTTTGGGTTTAATCTGGTTTCGCGGTAAATTTTTTGCATGAATTTGGGTTGAGGACTTTATCATGTTTATAACTTTTGAGGGTTGTGAGGGTTGCGGCAAAAGCACCCAGATTGGCTTGCTGGCAAAATATCTGGAATCGCAGGGTTTGGCGGTGGTGACTACCCGGGAGCCCGGCGGGACTGTTTTTGGGCAAACGTTGCGCGAGATCCTTTTGGCGGACAGGCCTTCCGCCGGTGGTCCCGCCAGCCGGGAGGCCGAACTTTTTTTATTTGCCGCAGACCGGGCAGAGCACGTGGCAACAATAATCCAACCGGCGCTCTCCTCGGGTAAAATTGTCTTGTGCGACCGTTATCTTGATTCAACCAGCGCTTACCAGATTGGCGGCCGCGGCCTACCCGAAGACCTGGTGCACTATATCAATTTTATCTCTTCCGGCGGCCTGGTTCCGGATTTGACGATCTTTTTGGATTTGCCGGTGGCGGAGGGGTTGAAACGGGTGGGAAAGCGGGGAGGAGAAACCACCGGGTTTGACAAGGAGCAGTTGGACTTTCATGCGCGGGTTTATAGAGCGTATTGTTTACTGGCGGAGCAAAACCCGTCCCGCATCCGGCGCTTGGATGCAAGCTTGACCATTGCTGCACTGCAAGCCCAAGTGGCAACCCTTGTTCAGGAGGCAAGATTGAGGTGAAAGGCAAAGAGATTCGCGAAAAATTTCTTAAGTATTTTGAACAAAACGGCCACCAGCGCCTGCCCAGCGCTTCGTTGATTCCGGATGATCCCACCGTTTTATTGACCTTAGCCGGGATGCTGCCTTTTAAACCGATTTTTTTGGGCGTGAAGGCGCCCACGTACCGGAAAATTACCACCGTGCAAAAATGCGTCCGCATGAATGATATTGAAAATGTGGGTAAAACCGCACGCCACCAGACCTTTTTTGAAATGCTGGGCAATTTTTCCTTCGGCAGTTATTTTAAGAAAGAAGCGATGGTTTATGCGCTGGAATTGCTGACCAAGGTTTTTAATTTACCGCTGGAGCGATTGTCTTTTGCAGTTTATCATCAGGACCAGGAGGCCTATGCAATCTGGCGCGACACGCTGGGCTTGCCGCAGGAAAAAATAATCCGGCTGGGCGAAGACAATAATTTTTGGGCGGCGGGGCCCACCGGCCCCTGCGGGCCCTGCAGTGAAATTTATTATGATTTGGGGGCGGAGGTGGGCTGTAAAAAACCAACCTGCGCGCCCGGCTGTGATTGCGACCGTTTTTTGGAACTGTGGAACCTGGTTTTTGTTGAATTTAACCGTGATGAAAACGGAGTCCTGTCTCCGCTGCCCGCTAAAAATATTGATACCGGCATGGGGTTGGAGCGCCTGGCTGCGGTTTTGCAATCTGTCCCGACTAATTTTGATACCGACTTAATCAAGCCGGTGATGGACGAAACTTTGAAGCTTTGTGAAACCGATACCCACCCGGTTTCCTTGAAAGTAGTGGCGGACCATGTTCGGGCGGCAACTTTTTTGGTCGGTGACGGCCTGTTGCCTTCCAATGAAGGCCGCGGTTACGTTTTGCGCCGCTTAATCCGGCGCGCCGTCCGCCACGGCCAGGTATTGGGGATCGAAAAACCGTTTTTAGCGCGACTTTCAAAAGTGGTGGTGCACCTTTTTAAAGATGCTTATCCCGAGCTGTTGGTGCACGGTGACCATATTGAAAAAGTGGTGGCCATGGAAGAACAAAGTTTTTTGGAAACCCTGGAAAAGGGAATCCGGGTTTTCAAAGATCTGGTTTTGAAATACCGCGACCAGCAGGTTATTCCTGGACATGAAGTTTTTAAATTGCACGACACTTTTGGCTTTCCAATTGACCTTTCGGTTGAGATTGCAACCGAGGAACGCTTGGGCATTGACCGGGAGGGTTTTGAAAAATGCATGCTGGAGCAGCGGGAGCGGGCGCGGGCAGGGGGGATTTCCGTTTCCGACGCAAAATCTAAACTGCCGTTTTTGGATTTATCCGGAATGCGGCCTACCAAATTTGTGGGGTATGAACAGGGTCATACGGAGGCCAAAATCCAGAAGATTTTTGATGAAGACAAGCTGGTGATTTTGGATAAATCGCCTTTTTATCCGGAATCCGGGGGACAGGTGGCGGACAGCGGTATTTTAACCACCCACGATCGGGAAAGATTGGTGACAGCCGTTTTTGGCCGCACGGATTCGGTAATCTTGCACCAGCTTGAAAGTGTGGATAAATTAAAGGTAAACGATAAAGTTCAGTTGCAGATTGACCTGGCCAAGCGCGGCGCGGTTTCCGCCCACCACACGGCCACGCATCTTTTGCAGGCCGCCTTAAGAGAGGTGGTGTCCGCGCAGATAAAACAATCCGGGTCATTTGTGGCGCCGGACCGGCTACGTTTTGATTTTAATCATTCCGAAGGGTTGACCGCGCCGCAAATAGAAAAATTGGAAGATTTTGTGAATGTGGCGATTAAGCGCGGCATAGAGTTAAAAACGATTGAAACTAGTTTGGAAGAGGCCCAAAAAATGGGCGCCACCGCACTTTTCGGAGAAAAATACGGCAAGACGGTGAGAGTAGTAATGATTGATCAAATCAGCCGGGAGTTTTGCGGCGGTACCCATGTAAAAAATACCGGAGAAATCAGCTTTTTTAAAATTTTAAGTGAATCCGCGGTGGCGGCCGGTATTCGCCGGATTGAAGCTGTTGCCGGCCGTGCTGCCCGGGTTAATATTATGCTGCAGGGTAAAAACCTACGGGACCAGGTTTTTCGTTTGGCGCATGAATATAAGCTGCTGCAGGTTGAAAAGGCGCAGTTTGATCTGCCCCAGTCGTTGGAAACCGGCATCTTTGAAATTGAAAAAGAGGAATTAGAAAACCTGGGAAGTGCGGTGGACCAGGTTGACTCTTCGGCG
>Ga0265292_1002493_pt1 | contig 12664 bp, 6 predicted proteins | sample Munlanlewell296A_FD_189080 | JGI IMG/M metagenome (GOLD analysis project Ga0265292, IMG submission 189080) | Leachate microbial communities from a municipal landfill in Southern Ontario, Canada - Leachate well 296A | ecosystem: Engineered > Solid waste > Landfill > Unclassified | place: Canada...
ACCTGTCTGTCCGCGATAGGTGACCTTGGTTTCACCTTTAGTGCCTTTTTTGGTGGTAATAAGCACAACCCCGTTATTGGCGCGGGAACCATATATAGCCGCTGCCGAAGCATCTTTAAGTACTGTGATATTTTCAATATCCCCGGGCGAAAGAATTTTAAGCGCATCGGCCGTGGGGATACCGTCAACAATATAAAGCGGGTCGTTGCTCGAATTGATGGAACCGGCGCCACGAATGCGAACCGAGACTCCTTCGCCGGGAGCACCGGTATTTTGTGTCACCTGAACCCCGGCTGCCCGGCCCTGCAAAGCCTGAGCAACCCCTGACACCGGCAACCTGGTGAGCTCTTCATTATTTACCCTGGTAACTGCACCCAACACATTGCGCTTCTTGGCAGTTCCATATCCAATCACCACAATTTCATCAAGCGCATACTGATCGGGATTAAGCTTAACATCAATCACCGTGCGGCTGCCCGGGATTTGCTCCACTGTTGTATATCCGATATAAGAGTATATAATTACGGATGAAGCAGTCAATTGATCTGATACCAGGCGGTACTTGCCGTTGATGTCTGTTGTGGTACCCGATGTGGTTCCTTTAATTTGAACCGTAACGCCAATCAGGGCTTCGCCGGATTTGGCCTCTGTTACAGTTCCTTCAACTGTGCGCTGTGCAAACAGCGATACAGTTGCCGAAAGCATAATCACAAGTAATACCAGTTTTTTCATTTTATTAATATTGGAAGATTCCATAATACTGCGACTTTTCAGATTATTTGTAAGCTATTACCGTATCGCCGGCTTTAATTTTTGATCCCCCGGCCTTCAGGCGTGTCCCGGCCGGAAGTACAACGACCAGCGCGGCTTCGCCCGCCGGCAACTTGATGCTAACATTACCGCGTTCTCCTTTTGCCAGGTATCTTTTTGAGACTATATCAAACAAGTCAATGCTGTTATCCGACGAATAAGTTACAGTCATGGCTTCTTCATAGGGATTATAGTAAAGATAAACCGGGTATTTGTTTTCGGCATAGAAGTCGGTAGCATTGCAATTCAGGGCCAGAATTCCTTCAACCCCGGTTTTATTGACAATTGCCCCGAAAACGCCGGCAATAGACGTGCTGTAAAGGCTAAACATGGATTCCTGTGGCTGGCCGGCTACCCATTCTGGCCCATCGCCGATGGCAACCGGAGAGATGTCTTTCAGTGCGGGATTGTTCATATCATCGGCTTTTCGCAGGCCTTCATAACCAATAATACCGTTGGTCAAATCTTTAAGCTGCGGCAGCCACTGATACTTCTCTTCAATCTGGTCGGGGTAGAACAGGCGCGATGCATTTACCACATTCAACATATATTTTCCAATAGCCCTGGCATATTGTGGTTCATATTTTACCAGTGGTACCAAAGGCCATGCCATAACTACAGAATTCATAAAGAATCCATAACCACCGCCGTCGGTAATACTTCCCTGCAGGCCGTACACATCGTAATCGCCCCATTTTTCGGCAATCACACCCCATCCGTAGCGGCCATCTTTCGACTGGCAGCCATCGAAGATGTGGTTGAGTAAGCGGGTTACATCGTAAGTGGTTCCGTTCTCTGCATTCAGGCGTGCGGCTGTATATGCTCCAAATGGCAGTAAAATTTCATAAAAGCGGCTTTCTTTCTGGTTAACCAGGGCCTGTATGGCACTTTTAGCCCCCTTCAGGTAGCGCTCGCCACCAAATTTCCGGTAAGCCGAATACAATACCCAGGCGTGTCCACCGGCAGCATCCTGTTGCAAGGGAATTTGGTTACGCATACCTTTCATTTGGGCGTAATCAAAATAGGAATAATCATAGTTTCCGTTCAGCACCGAGTCGGCTTTGTAGAATTGTTCAGCCACCATGCGCTGGATAAAATCCGTGTTCTCAACATCGGGAAAAAGTGCGGCAACCCCGTAATACAGCACATTGGGGTAAACATCATACCACCAGTCGCGGCCGTAGCCACCCCCGAGCATGGCCACATCAGGATTGGTATTGTTCATTACAATATTCCATTGATTATCGCTATTAAAATAGTTTTGCGCCATCTTCACATAGTTAAACCCGTGCTGGCTGGTTTTATCTATTCTCAGCAATCCTGCACTTACCAGTGAATTCAGCGAGGTGAGCGCCTCATGAAACTCGCCGTTGTTTTTCTCTGGTCCCTGTCGTGCATCGCCAATCACTGTATAGAGCCCGAATGTAGCCTGATCGAAGTTCCGTCCGGAGCTATCGAGCCAGATAAGCGGGCCGTAGGAAGCCTGATTGTTGAAATTGAAGACAAGGCTGTCGAATTGGATTGCTTTTTTCTTCCAGTCGATGATTTTCAGCGGTTGCGGCAACTCAGGCATCTGATCAATGCGTGGCAACGAGGTCTGAGCCACAGGTTCGCCTGTTTGCTGACTACAGGAGTATAAAGCTGTCAGCAGCGTCAGAACTATTATTATAAAACTTCCTTTTTTCATTTATCTTCAGAATAAGATTGTTTCATAATATTTTTTGCCAGTAGAATCGAGAGCATCTGTACCAATGCAACAATAATAAGGGAGTAGCGGAGTGCAAAAGTTTCCGAAACATTTAAGGCAAGGAAGATAAATAAGCCTAATCCCGCAACCCTGCCGGCATAAAGGCCAAACTCATGATTGAGGATATAGGCGTAGTTATTCCGGTTTTCACGTTTCGAAACTACATCAATCACCTTCATCATAATGGGATAATAGGCCAGGTCGTGCATGGGTTGGAAAAACACCTTGCATAAAACAAATACCATTACCCCGATCATGGACAGTTCAATGCCGTTAACGATAGTTCCTATGAGGAAAATTGTAATACCCGCGCCAAAAATAAGAATGCGGTGTTTGGGCTTGGCAAAGCGGCCCAACAGGTAAATAAGAATGGCCGTCAATCCGCCGCTTATTCCCTGAATAAGTCCCAGTGAACCCTCTTTTCCTACATATTTCATAATGAGCATGGCCGGAGCCGTAACCAGGAAACCTTGTACAAGGCCCTTGAGGGCTGCCAGTAAAATCTGTTTGTTCCAGAGCCTGTCGAAGCGGAAATACAGAAAATCTTTCTGCTCCGGGTTTTTGAATTTGCCACGGGCCAGCGAAAAACAGGCCAGAATGGTAATCGCAAACACAATGAGTGTTACAATGCGATAGCCTTTGTAAATATCAAAAACGATCCCGAAAAGCTGTATCCCGTCAATCGAGGCCAGCAAAGCACCTATGGCTAGCGGAACGGCAATATTTGAAATGGTAAAAAAGAAAGATTCCAGCCCGAAAAAGTAATTGCGGTTTTCATCCTGGGTCGTGTTTAGCGCCATCAGGTAGCGGTTGGTCCAGAAAAATCCGGATGCGGCGCCAATCAGCATACCAGAAATAATCAACCCGACCAGCGAAATATCTTTCACAAACATCATCCCTACCATTGACAAACCGCTCAGCAGAATACCAAAACTGTAAAGGTTGGCAACCTTGAAACTTTTTAGCAAAAACCCGTTCGCCAGCGAAGTAATGATAATACCGGTGTACATAGCCACCTGGAAAATAGCCACATAGCTGGTATCAGCAAAATAGCGCATGATGTAAGCCGCCATGAAGATTTCCACCACAGGCAATACCAGGGCATACAGCATATTGGTAATAAGCAACACACGCATATTGTGCGGCATTGAGAGGAAAAAGCGGTACTCAGTAGTTAGTTTGGCTATCATATGCGGCTTAGTCTGTTAAATCAGGGTTGAAAGAATTTCGGAGATCGAGAGTCTGGCACCGCAGATCACTTCATCGCTTGCCCCGTAATACATGAAGATGTCATCACCTTTCACATAATGTCCATTGGTAAATACCACATTCCCGAAAAATCCGGTTTGTTCATAAGGTTGTATGGGTTCCATAAGAGGTTCGTTGCTGCGTGCAAGAACTTTTGAAGGATCATTAATGTCGAGCAGCAAGGCGCCCAGGCAATAGCGATGGACGCTGTTAGCACCATGATATATTTCAAGCCAGCCTTTTTCAGTCCTTACAGGTGCTGCGCCTGCGCCGACACGCGCCGAATCCCACATACCGGGGCGCGAGGTAGCAATACACTTGTGCCTGCCCCAGTGGATCAGGTCGGGCGACTCGGCGACCCAAATATAGTTTCCGCCCAGTTCAGGGCTACTGGGACGATGCAGGGCATAATATTTCCCGTTTATCTTTTCTTCGAAGATGGCGCAGTCCTTATTATGAGGTGGAAAAATCATCCCTTCGCGGCTGAAGTTCTTCCAGTCTTTGGTCCTGATAAACCCAACGCCAACTCCAAACTCAGATACTTCGGTAAACGATAGGCAGAATCCGTCTTCCATACTGGCAACCCGGCAGTCTTCAATACCAAAAGTTTCCAGTTCCCCTTTACCGAAAATGGGCGGATAACCATCCTGTTCATAAAAATGAATTCCATCATCGCTGCAGACGAGTCGTAAGTAAGAGAGTGTAGTAAGGTAATCTTTATTCTTATAGTTGATTACCCGTGGATCAGAAGCATCCAGATGGGGATCATTTTTGTCGAAGTTCAGAATTTCAATTTCACCTTTATTATTATATACCGGAAAGCTGATTTTGCCTTCAATCTGCCGCGGTCTTTCAGCCACACGCAACAGCAGCCAGATTTTTCCGTCAAATTGAAAAACACCCGGGTTAAGCAGGCAAACTATTTCCATTCCTTCAATACCGGGTTTCAGATCGGCCGGCCGAAGCAGCGGGTTTTGCGGGAATCGTTTTGCAATATCCACAATAGTCTGTTTTGTCGTAAACAAATATACAATCTATTGCATAAAACCTGTGTCCGCCCCATTCCCGATCTTGTCCAATATAGTACAAAATGAATTGATTTCAGGAATAATCCACCGGTTTGTTACGGTAGTCTGAAGGCGAACAACCATAAGCCTTGTTAAACAGATCATAGAAATGAGTTCTGCTGGTAAAGCCGGTTTGGTCGATGATTTCGCTCACCGTCATTGTGGTTGATTTAAGAAGTGTAGCCGCTTTGCTCAAACGGCGCTGGTATATCAGGCTGTGCGGAGTAGTTCCGAGCACTGATCTGGTTTTATTGTAAAGGGAAGACTTGCTGATGGCAAGTTTATCACAAAGCTTTTCAGATGAAAGCGTTTCATCATCGATGTTCTCATCAATGTAGCTGAGCATCTTCTGAAAAAACGGGTCAGGTATCTCCTTCACCAGGGCGGGATTGTCATCCTGTTTGCCGAAGTGACTCTTAATGCTGACTCTTAATTGCAGGAGCTTTTCGATGCGAACTTTCAGATGTTCGGGGTGAAAGGGTTTGGGGATATAAGAATCGGCTCCGGCTTTCAATCCGGCAATCCTGTCTTCTATTTCAGCTTTGGCCGTCAGTAGGATTATCGGCAGGTGGCTGGTTTCAAAGTTTTCGCGAAGCCTGCAGCAAAGTTCAATGCCATCCATTTCCGGCATCATCACATCCGAAACAATCAGATCCGGTTTATCGGATAAAACTTTATTGTAGGCCTCAAGGCCGTTTTCGGCAAAAATGATGTTATAATCCGCCTGCAGGAAATCTCTGAGTAATATCAGAATTTCAGGATCATCATCAACCAGCATGATCAGCGGTTTTCCGGCTGATATTTCAGAATTTTCAACCGTCTTATCTGTTCCGGCTTCATCAATGAAACTGATTTCATTCAATTCATCAACAGGCTCATTCAGCAACTCTCCTGAACTTAACTCATGTACATCGGGAAAAACGCAGATAAACTTAGTCCCTTCATCGAGCCTGCTTTCAAAACTAATGGTCCCCTTCAGTAGCTCGACCAGGCCTTTTGTAACGGCAAGACCCAGACCTGTGGAGCGGTATCCCGGGAAACTTCCCCTTTTCCTGGCTGAAGATATACCAAAAGGCTCAAAAACCTTTTGAAAGTACTCAGGCATTATTCCAACCCCATTGTCTTCGATTTCAACGGTAAGTACGGAATTTTCTGATTTAATGCAGGCTTTGACAAATCCTCCGGGTTTATTGTATTTTATGGCATTCGAAATTAAGTTGGTCACAATACGCTGAAACTTATCTGCATCTGTCTTGAAACTAAATTGAGGATCGGAGGCAATGACTTCGCAATGGATATTTCTTTGCTGTGCAAACAGTTCGAGATCAGAAACAACTTCACGTATAAGCTCAAGCGGCCTTGTAAGTTGGATATTTAAAGGTTCTTTCCCCTTTTCCAGCTTTCGGAACTGCATAATTTCCAAAACCAGTTTCTGAAGCTTAATGCTGTTGTTGAATACTTTTAAAAGACGAGGGTTTTCAACAGTATTTCGGGTATCTTCGAGCAAAGCATGAATGTGTGAGGAGATGAGTGTCAGCGGTGTGCGAAACTCATGGGCCACGTTGGTAAAGAACTCTATTTTATAACCCTGTAATTCCTCTTCCTTTTTCTTTTTGAATTCCTGTATCACCGCTTCTTTTTTCCTGGCTTCCCGCCTGCGGTAAGCCGCGAATATCAACAACTGAGTTCCAATGAAAAGCAGAATGTAGCCGCCAATTGCCCATGATGTCCTCCAGAATGGGGGATCAATGATGATTTCCATTTCCCTGATATGCTTCGACCAGTTACCGTTCTCATCACTCACACGTACCTGCAGAGAGTACTTACCCGGTGCCAGATTAGAAAAACTAATAGGTTGGTTCTGTGGATTGATTATCCATTCGTCGTCAAAGTTAATCAGCCGGTACGAAATCCTGTGACGCTCCTGTCCCCAGTATGCAAGAGGTGAAACATTAAATGTGAGAGAATTCTGATTGTATTTCAGCCTCAGGATTTTCTGGTGATTGATACGACTGGTTAGTACACTTTCGTTTCCTATTTCTACCGGCTGGTTCCTGATAAAAAGCTGATTAATTGCGATAGGAGGAAAATATGAAGAGAATTTAATCACATCCGTTTGTATAATATCGACGCCCATGGTGCCACCGACATAAAGCCTGCCTGTTTTTTTATCAAAAAACGAAGCGCCATCACTGTATTCAAAATTAATCAGGCCATCATTCACGTTGAAACTCCTGACGTTCCTTCTACTGATGTCGATTAATGAAAGCCCCAGGTTGGTCGTAACCCACAAATTCCCCAATTTATCAAGCTGTATCGCATGAATGCTGGTATTAGAAAGGTCGGATTGAATACTTAACCCGGCCACCCTGACAGAATCGGAAGATATTGGCAACAAACTGAAAATACCATTGCTGCTGCCAACCCAGATATGTCCGTTAAGACTGGTAAACAGGGAAAGGATATCATCATTCCTGATTAGGTTAGGGTGTGACATCGTCGTATACTGCGCTATTACTCTCTTAGTAATCGTATTATAACGGTATACGCCCAACCCCCTGGTTCCTATCCATATCATCCCGGGTTTTTCTTCAGCCAGGGCATAAACTATCTGTTTTTGCTGTCCCGGTATAGCAATACTTTTATCGAGTATCAGTTGCTCGCAACGTATGGGTAATGCGGTTCCGGTCTTATCAAACTCAACCATGATAACCCCATAACCACTGGTTCCCAGGTAAATCCGCTGATCGCTGTCTTCGAGTATGCGGTACACCGATGCAAAGTTTAAAGGGTTGGAACTTTTAAAATCACGCGGAAAATTGCGTATGGTTTTATAATCCGGTGAAATAATATCAACTCCTTTACCATCCGTACCAACCCAGATAGATCCGTCATCGCATTCATGGAACGAAAGCACTGAATTGTTGCCCAAACCGTTCTTAACGGATATTCCCCTGATATGATTTCCATTGGCATCAAAAACGTCTATTCCTCCTCCTTTTGTACCTATCAGAACATCTCTTTTACGGGTCACGAGAATGCTTCTTACAATCGGATATGCCAACTGATCTGATGAAAGGCACTTATTCGGGAATTCCATTAGCTTCAGAGTGTATACTCCATTCCCATCGGTTCCTATCCATAAAATATCCGGTTCTGATTCATAAATGCTTAATACGCGGGTAGCAACGGGATTATTTACAAACAGATCTGAAAGTATGTTAAGTACCTCAAAATTGCGCGTGAGTAGATTGAAACTGTAAATTCTGCCCTTTTCGGTACCGGTCCATAGCCTGTTTTTTTCCTGCGAAAGGGAGAACGAAGTAATTATATCGTCAGGGATCCTCAACTGCTGAACCTCCTTTGCTTCCAGGTCAACCATGAGGGCAGCCCCGGCACGTTGCGTAATCAGAATATACGGATGCCGATTGATTAAGACTGAAATTGATGATGATAAAGTTCCTGTTAAAGGTAGTTGCAAGATCTCTTCAAGTCGATTACCTGACATCATAATCACCTGACCACTTCCGGTAATGCAGTAAGCATGGTTATCCACAAGATGGATCCTTTTAATGCTGAGTGAAGCCTGTTGCGAAGCATGATCAAAAGCGATTTTACTGAATTGCATTGTTGTACTGTCAAATCTGAAAATACCACGCCCGAATACCGAGGCCAGTGTGCCATAGCTGTCTGAATGACTGATTGCAATATCATTTTCATAGTTTATCTGCTCTGATTCCCGGGTAAAATAAGAGGTAAACCGGTCGCGGATATTATCATACAACCCCAGGCCTTTGTTGGTAAGCATCCAAATGGGCCCTGATGAAGTGGGATACAGTTCCCTAATAACATGATTGTGAATGGAATTGGGATTATTTCCGGGCAGGTAAGTAACAATATTGCTACCATCGTAACGGTTAAGTCCATTCCAGGTTCCAAACCAGATATACCCTTCCGCATCCTTCACAATTGTATTCACCGCGCCGTTTGATAAGCCTTCACGACGTGAAATGGAATGAACATTTTTTTTGTATTCCGCGCTTAGTGAAAGAGATAACAAGAAGAAGAATACCAGATTAATGAGTTTCTCAGGCATTTTGAATACAAAATCAAAAATCAGTCAACGATTTAGTAAAATTAGAAAAAAATGGAGAATTATGCAAATCGAGGGTTAAAAGATGAGGTAAATAAAAGCTGCAGCGATTTTTCCGAACACATGAAGTAAAAGGCCGGCAGTTGATCATGCTTTACTATTTAAATAATGAATGGTTTTAACATTCGGCCCCGCAGAAACTTTTGGACAAAACGCCTCTAAAAGAGCTACTTACAAATCACGATTACACAGATGTCAAAGGACTAAATTGTATGCAATTGAAAATCAATTATATTTAAGTGGACGCTAATGGAACTGACTATTACTTCATTAAGAAAACAGCCAAAAGAAAGTCTGAATATCTGCATTACTGTAATCTTATTGTATTAAGAAACCAAGGCAGATTACTTTTGAATAAAAAAATAGTTAAATTACAGATCTCCCGGCACTCAGCTCTGTAGGTAACCCTGTATGTGTCAATCCTGATAGAAAGCTTAAAAAAGCAGCACTCAAAAGAGGTTGGAAAATTCTCCTTTGGCATTGATCCTTTTTAAAAAAAATCCCACAACCCTTTCGAAATCAATTTATTTCCAGTTTTTCCACTCGGGTAGTTTTGGAAATCCGGCATGTGGATCAGCCTGGTACCAGAAGCATACTGAAGCAATATCTGATTGCTGTTTCAGGTATCTTCCTCCCTGCCTCCAGCCAAGATCCTGTATTGTTATTTTCAGATCTGTTTCAAATCTGATAGGATCCAATATATGCCAGCGGTATAATCCGAATCGCCAACGGGACATTCCACCGAAGGTTCGGTTTCGTCATCCCAATAGATGCGTAGTATTGAGAAGCGCCATTTTCCCGTCGGGGTCATCCAGATGTGTTGTATGGCACCGGGACCATCAATTTCCGCCATAGTAAAAGTTTCGCCGGGTTTAATCCTGACATACGGGTTTACCTTCCATCCCACACCAAGGTCATGGGCAGCATTGAATGCATTGGCAGTATTGGGTTTGTCTTTGTTGGCAGGATCAGCCATTCCTGCTTTACCTTTTTCACCTGAAAAGTTTTCAGGACTTATAGATCGGGTTTTTGCATCGGATAACCTGTAGAGGTTGCCCATGTTCATATCGAGCCCGTTAAATTTATTTTGTGAAGACGCCACAAGTGGCAGAAAGAGGATAATTAAAACCGATGCCAGAAGTTTTTTCATTTCAGTTAGTATTAAAAACAATTATGTAATTCAAGATAAAATTATAAAATACCGGGGAATTATAATCCATATTCTGACGAAATCAGTTATCAGAAACCAAATTTAAAATTATATACGGATGAAATCTATCCTTACTACTAACCGAAACATACTACTGATCAATTCATATTTGTTAAAATCCGGCATTTAATTACTTTTGACGCTGAAATCCTTTGAGATAATTAAGTCGGTGCTAGTAATCTACTCTAAAATATTATGAAAAACCTAATCCTGACAACAATTGCAATGGCGCTCCTGATATCATGTAATGGCCCGGTGAAAAAGAAAATTGAATACCCTGTTACAAAAAAGGGTGATGTTGTTGATACTTATTTTGGAACCACAGTTCCCGATCCATATCGTTGGCTCGAAGATGACAGGTCGGAAGAGACTGCTGCCTGGGTAAAGGAGCAGAATAAAGTCACTTTCGGATATCTTGAAGCTATCCCATACAGGGAGGAGATAAAGAACCGTCTCGAAAAAATGTGGAACTATGAGAAGTACACCGCTCCTTTTAAGGAAGGTGATTATACCTACTTTTCCAGGAACAATGGATTGCAAAACCAGTTTGTCGTTTATCGTCAGAAAGGTAATGGAGAAACTGAAATATTCCTTGATCCGAATACATTCTCTGCAGATGGAACCACTTCTCTGGGTGAAATGGAATTCTCAGACGACGGCAGCAAAGTTGCCTATTCCATATCTGAAGGCGGATCCGACTGGCGTGAGGTAATTGTGATGGATGCCTCAACTAAAAAGATTATTAGCGATACATTAACAGATATTAAGTTCAGTGGCCTTTCGTGGCAGGGGAATGAAGGGTTCTACTACTCAAGCTATGACAAACCAAAGGGTAGCGAGCTTTCAGCAATGACTGATCACCATAAACTCTATTTCCATAAACTCGGTACCAGCCAAACTGATGATAAGGTTGTATTTGGTTCTGATATTGTCAGAAGATATGTTAGTGGATATGTAACAGAAGACGGCAGATATCTAGTCGTAACAGCTTCAATCTCAACAACAGGTAATGAATTATATATTAAAGATTTAACTAAACCAGATAATGATTTTACTGTAGTTGTTAATAATTTCGATAATGATCATTTCATAATTGATAACGAGGGTACAAAACTCTTCATTGTAACTAACCTTAATGCCCCCAATAAGAGGATTGTTACTGTTGATGCAGCAAAACCCGGTATTGAAAACTGGACTGATTTCATACCTGAAACAGAGAATGTACTCGATCCGGCAACAGGTTCAGGATACTTCTTTGCGCATTATATGGTCGATGCTATCTCAAAAGTAAAACAGTTTGACAAAAATGGGATTCTGGTACGTGAGATTGCTCTTCCCGGAGTCGGAACTGCTTCAGGTTTCGGTGCAAAAAAGGATGACAAGGAGGTTTACTTTTCGTTTACGAACTATATAACACCAGTTACTATCTATAAACTTGATCTGGAAACAGGTAATTCGGAGGTTTATAAAAAACCTGTTGTGGCCTTCAACGGTGACGATTACGAATCAGTGCAGGAATTCTATAACTCAAAGGATGGAACACTTATACCTATGATCATTACCTACAGGAAGGGGACGCAGCTTAATGGCGAAAATCCAACTATTCTTTACGGATACGGTGGATTCAATGTAAGTCAGACTCCGGGGTTCAGTATACCAAGTGCTCTATGGCTTGAAATGGGCGGCATTTATGCAGTTGCAAATATCAGGGGTGGCGGTGAATATGGTGAGAAATGGCACCTTGCCGGTACAAAAATGAATAAACAGAATGTATTTGACGATTTTATAGCTGCAAGTGAATACCTTATTGAAAAGAAATATACCTCATCTGATTTTCTGGCAATAAGAGGCGGATCTAACGGAGGCCTCCTCGTTGGAGCTGTAATGACCCAGCGGCCTGACCTTATGAAGGTTGCACTTCCGGCTGTTGGTGTAATGGATATGCTCCGGTATCATACATTTACTGCAGGTGCAGGCTGGGCATATGACTATGGTACTTCGGAGGAAAGTAAGGAAATGTTTGAATACATATATAAATACTCTCCTGTTCAGAATGTAAAAGAAGGTACAAAATACCCTGCAACACTCGTTACAACAGGAGACCATGACGATAGAGTAGTACCGGCACATTCATTCAAGTTTGCAGCACAACTGCAGGCTAAACAGGCCGGTAGCAATCCTGTACTTATCAGGATTGAGACAAAGGCCGGTCATGGTGCCGGAACTCCGGTAAGCAAGACTATTGAGCAGTATGCTGATATCTACGGATTTACTCTTTACAATATGGGGATTAAAAAATTGCAATAAAAGTAGTCTATTGACGATTCTTACACTAACTAAATTATAACCCCGCAGATCACTGATCTTGCGGGGTTTCAACTTTAATATTTTGATTGTTCAATATACTGTTTAAACAGAAGAATTTTCTT
>Ga0265292_1002494_pt1 | contig 12654 bp, 10 predicted proteins | sample Munlanlewell296A_FD_189080 | JGI IMG/M metagenome (GOLD analysis project Ga0265292, IMG submission 189080) | Leachate microbial communities from a municipal landfill in Southern Ontario, Canada - Leachate well 296A | ecosystem: Engineered > Solid waste > Landfill > Unclassified | place: Canada...
GATTACTTTATCTTCAACTACCTTCATCCCTTCTTCAAGTCGACTTATTATGTTTTCTTCAATTCCTTTTATAATCTCCGCAGCCGTTTGATCCAAACTGTTGAATACAAGATTTGTAATTTTATTGTTTTTGAAATCTTCTTTATTCAATTCGGAAAGAGTTTTTGCTTTTTCAACCACAAGGTTTATAACACTACGTTCAATAGTCTGTTGACTAATTGGCGATTCATGAGCAGCTTCTACATATCGTCTTTCACCCAATCTTATTGCGGCTCCGTGCGTTAAATAGAATCTGGCATTTTTAAGTTTTTGTAGAGCGGTAGCAGGATATTTATTAGAAAATGAATTCTGAATTGAATCTCTAACAATATTTGCCTTTGCTTCTCCCGCTGCAATAATTATTGCAGTAGCATTGTTGTTATAAGCTATTGTTTCAAGTCCTATTGTAATTACTAGTCGATTACGTGCTATCTCAATTCCACCAAGATCAGTTGCTGCGGCTGCCTGGGTTTCATAATTTGTATGTATTAACCTTGTAGTTGAAAAGTGATCGCTTCCCTGCACGTTAAAACCGATGTGACCATCAGGACCAATTCCGCCGAGGAAAAATCCTATTCCACCCATTGCACGTATTTTTCTTTCATAATTCGAACAATACTCGTCAACAATTTCAATTGTTTCTTTTTGTAATCTTTCTAATCTGGAACTTGCCCAGCGTGTCCTTAACGAAAGATCAACTTTCTGCTCGGGGAAGATTTCATTAAGCGATAAATTTTCTGCTGTTGGAATTTCATTAATATTCAGCAACAATGCGTTTCTCGGATTTAGACCCCATAGACGGAAATAATAATTCTGTATGTAATAGTAGAAGCTGTTATGCTGATTACTATCGATTGGATAAAATTCATCTATTTGAACAAATCTAAGATTCTCCAGAGTCGGTTTTTTTGTTGCATTGATACCAACCTCCTTAATTAGATTTTGAATCGGTTTGGTATCCCACTCCTTAAAAATTTTTGCAACCCATTTGATAAAATGTTCGGGGGTTTTGCCGGTCGGAAGAGAAATTACTCCCTCTTGGTTTTCAATTACCCATTCGATAAAACGTAATGCGGTAAGCTTACCGAGTTCGGGAAAACTATCTACTTGAATAACCGGAATCTTTTCAACCGGTTTATATATAAATTCCTTTCCCGATAGGGTAAGATAATACTGCTCTACTTTTGATTGCGGTTGTTTTTGATTTTTGTCTTCTACTTTTTTTTGTTTGGTTTTTGGCATATATAAATCTCTCATAAATTTATTTTTACTTCTATAATTCTTAAACTGCGAAAAGAAAGATGTAATTGAGTAATTGCTTTTTGTTTATTCTATCAAGCAGTGCTACTTCAATAATATTAGTTTTTTGCTATCAATAAAATTACCAGATTGAATTCTATATATATACATTCCGCTTGCTAATCCTTTTCCGTTAAACTTTACTTCATGATTACCTGGTATTTTGTCTTCATCAACCAGAGTAGCAACTTCTCGACCGAGCACATCATATATTTTTAAAGTTGTAGGAACAACCTTAAATATTTTTTCAGCCGGAATGGAAAATTTAATTGTTGTTGAAGGGTTAAAAGGATTCGGGTAGTTTTGTTCAAGACGGAATTCTGTTGGTATAATATTATCTTCATTATCTTCAGCAATTATATTGGATATACACTCATCAAAAAATAATTTACCGCTGGTACTTCCAATACTGGTTTGGACTAAATTGATACTTTTAAATTGTATAGTACCTGTACCAGGAATTTTGTAAAATAAAACTTTCTTTAACTTCCACCCGGTCCAATTAATAGTATCTATCTTTACTTTTTCTTCATTTGAGTTGTGTCTTGAAAATCGGTATTCCAAAATATTTTTGCTATTATCTCCGAACACCCAGAAACCAAAACCCTCCCAAGAGGTTTCTCCTAATACAATTGGTTTTAATAAAGCCAATTCAACTAATCCGTTATTCCCAGAAAAGCCGTATTCAAGTTTTCCAGAATTTTCACCGCTCTTTTTTCTCACATTAGAAATTGTAAAGCTGGTTTGGGGATCAATTATACCTATAGTATTTGGTGATAATAAAGGGGACTGCCAAACATTTTCAGTTTCAAATCCTTCCAAAATATTGCCGGTAAATGTGTAATTCTTTTCTGTTCTAAATTCAATAATAACCTGTTGAGGAAAAGTTACAGATTCAACATCACCTATTCCTTCTCTTAGGGTAATTCTATAGTTAGAATTATTATTCAAAGGAACTTTTGGTTCGAATTCTATTATTCCAATATTGTATCTGCTTTGATTTACCGATACACCAACCGGGTTTCCATCACTATCCGTAAATGAAATCTTTCCAGCTAATGTAGAGGCATCTATTCCTTTATCAAATGTAATATTTATTAAAACTGATGTTGATATATCTGATGCGTTGTTAACGGGATAAGTAGAAATCAAATTGAGTTTAGATCTGGTAGTAAAACTAAAGGAATTTGCTTGAGGTAAATTTATACCAAAGTGAGTTTTAGCTGATATCGAAATCGTAACAGTATATTTTGTACCGGGCACATAACCTTTAGCCGGAGTAAAAGTTACCTTTTTGTAATCATTTTCCCATTTATAACTTCCGGCAACACTCGGCAATACCGTAATTGCTTGTTCGGTCAATGCAGTATTCATTCGAATATTAAATTCAACTACGATTGCCGAAATATTACTTACCTCATTTATACTATCTGCAGGAGAATAATTAACAATTACCGGTGGATCAAGAATAGGTTTCAGCACCATTAGTTTATCATTAAAAATAGATTCGTTTGCTTTCACTACAACTGCAGCAGAATCAGTTTTCATTTTTTCATAATCAAAATATAATTTATAATTACCGGGAGTTACATCATCAAAAAAGTAATACCCATTATTAAAATCGTCACCGGCATAAGTTCTTCCACCAGGTTCTAATCTTACTTTTATTTTATTCAGTGGTTTATAATTATCTTTGGTTCCGCTAATTGGTTTATACGAAGCTGGTACGGTCTCCAATTCATCTCTTATAATACCGGCTGCAATTCCATTTGGGAATCCCACGACCTTAAAATATTGTAAGAATGCACGTGCAATTGCCCACGCTTCATGCTTTAGGTAACTGTCGTTTTTCAGCCTCCATGTTTCAGGCAAGTAATCATGGAATGAACCTTCTGACAATGTACCGGGCATAGATAGTGGTCTCAATACACCAAGTCCCGATGTATTTCCATAAAAACTAAAATCTCCTCTGTTTGATGCACCAGTTGTGCGATTAGCCGCATTAATTTTGCTTGCCAATATTGCGCCCATTTCTTTAGATTGTGGAAAAGTTGGAGTTTGATCGTAGCCGTGATATAAAATTAAAGTGTAGTTACTCGCTCCGTTAAATGCGTTGCTGTGTATTGAATGGAAATAATCTACATTTCTTGAATTAGCAAATTCTGCTATTTGCGATAACGGCAGATCATCGGAAGTATTATTCTCGGTTCTTGATATATAAACAGTAGCTCCGAGACTATCTAAAATACTTTTTAAATAAAGACCTTTTGTTAAGTTGCTTTCAGATTCCCAAAAGTTTGCTTCGGGCATATTTCTATCATTTGAGTCGTGACCTCCATGTCCCGGATTAATGTATATTTTGTAACCGGCTAATGATTGCGCGTTGAAACTTGATAATCCCCAAAAGGATAATCCAATTATTAAAAATATTATTCTTTTCATGTGGTATTCGGTTATTCGTAATTAAGTTTAATTTTTCGGATTTGTCCATTATCTGTATTGTAAAAAATTTCCGAATTTGAATTGCCCCATTTTGGATATAGTGAAATATCGTCTCTATTCAAAGTTAGGTTAAAATACTTGCCCCCTTTCAAATCGGTAATGTAGATGTCGGATGAAACTACATTTACACCGTCATCAATATCTTTCATAAACACAATCCAGTTTCCATCCGGCGACCAGGAAGGATAATTCGCGTAGCCAAGTTTAGCCAATATTTTCCCATCGAGGTTTGAGATATAAGTTCCTTTGCCCATACATGTAAAAACTAATTTTGTTTTATCGGGTGAAAGTGAGGGCCATATATAATTTCCATTTCCAAGAGGATCGAGATAGTGTTTAATACCATTCTCATAAAGAACAATTTTTGAATTTTCAATAATTACCAAAAGTTCTGATGAATTGGTTTTTTGAAGCGTGTTTTGTTTGTTAATTGAATGAAGTTCGGTTTCTTTAACATAATTAGAACTTATTTTATTACTACTTCTACAAATCTTTAAATCTCTTATTCCTTCATCCAAAACCAAAGATTTTTTAGTAACTAAATCATAAGAAACTAATGAAGAAAATCTTTTGCCTTTAACAAATTTATCTTCTCTGTATATTATTTCATTATTGCTGAAACCAGGCTCATAGCCGGCTCCGGGTGCATCTGTTATCATAACAGTATTGCCCGAAGTTAAATTTTTATACCACAGCCCTTTACGATTTTCACTAGAATAGAGAATACCGGAACCATCCGGACTTAAAGTCGGATAATAAAAATTTCCTTCAGTCGGAGTTGTTAAAGCGATGTCTTCAACAATAGTGACTTTTTGTGCATACACTGAAACCACAGTTATGAACAAGATTAATAATATTTTTTTCATATAGTCTCCAATCAAAATCTATTTTTAACAGAGATAAATTAATCGTAATTACTCATTGAAATCAAACTGACTTTTTTATGAAAATACAAACGATAAGTTAGTTACTTATAACTACTCTCAATCAATTTATAAATGTCAATTTTTGATCAGCAATCACTTTTTATAAATAAAACGCGAGTTGGTTATACCGATGATTTTCTAGATAGATAATCTATAATTCTATGTAAAGAACTAACTACACAATTAGGTGGTTATATATAGATGAAAAATGATAATTTGCCAAGTAACAATTATGGAAAGGATTGAATTATTCTCTAATTATTCCGTTATATTAAATAGCAATTCAATTAATTTTTGATTGATAATAAAATCTACGCCGGTTTATGAGTTTCATTATTCGACTATATAAGAAATCGGATTTGCCTTATTTATATGAAATTTGCCTTAAGACCGGTAACAGCGGTATAGATGCGACCGAACTTTATAAAGATCCTCTCTTACTTGGCAATTTTTATTCAGCACCATATGCGGTTATACATCCCGAACTAACTTTTATATTAGCCGATAATGATATTCCGCTCGGTTATATTTTAGGCACAAATGATTCCGAATTGTTTTATCATAAAAGTGAAAAAGAATGGTTCCCGCCGCTTAGAAAAAAATATCTTTTACCTAATGAAAATGATGACGCATCTGATGCTAAAATTATTAGATTAATACATAAAGGGCATTTGCCAAAACCAGAACTGCTCTCATATCCGGCTCATTTGCACATCGATATTTTACCGGAAGGACAAGGGCAAGGTATGGGAAGAAAATTAATAGAAACATTCTGCAACAAGCTTATTGAAATGAAAGTTCAGGCACTTCATTTAGAAGTTGGGAAAAGAAATACCAATGCAATATTTTTTTACGAAAGAATCGGTTTCAAAATAATCAAAGAATATGAATGGTCCGTAGCTTACGGTATAAAACTATTTAACTAGTATAAACGGTTAAATATTGCGGGAATGATATTAAAATGAGTGACAGAAAAAAATTATTTGAAGAGATAAGTTCATTATCTACAGAACAGCGTAATGCTAATTCGATGAATATAGATAATGAAAGCATTGGTGGTGTTCTAAAGATTATCAACAATGAAGATAAAACTATTCCTTACGCTGTAGAAAAGGAATTGCCATATATTGAAAAAGCAGTTGAAATTATTGTTAATGCTTTGAAGAATGGCGGAAGATTACTTTATTTCGGTGCTGGTACTAGCGGAAGACTTGGTGTTGTTGACGCCTCTGAATGCCCGCCGACCTTCGGAACCCCTTTCGGCTTAATTGAAGGCTATATTGCCGGCGGTAAAAAAGCTATGTTCAAAGCACAAGAAGGCGCGGAAGATAAAGAAGAAAACGGTGCCAACGATGTAATATCTGCCAAAGTAAAAAGTAAAGATGTAGTTTGCGGAATTGCCGCCAGTAAAAGAACACCTTATGTAGTCGGGGCGGTAAAAAAAGCAAGTGAGTTGGGTGCCAAAACTTTATATATTACTTGTACACCACGCAAAACTTTTAACCTGGAAAATGTAGATGTAGCTATTTGTGTGGATGTTGGAGCGGAAGTGATTATGGGATCTACAAGAATGAAAAGCGGCACTGCACAAAAATTAGTTTTAAATATGCTTACTACTGCTTCTATGATTCGACTGGGAAAAGTTTATGAAAATATGATGATCGATCTACAAATGACGAACAAAAAATTAGAAGAAAGGTCAAAAAAAATAATAATGACTATTACCGGTGTTTCATATGAAAAAGCTGAAGAATATTTAATAAAATCCAAAGGGCACGTTAAAACCGCTCTTGTAATGATTCTTGCCAAAGTTGATTATAATGAAGCGCAATTGAGATTAATAAAAGCAGATGGCTTTGTTCGTAAAGCAATTTCGAATAATTAAAATGGTGAACAAAAAGAAAAAATTTACTCTACGTTAGAAAATTTGCCGGGATTAAAAATTGAACGATAATTCTGCATCCGGTGAATGCTGACCGAAGACTCTCTGAAATTCAAGATTCAAAGGTTCTTCTGTCACTTTGTTTACTCAGAATAATAAAAGGATAAAAAAATGGATCTATTCAAAGAACTTACTCTCAACGCAGTTCAAATTATTCAGTTAATGGTTGCGCCGGCAGTTATGATAAGTGCGTGCGGACTTCTATTGCTGGGAATCAATAATAAGTACTCGCTTGTTGTGAACCGCATCCGCTTGCTCAACGAAGAGAAAAGAAAACTGATGATTAAAATTGGAGAGAATAAGCAGACAACCGATGATAATGTTCGGATTGAAAGCACATCAGTTCAAATCTTTGCACTTGTATATCGGGCTAAGCTGGTAAGGAATACTGTATTGAGTTATACTACCGCGGTTGCTCTTTTTGTTTTGACTTCACTACTGCTAGGTGTCTCCTCCTTCCTTGCAATAGGAAAGTTAAATTACTTTATCATCACCGCATTTCTGTTGGGGATGCTGTTCGTTTTAATTGGCGTCTTCTTTGCCGGTTTGGAAACTAAGAAAGGTTACGACATAATTTCTTACGAAGTTAAGGCGCATGAATAACAAGAATTTTATTTCAAAGAAAGAATTGCTTTTACCGGAGAATATGATTTTAATGTACGCACGCGGTGCGTTTCCTATGGCAGATGATACGGGCGAAATCAACTGGTACATGCCGGACACGCGCACAATCATCCCGCTCGATTCATTCAACATTCCCCGATCACTCAAAAAATTTTTACCAACTGCCGGTTTTGAATTTTGCTATGATAAGAATCCGTTTGAAGTAATTAGAGAGTGTGCTAAAAGAGAATCAACATGGATTTCCGAGGAACTAATTGAGGCATACAAAGGATTACATCAACTTGGTCATCTGCACTCCGTTGAAGTTTACCAAAACAAACAATTGGTTGGCGGATTATACGGCGTCACCTATCTCGGCGCATTTTTCGGTGAATCAATGTTTTCAAAGGTATCGCAGGCATCAAAGTGCGCGCTTGTAAAGTTAGTTGAACGGCTACGCGAAAAGGAATTTGTGCTTTTAGATGTTCAATATCAAACCGGGCATTTAAAAATGTTTGACGCAAAGGAAATCCCATTTGATGAATTTTCCAAGCTTCTTCTTGATTCATATACAAAAGAAGTATTGTTCAACTAAGAATATAGGGCAGTTCTAAAAATATCAATATCCTCTGCGGACTTTGCGTTTTCTTTGTGTTCTCTGCGTTTAAAATTTACATACGATAATTTTTAGAACCGTCCTATACTTACCACTTCCATTTCCGGCTTAGGAATTTTTGTATATTTACATCGAAATAAATCATGATCGTGTTTATGATCTTAATCATGCTCGTAACATAATAGATCACGATAAAGAGCATCATCACAAAATGAAGGGTGGTCCTAAAAACTTCAATATTCTTTGCGTTCTCTGCGTTAAATTTTTACAAAGATAGTTTTTAGAACCAGCCTGAATAAAGAAAAAGCACAAACAATTATTCCATCAAGTCATTCAATAAAAAACAGCAACATTTTTCATTTATAAGAAAGGTGAGAAACATGACTACTTACAAAGAATTAGGGTTAGTGAACTCCAAAGAGTTATTTCAAAAAGCAGTGAAAGGCGGGTATGCTATTCCGGCTTTTAATTTTAACAACCTGGAACAATTGCAGGCGATAATTGGCGCATGTGTTGAAACAAAATCGCCGGTTATTCTTCAAGTATCCAGCGGTGCACGCAAATATGCTAATCAAACTCTCCTAAAACATTTAGCAAAAGGCGCTGTTGATTATGCACACGAATTAGGATACGACATTCCGATCGTTCTGCATCTCGATCATGGTGACACTTTTGAGCTTTGCAAATCATGCATCGAGTTGGGATTTTCTTCCGTAATGATTGACGGTTCGCATCTCCCGTACGAAAAGAATGTTGAACTAACCGCTCAAGTGGTTGAGTACGCCCATAAATATGATGTAAGCGTTGAAGGTGAATTAGGAGTGCTCGCCGGTATCGAAGACGAAGTTTCAAGCGAGGTTACTCATTACACAAAGCCGGAAGAAGTGGAAGACTTTGTAAAGAAAACCGGAGTTGATTCACTTGCAATTTCCATCGGCACATCGCACGGCGCAAATAAATTTACACCGGCTCAATGTACTCGTAATGCTGATGGTGTTCTTGTTCCACCTCCGCTCCGTTTTGATATCCTTGAAGAGTGCGAAAGAAGAATTCCGGGATTCCCGATTGTATTACACGGCGCATCTTCAGTTCCGGCAGAATTAGTACAAATAATAAATAACAATGGTGGTAAACTTAAAGACGCAGTTGGTATTCCTGAAGATCAACTTCGTAGGGCTGCAGCATCCGCAGTATGTAAGGTAAATATTGATTCAGATGGTCGTTTGGCTATGACTGCTGCTATTCGCAAAACATTTGTAGACAGCCCTGCTGAATTTGATCCACGCAAATATCTCGGTCCGGCACGAGACGCACTTAAGGTATTATACAAACACAAAATTGTAAACGTGCTTGGCAGCGCTAATAAAGCATAGTTCAACTTGATGAAGCACAATGGAGAACTTATAATAGAGTTAAAGAGTCCCGGCACGTTCGCATAGGTGTCAACTTAATAAAAAATTCTCCAACAGAAATTTGAACAATTGCATCATTCATATAACAAAATATCGGTTTTATATCTCATCCCTAAAGGGATTTCATTCTTTTTTTTGTTCTTTTTTTCTATAAATATCTAATCCCTCCGGGATTTTATATTGCAAATCCCAGAGGGATGATATATTTATAGCACTAAAAACCACCTACAATTAAAATCCCTTTAGGGATGATATATTGGTTTCAATTAGAAAAAGAACTAACAAGATAATACTAACAAAAAGCCCTTAAGGAAGTCTGTTTTCGTATATTTTTACAGTTCATATCATACAGTAATAAGATCATAAAATTAAGTTGACGGCTATGCGGCACATGCGGGACTCCTTTTTGTCCAAATCTAATTGTTCAAAATATTCTTTTTGGTTTGATATGAATAAAGAAAAGTCAGAAGAATTCTACGAACAGAAATACAAGAACGAATCTGAACCGTGGGAATACAGCAAAAAAGCCGTGGAAGTACTCCGCCACGAATTCATAGTTAAACTTGCCCTTACTTTGAAAAAAAAATATCTAAGAATTCTAGATGCCGGATGCAGTAAGGGTCAATTGACTTCTCTTTTTAGAGGCATGTCTCCTGAGATTTATGGTATTGATGTTTCCGAGACAGCGCTGGCGTATGCAAAAAAGTCTTTTGATGAAGCTAAAGATAAATCTGGCAGTTCATGCCAATATTTTTTTAAGAAAGAAAACATCACTTCGCTTTCATTTCCAGAAAATTCTTTTGATTTAGTGCTACTATGCGACGGGATTTTTGAATGGTTTATGAATAATGAGAATCGGCTTCAAGCCCTAAAAGAAACGCATCGTGTTCTAATGAAAGGGGGTTTTGTGATACTAAGCGATTATGGAAATCAAAAATATTTTGATGAATATCTCGCACTCATAAAGGCGAGTGGACTGGAAGTATCTGCGACTTATCGCTGTAATGACCGGCTTTGTTATCAATTTAATTCTTGGTTGAAAGCCGTTGAAAAGGGCATTATAGCCCGAAAATTGATAGAGAACAAATTAATAGCGCGGTTATTAATGAAAGTATCTTCCTTGTTTGGCGCAAAAGGTTCAAAACATATTTTTGTTGTAGCAACTAAAATTTAAGTCTGCGGATCAGAACATATCTCATTTCAAAACGACTAATGAATTGAAGCTTGATTCATGAAATAATTTCAAGTATAATAAGCACAGAATAATGATGATCATACAAATGCAGAAGATCAAATCAATTCTAAAAATGGTTGAATGGGAAGCGATTATTTGGATGGTTGGATTAACATACCTGTTGTTTATTGATCCATACCAGATTCAGCATTACACTCTCTGCCCCTTTCACAATTTGGGAATAACATTCTGCCCCGGGTGCGGTTTAGGCAGATCAATATCGTTCTTCTACCACGGCGATTTTTTACTTTCAATTTGGACACATCCGCTGGGTATATTTGCCTTCATTATTATCACAGTACGCATCTTAAAACTATTCATCAAAACATATAACAACTATCACAAATCGAAAGAGGTTATTTATGGCTAACGTTTACGAAGTTCTTCCCGAAATCATGGGCGAAGAGCAGTATTATATTTCGGGTCTCATTAAGAATATGGACGACAAACAAGCCCAGCAGTTTGCCAACATTTACCGTTCACGAAGAAAAGATCCACAAATAATTCTTCTTGTTACACTTGTTGGTTTTTTAGGCATCGCGGGTATTCAAAGATTTCTAACCGATCAGATTGGATTGGGAATTCTTTATCTTCTCACGGGCGGTATCTGTATGATCGGAACCATCATTGACTTAGTGAACTACAAAAAAATTGCTTTCGATTATAATCAGAAACAAGCAGCACAAATTCTGATGATGTTTAAAAACTAATAACTGATCTAAAGGAAATTAGTTTTGTACCAACCATTTAAAGCGGCTTTATAGCCGCTTTTATGCCGACGTTGAAATTTGGTTTTGAACTATATTTTAAAGTATTTGTTATTTATATTAATAGTGATTGTTCTAGAGCACTACTAAAATGAAGTCTGAAATTATTTATCTACAAAAAAATATTTGATATTGACAATGACCAAACAATCTGTCGCTTACATCTCAATAACCCCCTACACCCCGGCCAATTCCCGTTGTTGTTGCTGCTAATTTCTTTCTTGCTGTTCAATTAAAATTCATTTTAAACAATCATACATAACTATTATGAAAACGAATCCAAGTAGAAATACTTTGTATCATGATTTTGCTGAATCACTCTTATCGAAGCGAGAGACAAATTCATGCACAGCATCACTCAAGACAGAAGCAATAGAATACCTCAAAGATCTGATAGACTTTCTCTTCCCGCATTTTTCGAACAAGGTATATTATTCGCAAGAAGATATTCTTGCCAAACTCCAGCTTATGGAGAGAAATCTGATCAGTGTTATCAAAGAATTGAATTCGAACTATCATGAGAATTCAACAACCACCGCTCAGGAATTCACGAAGCGAATTCCTGATATTTACAAAATGCTTTGGACTGATGCAGAAGCAATTTATAAAGGCGATCCTGCCGCAGAAAGTGTGGATGAGGTAATCATTGCATACCCGGGATTTATGGCAATTGCCATTTACAGAATTGCGCATGAACTATATTTATTAAAATTGCCAATCATTCCAAGAATACTTGCTGAACACGCTCACGAATTAACCGGAATAGATATTCATCCGGGAGCTAAGATCGGTTCACCGTTCTTTATTGATCATGGCACCGGAATAGTTATAGGCGAAACAACGATCATCGGGAAAAATGTAAAGCTATATCAAGGTGTAACGCTTGGAGCACTTAGTGTTGATAAATCACTCGCTCAAACAAAACGTCATCCAACTATTGAAGATGATGTGATTATCTACTCTCAAGCTGTTATACTTGGTGGAAATACAGTAATTGGTAAGAATAGTGTTATCGGTGGTAATGCGTGGATAACTCAAAGTATTCCGGAAAACTCTATCGTTTATAACAAAAGCGAAGTCCGTGTAAAAAGCAATCAACCATTTGAAGACTCAAATGATTTTATTATTTAAGGAGAACAAACATGAAAGCACAAAATATACTCGCTACAATTGGTAACACTCCTCACATAAGAATTAACAATCTGTTCGGAGATAAAAATGAAGTTTGGATAAAACTTGAGAAGGCAAATCCCGGCGGAAGCATTAAAGATAGAATTGCTCTTTCTATGATTGAAGACGCAGAAAAGAAAGGGA
>Ga0265292_1002495_pt1 | contig 12654 bp, 13 predicted proteins | sample Munlanlewell296A_FD_189080 | JGI IMG/M metagenome (GOLD analysis project Ga0265292, IMG submission 189080) | Leachate microbial communities from a municipal landfill in Southern Ontario, Canada - Leachate well 296A | ecosystem: Engineered > Solid waste > Landfill > Unclassified | place: Canada...
TCTGGCCGGATGCGGATGCCGGCTACGAGGTGCGGCTGCGCTCGGGTCAACGCGAAGAGTGGTCGAGCACCGGCGCCCCAGGCGAAAGGGGCACACCCCAAGCCGTAGCCAACTTGACGAACACGACCCATACACTCGATATCATCAGCCTGAAGTGCCAAGGGGCCGCCCGCTCATTGGCCGTAGCGCCAGGCCTAAGTGCTGTCATGAGGTACGTCGTCCTCGACCTTCCCCAGAACATCGCGGACACCGTCGTCCGTCACCTCAATAGCGGCTGAACGCTGGCGCGGCTCTGCGCACGCCGGAGCGCCACTACGTCCGCGGCGGGGCGCATTGCGTGCGCATGGGCCGCCCCACTAATCCCCGCGGGATGGATAGACGTGCAAGGTCTCGAAAAACCTCAAGCGTGGGCAGTCGCTCTCCGAGGGCATGAGGGCGGCTGGGGCCAATTTGAGCGTTTGCCTACTGCTGTTGACTACCCCGTGGGCCGAGCCCGCGATGGCGCTCGATCGCGAGTACGTCCCCGATCAGACGGCGGCCGTCGTGCAAGAGGCGCAGGAGCTCTACGGCGCAAACGTCACCGTCTACAACGCGACCGACCCGCTCTTCTCAGACGTCTTTCCAAATCACCAGCTCAAGATCGTGGAGTCAATCGATGGTGAGGGAGTCCACCTAAACCACGCGATGGCCTACCGCGCCGTCACGCAGACAGGTTATGACTTGACGCGAAATTTCACGGCACTCATGGTCAATGGCGGAGTCACCCTCACGACCTCCGTTCAGGCGCTCAAGGTCGGCAAGCTATACGCGACCATGGCGAACGCAGAGATCCAACTCGAAAGGAAGATCGCGTTCGCGGGCAATTCGACCGAACTCAACCACACGATCTCAGATCCAGCCGCCACGGCGGTCCTCGGCGGGTGGCGCGTAACGCTCACGACCTGGGGCCCCATGTGGGGGGCGCTCATCAACTGGACGATCGATTTCGGGACAGCCAGCATCGCGTCGAGCGATGGAAACGTTCTGGCGACCGCGCGTGGCGGGTACGACGCTGATCTGGGAGCGATCTTTGTTCGCGAGAACATGAGCATGAAGAATGACTACGTCCCGAACTACGGCGTCGCGCTCTACGAGAACGGCACGAAGCTCGTTGCGCCATGGGACACCGCCGGATTGGAACGGAGCCTCATCGCGAACGCCACGACGTTCGACGGGTCAATCGTCAGGGTGACGTACCTCCTCGTGGGTGAGACAGTTCCGACAGGAGCCTACCTCAAAGCCCAACTCCTCGCTGACTCACTGGCATGGGCCTACGATCGGACGATCCAGGCAAGCATCGCGCCGAAGGTCGGCTCGTGCTCTGATGTCTCCGGCAACCAGACAAGTCTCGCTTACAAGTACTTCATCAAGGACTCGGATTGCGTCCTCGAAATCGTCCTCCGTGATGACTTGATCGTTGGCTCTCCGATGAACTTCGCCGGCAGCCCGACCAGTGTCAAGATCACCGCAACTGGGGGATACCGAGTGGCCCTCACGAAAGCGGGCTACACCCCGCACGAAGACGCCTGCAATGACGACTGCCTCACGCGCCTCATCCTGACGCACGAACTCTTCCACGGGATCCAGAGGATCTACGCGCTGGGCGTGTACAACGAAGACTGGGACATCGTCGAGGAAGGAATGAACCGGATGCGAGAAACCCTCGCCGTGGCACAGTATGCGCAAGTGAACGGTAGCCCGTGGTACAAAGACGTGGAGTACGCCCGTTCGACCCGGACCAAAACGCCAAATCCGACTTCTCCGCCTGACCCCGACTCCCAATACGTGGTGGACTATTCGCAGAGGGATTTCTGCGCCCTAAGCTACTACACGGCGGGGTACTGGGGTAGTGTGTACCAGCGGAATGGCGGCATGGACACACTCAACGACATCATGCGTCGGGCGAGCGACAACAAGACGGCGACGTGCCTCAACACTTTCCCCGGCATCATAGACAACGCGCTCGCCCTCGCCAACGAGAACGAGACGACGTTCAACGCCTCCCTCGTCGAGTACGCGATCCGGCTCTACGAGAAGAACTTCTCGTGGGGCGACCCGTACAACGGGAACGCGACGCAGAACTGGTCCGTCTACCAGGCCGACGTTCCGGCACACAACGCCTCCCAAACGCCCGAAGTGGATGTCCCCGGCTACGGATTCCAATACTTCACGCTTCCCACGAATCGCACTTACAACGTCAAGTGCGAATCCCCAGGTGCTGTGTGGGATCACCACCTGATAAAGAGGTCGGCCTCGATGGGCTGGCAGTCGCCCTCGAGCCTGACGTGCGGAACGAACGTCTTGATTACGGGCACGGACTGGAGCGAAGTCATCCTCATCGCTGTCCGGCTTGACAAGGTGAAGGACAAGGCCCGCGTCACCATCACGGAGGTCTAACATGCGCAAGGCGGGATTCTTCGCAGTCGCGCTCGTCATTTCCGCGCTGCCGGCAGCGACCGCGTCCGACTCGTGGTGTCGTAGCGTTGACGACTTCCAAGGCTGCATAGTGGAGGAGGACACGCAGAACGGCACCTGCGAAACCCGTGATTACCACTCCACTGAAATCACGTTGAGGAGTTCCGACGGCGTCTGGCTGCGGGGCCATGGTTGGCAGGACTGCGGACCTCAAGGGTGGGAACCCGGCACCTACTCCACCACCGCCTTCGAAGCGGATGGGGTGTTTGGCGATGTCGTGTGGCACGAGACCACAACCCCGTCAGGCACAAGGTGTAGCATCGCGTACTACGGCCTGCAGATGGTCTATCAGCCCTGCCCACTCGGCATCGGCCCACCCAATCCAGGCTGGGGGCACCTGCTGCCATGAGGAGTTCGCATGCTCGATTCGCGTGAATCACCCGACGTGTCCGATCTCGGCTCCGTGTACCAGCGGAACGGTGGTCTCGACACGATCAACGACATCATGCGTCGGGCGAGCGACAACAAGACGGCAACGTGCCTCAACACTTTCCCCGGCATCATGGACAACGCGCTCGCCCTCGCCAACGAGAACGAGACGACGTTCAACGCCTCCCTCGTCGAGTACGCGATCCGGCTTTACGAGAAGAACTTCTCGTGGGGCGACCCGTACAACGGGAACGCGACGCAGAACTGGTCCACTTACCAGGCCGACGTGCCGGCGAGCATTACCACGACCAACACTTCGCTGCGCGTCCCCGCCTACGGTTTCCAGTACTTCTCTCTTCCAATCGACGCCAGCTATACGCTCGGCTGCGCAGAAGATGAAGGTTGGGCCTACCGTCTCTTGAACCGTTCCTCGAACGGCTGGGAACCCACGACCACACTGCTCTGTAGCCAGGGAGCGGACGTAAGTGAAGCTAACTGGCAGGAGATCATCCTGGTCGCGGTCAGGTTGACAACTCCCGAACGCAATGTTGGAGTGACCTTTTCATGATGACTTGGCGAACAGGGCTGATGCTCCTTGCAGCGCTCTCGGCGGTCGCCGTGCCTGCGGTTTCGACTGACCCAGGCCCATGCACCTCCATCGGAGAACTTGGCGTCATTTGTGAGCATAACGCCGGTGGCGAAGAATGCGAAACCCCCGACCGACATGTCACGGAGGTGTTCATTCTTGGGTCGTTCCTCTACACGAGAGGAGAGCGAGGCTGCAACACGTATCCGAGTGGCAGTTACTCGTACTCAGGGATTACCGTCTACGGCCCCGCGTTCACCATGACGTGGTCGGAAAGTGGTGGCCAAGGTGGCTACCAGTGCTACATGTACTTCTGGGCCGGAAAAGGCGTACAGCAACCTTGTGTTGTTCCCCCACCCAATCCGGGCTGGGGGCACTTGCTGCCGTGAAGGCGCGACCTCGCGATGCTCGACACCTCACTGTTCGGCATTCGCCGTATTCACCAACGTGCTGCCCGGCACCTATAAATCGCGTTCGGGTCTAGCTCGCCGCATGGCCGCCACGGTCGGGATAACGTCGTATGGCGTTTCGATCCCCCGTTACCGCATCAAGACGGAGGACATCGCCCGCGTGTGGGGCGAGGACCCCGAGTCCATCAAGAAGGGGCTGGGCGTCTTCGAGAAGAGCGTGCCTGCGCCCGACCAAGACACGACCACGCTGAGCGTGGACGCTGCCCGGCAAGCGCTCGTGCGGGGCCGCATCGACGCGGCCACCATCGGCGCGATCTACGTGGGCTCCGAGAGCCACGTCTATGCCGTGAAGCCAACGGCGACGATGGTGAGCGAGGCGATCGACTGCGACCCCCACATGACGGCCGCGGACTTTGAGTTCGCGTGCAAGGCCGGCACGGCCGCGATACAGGCTGGCGCCGGGCTCGTCGCGTCAGGCAAAGTCAGGAACGCCCTCGCCATCGGCGCGGACACGAGTCAAGGCGCTCCAGGCGACGCGCTCGAGTACTCCGCCAGCGCTGGCGCGGCCGCTTTTGTCATCGGCACGGAGCGCGTCATCGCCACGCTCAACCACTGGAGCAGCTACACGACGGACACCCCAGATTTCTGGCGCCGCGAGGGACAGAAGTACCCAACGCACGGGGGCCGGTTCACGGGCGAGCCAGCCTACTTCCGCCACGTGCGCGAGGCCAGCGAGCGCCTCATGCAGAACGCGGGCAGCTCGCCCAAGGACTACCGCTACGCCGTCGTGCACCAGCCCAACGGCAAGTTCCCAGTCCGCATCTGCGAGAAGATGGGGTTCAACTCCGAGCAGTACAAGACGGGCCTCCTCACACCCATCATCGGGAACACCTACAGCGGCTCCTCGCCCATCGGCCTCGCGGCCATCCTCGACGAGGCCGCGCCAGGCGATCGCATCTTCATGTGCGCGTACGGCAGCGGTGCCGGCGCGGACGCCTTCGACATCACAGCGACCAGCGAGATATCGCGGCTCGACCGCTCCGGCACGCCAAGCGTGCAGGACCTCATCGCGCGCAAGGAATACCTCGACTACTCCACTTACGCGAAGTTCCGCGGCAAGATCCAGAAGGGGGCCTCTGCTTGATGTCGCCGGTCCCCCACGCCAAGAAGCCAAGAAACCAAGAATCCAAGATCGAAGGCATTGGCGTCTTCGCGTCTTGGCGTCTTGGCGTTCCACACGAGGCATCACCATGACCGAGCTCCCACTGCCCACCAAACAGAAAAAAGCCGACCGGCTCGAAGGAGCACCCCTCCGCACCCGCGAGACGGAGGACCTCGCCCGCGAGCCCATGGCCGCGCGCGAGCACGAGCGCCTCGCACCCGGCGGCTTCTTCGCCGAGCACAAGGCCCTGGTTGACGAGCGCCGCGTGCACCTCCAGCGCCTCGGCATGGACGAGCGCCACGTGAACGCGCTCCGCATGCCCGAGCGCCACGAGCAGCCGCTCCCCATGATGGGCCAACCGGCGATGACGCCAGTCACTGCTGACGTGACGAGCGAACCAGAAACGCTATCGACTGAATACGCGCCCAAGCGCCTCGACAAGAAGGCGCCGATGAGGCACGACCTGGAGGAATGAGATCATGCCCCGCGGAGTCTGCGTCATCGGTGCCGGAGTCACCAAGTTCGGCGAGCTGTGGGAGCAGTCCTTCCGCTCGCTGATCGGCGAGGCGGGCCTCGCGGCCGTGAAGGACGCTCGCATCACGGGCGATGACATCGACGCGCTCTACGTTGGCAGCATGTCCGCCGGGCGCTTCATCGGGCAAGAGCACATCGGCGCGCTCGTCGTGGACGAGGCCGGCCTCGCGCACCGGCACATCCCGGCCACGCGCGTGGAAGCCGCCGACGCCTCCGGAGCTGCGGCGCTGCGCGAAGGCTACCTCGCCATCATGAGCGGCGAGCACGACGTCGTGGTCGTGGGCGGCGTCGAGAAGATGACCGACGCGACGGACCAGGAACAGACGAACACTCTCGCCACGGCGCTGGACGCCGAGTGGGAATCGTTCTACGGCGCGACGTACCCCGCCGTGCACGCGCTCATGGCGAACGCGCACATGGCGAAGTACGGCACCACGCGCGAGATGCTGGCCGCGGTCTCGGTCAAGAACCACGAGAACGGCGCGCACAACAAGAAGGCCGCCTACCCCTTCACGATCACCAAGGACCAAGTCCTCAAGTCGCCCCTCGTCGCGGACCCGCTCCGCATGCTCGACTGTGCGGCGAACGTGGACGGCGCATCCGCGGTCGTGCTCTGCGCGGAGGACAAGGCCGCGCGCTACCACGACAAGCCCGTGAAGATCCTCGCCAGCGCGCAGGCAAGCGACCGCTTCGTGCTCGCTGACCGCGCGGAGCTGGCCACATTCGAATCCACAAAGGCCGCCGCAGCGGCCGCCTATCGGAAGGCGAAGCTATCACCCAAGGACGTCCAAGTCGCCGAGGTGCACGACGCGTTCACCATCGGCGAGGTCATGGCCATCGAGGACTTGGGCTTCTTCGAGAAAGGCTCGGGCGGCAAGGCCGCGCTCAACGGCCTGACGGCGCGCTCGGGCGAGCGCCCCGTGAACACGAGCGGGGGCCTCAAAGCACGCGGCCACCCCCCCGGCGCCACTGGCCTTGCGCAAGTGCACGAGATCGTGCGCCAACTCCGCGCAGAAGCCGGCGATCGCCAAGTGCGCGACGCGCGCGTGGGCCTCACGCACAACGTTGGCGGAAGCGGATCGACTGCCGTGGTGCACTTGTTCGGGAGGGGATGGTAATGCAGACTCCCCGCTTCTGGCGCGAGATCGACGAACGCTACGCGCTCAAGGGCGTGAAGTGCGGCAACTGCGGCCACGTCCTCTTCCCCAGCCGCACGCTGTGCCCCGACTGCCGGCACGCCAGCGTCGGGAAGCTATCTCCCTTCCGCTTGCAAGGCGATGGCGTCGTGGAGGCCGTCACGGTCGTTCACGCGCCACCCAGCGGCTTCGAACTGCAAGCACCTTACACGCTCGCGCTCGTCAGGCTCGCCGAGGGCCCGCGCGTCACGGCGCAAGTCACCGACGTGAAGCCAGGCGACGTCAAGGTCGGCGCTAGGGTGCGCGCCGTCTTCCGAAAGATCAACGAGGAAGGCGAGGCCGGCGTCGTGCAGTATGGGTACAAGTTCGTAGTATCTGATGTGGCAGCGCTCCGTTGAGGGACCAGCTTGAAGAGTCCCGGTTCATGGTCGGCGGCCCGGTGGCTTCTTGTCGGAAGCGCAGCGGTCACGACAACGGGTTTGGTCATCGGAATCCGCGGGCTGTTTGTCCACGGCTTCGATTCTTACGATGGCATCGTTTCAGCTTTCGGCTCCCTCGCAGTAACGGTTCTCGGAATCGCAACGCTTGTGGCGGCGCTGGAAAGCGGAGGTGCGGCGTTTCAGGTGAGATCCGGAGTTCTCGGGCAATTCCTGGGTGGGTCCAACGCCACGATCGTCTTTGAGGTGAAGAACGCAGGGGCTGCTTCCGCTCTTGGGGACGTCACGATCAAACTCGCTCATGGGGAGATGATAGCGGTCCAGCATGTGGCGCCCTTCGGGACACACCCCGTCGGAGTTGCTGATCTTACTGTGGGCCAGAATGGGCGGAGGACCTTCATTGGCATGGCCTTCGCACCGCCAGGGACGGACGCGGCGGGAGCCAGTCTCCAGGTCAAGCCGCTACGCGGGAAACCAGCCAAGTCAGACCTCGATGGCGACACCATGGCGATTATCCAGTCAAAAGTCCAATGGGCATAGCTCGAGTCCCTCTCACCCGCAGTGGTCGCCGGGGACGCGATTCCCTCCATGGTTCGGCCGAGAATCTGCAACCAAGGCCAGGAACAGGGCACAGATATCTGTACGCGAAGTCGCGATGACCGCGAAGCGATTCGGCTTCATCTTCGCGTCGCTTCGCGGCTTCGCGTACTGATCCGTCGGGGAAGGGACGAAACACCTTGCCGAGCGAAGTAGTACGGGTCAAGGTTCTGGCAGCGTTGTTCTCACTTCGTCTCTTCGTTCCTTCGTGTTTGCTGCTCTACAACGCCGAGAGAAACACGAAGTGGCGAAGATACGAAGTCATCCCGGACGTGATCGCGTTCCTGGCTCAAGTTCGCAATCATCCAGGCCTGGTGCCAGAATCGTGACCTGTTAGTGGACCTATAGTATGCATCCTACCGAATAAACTCGCAGGACCTCCTAACGACACCCTTATTAGGTTTTTAGTATGTCCAACGGTTCGTTGACGAGCCTGGACCTCGCTCCCAAGAAGCCCGATACGTCGAAGGGTTTCCACCCCCAGCTCGCGCTCACGGTCGAGATCCTGCGTCCCGCCCGCGAGGCGCTTCGGTTCGACGGCGTGCTGGAGGGCAGCGTTCTAGGCCCTCAGATCCACCGCTTCCTCCTTGACTGGGCCCGCCTCCGGAACGTGTACAGCAGCTCGAAGATGGAAGGGAGCCCGATCCGGCTCGATGACGCTCACCGCGTGCTCCAAGCGGGCAAGGCCGAGAAGCCTCAGGAAGAGGAGGTGCTGCGTCTCAGTCGCGCATACTCTGCCATCCACGCGAGCCGCCGCTTCGACCCGCTCACGGTCGATGCGATCGTCAGCCTTCACGGCCAGCTCTTCACTGGGCTCCTCGAAGAGGAGGATGCGCCGGGGCGATTGAAGACCGCGAGGAACGGCGTTTGGGACGATGCCATCGCAGGGTACGTGTTCGAGGCGACTCCGCCCAAGCGCACCCGCGCGGAACTGAGGGCCCTGCTATCGTGGTACTACGCAGAGGGCCAGTTGCTTGACCCCGCGGTCTCCGCCGGGCTCTTCTTCGCCGAGTTCCAGGCGATCCATCCGTTCTTGGAGGGGAACGGTCGGCTTGGCCGCCTCCTGAATCAGCGGCTGCTTCGCGCGCGCGGCTTCGAGAACGTCACGCTCACCGCTTTCGACGGGATCCTCTTCAGGAGGGGGCGCAAGTACTACGAGAGCCTCCGCGCGACGAACAAGGGCAGCAACTACCACGTGTGGCTTCGCTTCTACGCTGATTGCCTCCGGATGGCGTACAAGGAAGCGGTCACGCGAGGGGACCTCGCGCCCATCCTCACGAGCGTGGCAGGCGGGTGCGAACGTGACTTGCTCGGATGGGTCCTGACGTCGGGCCTTGAGTGGTTCCGACGAGCAAACTACCCCAACGCGAAAGGCTACGCGCCCGTCACGATCAGCGAAGCGCTCGCGTCTCTTCACGGTCGGAAGCTCTTGGAGCGACGCGGAGAGCGGCGCGCCGCGAAGTATCGCCTGGACGAGGCGTTCCTCAGCGCGGTGTATGCCCGGAACGCCGCGTCGAGCAGGGCCACGGAATGAACGGCCCGGCAGACGTTTTGCTCGTTGTCTCTATGAGACCATGTGGTCCTTTGGTCACACATCATAGCCGCGGGCGCGGGGGAAAATGTCCGTGATGATCACGTCGTTCCCGTGGACGCCGTACACGGCGCGCCAAGTGCCGATGCGGATCCGGTAGAGCAGCTTCGTTCCGCGAAGCTGCTTGATGTCGGCGCCTGGTCTGGCCCTCGCCGGATCATCTTCCAGTTGGAGGAGGGCTGCTTTGATGCGCTCACGGTCGCGAGTGCTCAACTTGCGAAAGGCCCGTTCGGCCTTGGCTCCAAGGACGACGCGGTGCGCCATCAGAGGTCACGAAGAGAGGCGAGCTTTTCTTTGGTCGAGACAGCTTCGCCCAGCAAGTCGAGTTGTTCGCGGAGGAAACGCTTGTAGTCAACTTCGTCCATCAGGCTCGCCAAGATGTTCGCGTAGGATTGGCCCTTCACGCCATACTTGCGAAGTCTCTCGCGGACCTCCGTTGGAACACGGATCGTCGTCTCAGGCATGACGTGCATACGTGTGCATACCGCGCATAAGTAGGTTTCTGTCCACCCTCCGCTCTCGCGCCTTTCCACGATGGCCCCATGACGCTGAGCTTCTCGGCATCGTTCCGGCGAGCCGACCGCCCGAACGCTGTACACGCGAGACGCCGCATCGAAGCAAGCACTGGAGTGAAGTGCCTCACTCGCCGTGCAGCATGTCCCACGTGTCAGCGACGAGCATGTCCGTCCGGCCAAGGTCCGCGTGCTTCTTGGCGCGGGCGAGCTCGCGCATGGCCTCGGCGAAGCGGAGGTAGTCCTTGGGCGACCCCACATCAGGGATCGGCACGCCCAACTCCTCGCCCACGTCCGGCGTCGCGCGCGGCGTGAGCGCTGGCCATCGGGCGGGCGCGAAGACGTGGAGGAGTTTGGACGAGAACGGCACGGTGCCCGTCTTGCCGCGGAGTGCCACGGACAGCGCGTCCACTTTTGCCAAACGATCGACGATATCGTCATCGCTTGCGTCTGCTGGCATCACGTCGTTTGCTCCCCACACGAGGAGCATCGCGGCTTCTCGCACCTTGTCGCTGCGCACTAGCTCCGTCGCTATCTGTTGGCGTGGCCACGCGCCGTTCCCGCCGTGGATCTTGAGGCGCCCGTTCGCGACGGCCGCGCTAAGCTCCACGGGAGAGAACTTGCGGAAGACGTAGTCACGCATCTCCTCCCAATCCGCGAGGCCGTTGTAGCCTTGGATGCGTCGGTCGTCGATGCTGATGTCGAACATCTTGACGAGGCCAGCGTAGAGCCCGCCTCGGAACGTGGCCGGGTCCTCCTCCTCGCTGGCCACGCGGCCGCGTCCAGTGAGCGGGTCGTACGAGGCCGCGAACGCTTTGGGCGGCGCTTCGCCCTCGTGCACGCGCGTGAGGTAGTCGCGCAACCTCCCGTGGCATGTGTGGCGGAAGGCGTGGATCGTGTCGTCCACGTCGTGCGCGATGGGGCCGCGCATGGGCGTCGCCGCGCCGGCGCGAGCGCTCCCGCACAGGGGGCAGACGCTCTTGAGGCGCTTGTGCTCGCAGAACAACGACGCTGCCATTGGGTTCGGGAACAAGCGAACTCACGAAAAAACCCATCACTCGTCCAAGTCGATGGCTTTCTGCATTCGCCCGCTTCATGGCGTTCCGAGGCCCCGTGACGCGCCCTGCTCCCTCGACCCTCGCCGCAGCCGCGCTTGCCTTGGTCGCGCTCGCCATGAGCCTTATCATCGCGCTCCACTTCCTTGAGCCCCAGCTCGACGCGCGCACGACGTACCTCAGCGACTATGGCGAGACGCCGCATCGCGGGCTCCTCATAGCCACGTACGTGCTGTTGGGCGTCGGCGGCGTCCTCCTTGGACTTGCGTTACGCGACCACCTGGAGGGAAGCCTCGCAGCCGGCGCGGGTGGAGCGCTCCTCGCGCTCGCTGGCGCCGCGGTCGTAGGCATGGTCGTTTGGCCAGTGGGCCGCGTGCATGTGGGCATAGTGCGCGTGGAGGAAGGCATGCTGCTCCTCAGCATCGGCCTGATGTCCTATGGTCTTCAGGATCGCCCGCCACGCTCGCTGTTCTTCTCGCGGTTCTCGTGGCTCGTTGTCCTGCTCACGGCGATGGGTGTCTTCCGCGTCGAGCAGTACGTCGCGTGGCCCGGCCTCCTCCAGCGCGCGTACTTGCTCACTGTCTTCGTGTGGGTCGTGCTCATGGGGCGTTTGGCCATGCTCGAGCCCCGCGACCACGTTTCTCAGAGCCCGTCTCCCGAGAATCATTAAGACGGGCCCTCGTGTGTTCCATCCCGTGCGCTCCCTGGCTTTCTTCCTCGCGCTCGTCCTGCTCGTTCCCACCATCGTGGCCTTTGGAGCCCCGAGGGCCCTGCCGCGGGAGACCGCCACAGAGGAGCATGTGGGCGTGCTCTCAGGCTCGGGACTCGGATTGCACGTGGCAAAGGTCGTGCCCTGGCGCGCCGCCTTTCCGGTCAACGTGCCGCCTGGCGCCGCGCGCTTGACGGTGCGGCTCTCTGGGACCGACCCCTACGTCGCAGCGGATCCCACGGACGACCTCGGATTGGGGGTCGGTTGGTTCGCGAGCATCGCCGCGCCCACCGGCGAGATCGTCGCTTCGTCCCCCGTTACCATCTCAACGACCAGCGTGGCCGTCGGGACGGCGACGATCCGTCACGAGGGATTCGGCACGTGGCAAGCAATCGTTGACTGCTCGTTTTGCGTGGCGACCGCGTTCACGTTGTCCACCCAAGTGGATTTCGTGGACGTCGGCGCGAACCTCACGTTGGATGAGCAGCACCTCGTCGTGGTTCCTGGCAAGGCGACGACGACGGGCATCGACCTGCTCAACACGGGCGCATCAGCGGCGATCCTGCATCTGAGCGCACCTGACGCTCCCCCAAGCTGGGCCGTTTCCTTGCCCGCGCCCATCGGGGTGGCAAGCGGCGCACATGCCTATGCGTCGCTTGGCGTGACGCCCCCCGCGAGCGCGCAGCCCGGCGCGAACGCCACCTTCGGCGTCCTCGTGAAGGACCAAGCCGGGCGCGTCCTCGATCGCGTGACCTTGACCGCCGCGTACTCGCCCGCACTCGCCGAGGCGCGCGCGCACGGTCACGCCGTCATCGCGATCGTGGAGTTCGCGAACGCCAACCCTTACCACATCGACTTCCGAGGGCCATCGTCTCTTCACGATCACCCCGAGTTCGTGATGGCCAACTACCCCGCGGACGCGCGATCGCTCCCGCTCACGCTCGACGCGCCCACCTACGCTGAAGCGGTGAACACAGACCAAGCCGTCTGGGCCAACGCCAAGGCGAACACGCTCTACTACGTTCCCGGCACGCGCTTCATC
>Ga0265292_1002496_pt1 | contig 12653 bp, 8 predicted proteins | sample Munlanlewell296A_FD_189080 | JGI IMG/M metagenome (GOLD analysis project Ga0265292, IMG submission 189080) | Leachate microbial communities from a municipal landfill in Southern Ontario, Canada - Leachate well 296A | ecosystem: Engineered > Solid waste > Landfill > Unclassified | place: Canada...
TCATCGGGTTTGTTGAATGAAACAATGATCTGAAGTTCCGGAACACCTTGTTTGTTTTTGATTTTCGAAGCCGATAAATAACAAAGCTGACCATTGACGTAAACGATACCATGAAAGAACTCATATTGATTGATCTTTAAGTTGTTAAATAGCCATGAAGCCTTTACTCGATGGCCATTTCTTGGTATGACGACCCAAAAATTCTCACGAATTCGAATGTGGTATCGAATCCGTTTGAAATTGAGGTATGCTAACCAATGATCCCCGACAAACTCTCTGTCAGCCAGCAGGCATTCAATGGTGTCAATGCCAAACAATTCAATGTAACGTTGCATCAGGTCAACACGCTCACTGGTGGATGAATTGCCAAATTTTGGCATCATCTTAAACAAAACGGGAAAGGCAACGCCTTGATAAACAACAGCAAGAACCAGTACATTGATGTTTGTCGTTCCAAACTTCCAATTAGTCCTGTCCAATGCCAGACGATACGGCGGCTTATGCGGCAACAAAGCGAACACAAAGCGAGCTATAAGGTTGGTATCCAGCATATACTGCGACATGAAGCGTTGTATTCTGCGTAAAGAAGAATCAACCCTTACGTCTGCATCGAAGCTGACCGCCAGTTTTTCAAAGCAAACAGTTTGAACCTTGCAAAGAGCACAGATAAATAAGCCAAAGAACTTTATTCGGGCCAAATTCATTTTGTCACCGAAAATTTGCGATAATGTTGTGAATAAAATGCTATTTTTACTCTCAACCCTGGTGTTCATGTCTCTTGGAGTCATACGTAGTGGTTTTCTCCTAAGATACTGAATGTCAGGGTATTATATCATTTTATCCACATTAGTTATTACCAAGTTATTAACATATATTATTGATTATCAAATTGTTGCGATTTTGTGTCATGTACTAAGAATTCTTATATAAACGTGTTTTAATAACTTATTAAATATGATAAAAATAGCCAATGCCCCATGTTCATGGGGTGTCCTCGAATTTGAGCTGGATGGTAAAGCTGCAGGTTTTGAACAAGTCCTTGATGAAATCAGGGAAACCGGTTATCAGGGTACTGAACTCGGCGATTGGGGTTTTATGCCGGCGGTTCCAACAGAATTAAGAAAGGAGCTCGACAAACGTTCTCTTTCCATGGTTGGGGCCTTTGTTCCGGTTTTTCTGAAAGACCGCTCCAAACATCCTGCAGGTGCTGAGGTTGCTGTAAGAACTGCAAAGCTGATGGCAGATGCAGGTTATCCAGATGCATTTATTGTACTTGCCGATGAAAATGGCAGCGTGAAGGAACGTACTCTCAATGCAGGAAGAATATCTCCATCAATGGGACTCACTGATGATGAATGGAAAGTTTTTGCCGAAGGGGCAAATTTAGTTGCCCGCGAAGTTAAAGCCAGGACAGGTTTGCGTACTGTCTTTCATCATCATTGCGCCGGGTTCGTAGAAACTCCCGGTGAAATTGATAGTTTACTTACATATACTGATTCTTCTCTTGTTGGTCTTGTCCTCGATATGGGCCATTATATGTTCGGGGGAGGCGATCCGCTACATGCATTGAAAAAGCACTCGGGACGTATCTGGCATATCCATTTTAAAGATTGTCATCCAGGCATCGCTGCAAAATCCAGAGCTGAAAGATGGGATTACTTCAAATCAGTAGGTAATGGTGTTTTCTGCGAACTTGGGAAAGGCTCTGTTGACTTTCATGCTATTATTAAAGAGCTTCATGCACAAAAATATTCCGGATGGATTGTTGTCGAGCAAGATGTCCTCCCGGGAATGGGAAACCCAAAAGTGTGTGCACAACGTAACCGCGAGTATATCAAATCTCTTGGCTTATAATTTATTAATATCAAACTGAATATTAAAAACTATAGAAATGAAAAAATTAAAAATTGGAGTAATTGGAGCCGGACGAATAGGTAAGGTTCATATTGCAACATTAGTTCAAAGCGTTCCTCAGGCAGTTGTAGTAGCAATTGCCGATGTTAATCTTAACAGTGCAAATGAAGTAGCAAAGGCGTTCGGAATAACCTCCGTTTTCAGTAATTATATGGATGTCATTAATCATCCTGAAGTTGAAGCTGTTGTTATTTGCTCTCCAACCGATACTCATGCCCGATATATTGTGGATGCAGCAAAAGCCGGAAAGCATATTTTCTGTGAAAAACCGGTTGACCTCTCCCTTGAAGTTATAAAAGGAGCTATTAAGGCAGTTACAACAGCAGGTGTAAAACTGATGGTAGGATTTAATCGTCGTTTTGATCCGAATTTTTTAAAAATTAAACAGTTAGTTGCTGATGGGAAAATTGGCGATCCCCATATCCTCAAAATTACTTCGCGCGATCCTGCCCCACTTTCTGCCGAGTATAGTGCAGTGTCTGGGGGTATGTTTATGGACATGACTATACACGATTTTGATATGGCCAGGTATATTGCAGGAAGCGAAGTGACTGAAGTATATACAAAAGCATCGGTATTGGTTGATCCTGAAATTGGCAAAGCAGGTGATGTTGATACGGCAATCATTACACTCACGTTTTCTAATGGTGCCATAGGAGTAATTGATAATAGTCGCAAAGCCGTTTATGGTTACGACCAGCGTGTAGAAATTTTTGGTTCAAAGGGAATGGCATGTGCCGATAATAATTATCCTGAAAACCACCGCTATTATGCGAGTGATGGCGTCCATGGCTCTTTACCACTGAATTTCTTCATGGACAGGTATCTTGATGCTTATGCCAACGAAATGAAATTTTTTTGTGATGCCGTTATCAATGATTTGCAGATTTTGGTTGATGGTAATGACGGGTTAATGTCGGTTGCAATTGCTCTGGCAGCAAAAAAATCACATTTAGAACATCGCCCCGTTAAACTGACTGAGATCATATAAACTCAAAATCCAGGATGAATCGAGTAGGAAGTGAGTGATTAATTCACTCACTCTCCTCTTCCACCACCTGTTGTTCGGTATACTGTGATATTTCACAATACTCATTTCTGAAAATTTTCCTTACTCCTGAAAATACTAAAGTCGTTTTTTGTAAATCTCAGTTTTTCTTCCGGAAGAAGATATCAAACATTGAATCAATCTGTACATACTTTATTCCCAGGTTTTTTAAATAATCTGCCTTTCCCTTTCCATCTGCCAATAACTTTTCATTTGGCATATTAAAACTATTGATTACTCCTACAACCATTATATTGTGTTCCTTTGCCCAATCCATATCTTCTTTTGTCGGATTAGCAAAAAGATAATAATCAGATGTTTTATAATCCTTCCTCTTTATATTATTTTCCAATTGCTTTTTGTCACAACTCAGTCTGACTTTTCCTGTAAAAAATTCCGTAGACTCTTCGGTACCAATCATCAATGCATTCTTTCTTAAATTGTACTTATCAAGCATTTTTACAGCTTTTGTAAACAAAACAGTATCATTTCCTCTTACTTTATTATCAATCATTACATTAAGATTATTCTTTGAGCAGAATTTTAAAACACTTTCCAGATTAAGAACCTTACTTCCTGTCTGAGTTCTAAGTTTTTCTATCTCATGCCATTTCATGTCAGAAACTTTTCTGTCGACTCCAAAATATCTTTTAAATGTGTTATCATGCTGAGTAATAAAGATAGAGTCCTTTGTTAATCTCATATCCACTTCCACCATCCAGTAGCCAACCTTTACAGCTTTCTTCAGTGCATCAATACTGTTTTCAGGAGTTTTATCATCAACTACTCCTCCCCTGTGTGCTATTAATTTATACTGAGGATCTAATTTATTTTCAAACTGCCCATAAGCATTAGTTTGAGTTAATAATAGTCCTAATCCTAATAATAATTTTAATTCTCTTATCATATTTCAATATGTTTTAGGCTTTCGTTACAAACTCTTAATACATTGGGGAAATTCGGCCAATGTGATGAAAATTTCGTTTAAAGCTCCTTGTTAATTACTTATTTTAAGTTCGACTTAATAGCAGATTGATATACCCATAGCACCTTTGCTTTTGGCTCATGATTCCTAAATTCGAGTTCGTAGAGGACATGCTCTTTCAGATTATCTTCCATTCCGGGCGCACAATAAAAACTCTGTCGACATATAGCTTGACAGGACATTTTCTTTGTCAAGTTGCTCTAATGAAAAAACACTCTATTTATCAAGAATCATAAACTCAACACTTATCGGATGATGATCTGAAGGATAAATTCCATTTGCATTATAATCCACATTCTCATATGAAAGAACTTTTACAACACCATGGTATAAAATCCAGTCTATTCCACTACCTCCTTCTTTAGAATCTTTCAGTAATAATGGATTATTTGAATTTTCCTCATCGACAAATGTTTTATAGGCTGTACTTCCCGGACGTGAATTAAAATCTCCAGTCAGAAATATGGGACGGTCCTTAGTCCATTCTCCAAACCTGTAAAGTGCACTGATTCTTTCCATTATCAATTTAGCACCGTTAAGTCTTGCCATTTCAAAATTACCTACAAAAAAATGAGTATTGAATACGTAAAATTCCTGAGTATCCTGCCAGTGGTCTCTGTAATCCGAAGGGTGAGGTTCACTTTCTCCCTTTGCAGACCTGTTAATAAAAGCAAAACGCGCCCATGTAACCATACGAGGATTCGATTTAGGACCACTTCCTATCACATTTGGGGTCTCGGAGAGCTGAAAACTTCCCATTTCCCTTAAGCGAAAACGATCACGCTTGAAAAAAATTGCCATATGTTCATCATCATCACCACCTTTTCGTCCTTCACCAATTACCACATATTCCAGCAAACGGTCCATAAGATAATCAATTTGTCCTTTTAATCCTTCTTGCGTTCCGATTATGTCCGGACTGTATTTTTTAATCATGTCCACCTGCATGTCACTTCTTACTTCCCAAGAGGGTTTAAACTCAGGATCAGCAAATTTCAAATTATAGGTCATAATTTTGAGTACCTTGCCATTTGTCTTTTGATTCAATTCCTGCTGCGCTTTTATTGTACCTGATCCTAATAAAGCAAACCAAAAGATCAGGTAAATTACTTTTCTGCCATTTAAATGTCTCATTTTGTGACTCCTTTTCAATTTTAAGAACTTTTATAAAAATTAGTAATAGTTTCAAAAGAATATTTTGCCAGTTCAAAGTCTAACGCAAGTTTTAAATTTATTCAATCGAACTTTCAAGCACCATCTGTCAAAGTCAAAAATCATATTCATCTAAAGATTCTCTCAGACCATTTCCTTTCTCCATAAATCACCGTTATAAAATCATTAAAACCAGATGATTGGGATGATTCTGAATCATTTTAATATTAGCTTTCCGGAAGGATTGTCTTTTATTATTAATTTGTTAGTTCAAAAACGCCAGCGCCTTTAATATAACTTCTGGGATTCAATTTCGGCCTCCACCATAAAACAGAAGGATCAATGTTTTCAATCCTGTCCTGATCCATAAATGCTATATTGAAAACAAATTTATTGGGCTGTTCATTTTTGTTTTTTAATAAGCTTAAAGGGATTGAACACTCACAGGTAAAGCCTGAAATGGTTTTTCTGCAAACATTTTTTATTTGTTCTTTATTGTTTGATTTTATGAGAGTTCCATTCCCGACAGCATCGGGAGCAGTCTCAATATGTATTAAATCATTAGTATTTATTAGATCTCCTGAAGTTATGTCAATTATTAATTTATCCTGACTATTTCTCATCCGTCCGGTTTCCAGGAGAAGCTTATCATCGTAGGTTTCTGATGCTATATATAAGTATTTGTCATCGTGAGAAACCGAAAATTTGTACCATCCATCATCAGACCCTGACCAATCCCAACCCTGATCAATATAAACAGGTAATTTGACTTCATAAAAAGGTGTTGTCCAATCAGAAAGATCGCCGTCTATTTTAATTTTTTTATTATTCCTCAAACAACTATGAGGATAATCTGCAAATATTTTTCTCTCAAAAGGCAAGGAAATAACACCTCTGCTATGCGTGTTATATGAAGCATCAAGTTTAAGAGATACGGGGTCTTTTTCAAATTGTTCTATTAATCCCTGGTTTTGTGCTTTTACCCTGATGATCACTTCTTTTTTTTCTTTTGGTGAAATGCTGAAGGAAAGATTATCAGGTTCAAAAATCAATCTGTTAACCGGAGGAAAATTACCTGACAACTTTAAATCAATCTCAGCAGGATTCCTTATTTCCAATATTGCATTTAATTCAATGAAAGAATTTGAATTGTGAATTATAGGTTTTATGGAAAAATATGAGTCGCTTCTTAAAATATTTACAATAGGATAAGTTTCATCATTGACAATATCTTTAGGATAAATACCCTTGTCTGATAATATTAATACACCAGGTTTGTCTGTCTTCATACTTACCCACACAATATGATCAAATTCGCCAAATTCCGGACCATTGAATCCATTACCTGCACCAGTAGTAGCAAACATATAATATTCATTCCCATCCTTTTTTGAGTAGTAGTAATGATGACGATGACCAGAGAAAACTGTGAATTTTCTGCCTTTCAGAAAACTTAGTATTTCTTTGAATCTAAACTCATTATTACTATCCCAAAGAGGATTGTGCATAATAATAAATGTATGTCGTACTGATTTATTATCATTTATTGCTTTTTTGAAATAAGCTATCTGCTCATCTCCGATTCTGTCCTTATCTGAAAACTCTGTATTTACAATAAGAAACAAAGTGTTCTTAAAAACAAAATGATAATAAGATTGACCAAACTTTCGTTTCCATTCATTTCTTTCCACATCATTGCTCAGATCGTGATTGCCTGGCACAAAATAGAATCGTCTGTCCAGTTTTGATAAGCTTGAATCAATTCCAGCCCATTGTCTGTTATATTCATCTGCCAGATCAGTATATCCTTCAACCAAATCACCAACATTAATTACAAAATCAGGTTGTAAAAGATTTACATAATCCAGATATTTTTCAAAAACTCCTTTCCGGTTGCCTCCAGTCAGATCAGAAATAACTGCAAATCGTAAAGTATTATCATTTTCAGACAATTGTATATTAGTCCAGGGATGTACTTTTAAGGTATCCTGAGACATGGTAACATTAAGCATTACACCATTGAAAAGGAAAAGCATGCACAAAATAAATTTATTGCTCATAGCTAATATTTTATAATTTATAATCCGTGGCTAAGCATGGTTATTTAATACTGATTCATTTAAAAGCCAAAGGATTCGTTTTAAAATTTAATAAAAATTTACATTACAACAAGTTAGGACAGTTTTTATGGTATTCATCTTCAATTTTATCCAATTCTAATGCTATTTTAGCATCTTTTGAATCTTAATTTTCATTGCTGTAATATAAGTAATTGTTAAAAAAATTGACTTCACTGGATAAATCAGAATATTTTATAACTAGATAAATTGAATCTAACATATAATAATAAAATTGATTTGATAGAGTAGATAATTAAATCTCCAACCAATTGTAATGACCCAAATGAAATTATTTAGCTTTAATCACATCATTTGAAATTGTCTGTTTTTCCTCACTGTCAAGTCTGATCGTTCTTATCTGCCACGGTTTGAACAGAAGCGATGATGTTACCCTGCCGTGTTCTTTACCCCTGAGATCAACTTCCATAAAGTCATTTGCTCCCCGCAGGTTTTTCAGAATGAGCTCACTTTTTGAACCTGCTGATTCGTAGAACCGCATATAAGGGTTTCCCCCCTTTGTGTAAAATGCTGATAGTATTATATTTGGAGCTGAAATATCAATTAGTTGTATCTGATTCCCTGATTTAGCATTTCCTTTATCAGTATTTGCCGCAATACATGGGAAATTGTACTCCAGCGCTTTGTGGTGTAATCCAGCTTCAGGCCATTTCCCTTCAAAAGGATACAGGGCAAATTCATATTTAAAGTCACCATTCAGAATTATGGTTCTAAATATATAGGTCATCGAATAGGCAAGAGGCAGTGAAAAACTGTCGTCAGATTCATGCACTGAACCCATATTGCCACGGTTGAAAATAGCCATTCCTGAATGTCCGTCAGCCAGAGCCGTCCAATAGTTACCTTCTATGTATTTATCCTCAGTTTCGGCAATTGTAAATGGCAAATCACGAATACCTGTTGTCCCGATCCCTAATGCCGGAAATACTTTAAATCGTAATTTTTCTTCATGCAGAAAGGCAGAGACGACTTCCCGTTTATTATCACTTAAACGGCCAATCTTCTCATCATTAAAATGAAACTTAGCTATAAAACCGATTACCGGTGAAGCACTATTTAATTTCATTTCAAGACGATAAGGTATAGCACCAATATTCCCCTCTTCATGCAATGTTAACTGGTTATTACTTATTAAAACTGTATCGAGGTCCCATTGTCCTGCAGATTCAACTGACTGGCCATTAATTACTCCGGCGAAATATCCGCTTCTATTATTTTTTAGCATTTGCCTACCTGTAGCACGGCTTGTAATTTCCGATATCCCTCCGGTTTTATTCAGTCGTATTATCCAGAAAGGAGTGGTTATCAGAAGTTTTTGCTTATCAAATTCGAGGGTTTTTGCCATTTGCTCCAACTGCTTTGTTTTGTTTATAGACAGGGATTGAAATGTCAATGCCGGAATGTTGACCTGGATTTGAAGGAGCATTTGAGTAGTTTTCCCGGCAGGATTGTAATCCGATCTTAGTATTTCAAAAGGAACCGGAGTTTCTCCTTTCTTTATTGAAATATTCTTTACATCTCCGGGCAAAGAAACAGTTGTCTCAATCCATTCATAACGCGTCCAGGAAAGAGGATTAAAAACCGTAATCTGTGAAAGATTACCTCCCTGCATCTGAGACGAGATGTAATTCATTGAAGAATTAATCACGCTGTCGGACAAGCTGATTGAAGCCGGAAGATAATTCCGGGAGTCTTTCAGGATACCACATATCTGAATATCATGATGTTGGGCGACCAGTAAATTTTTCCATGATTTTCGTAATTCAATTTCATGATTTTCACTACCCAGTAAGGATCCTATTGCTGCCACTCTTTCTGCCGTCAATACTTTAACTTCCGCCAAACGTGACATATTCCAGATCTCATTACCACAATATCCCCAGGGCATACGAACATGGAAATCATCAGGTAATGTTTTATATTCATCATCAGGAACCGGAAAAATAGGAAATAATTCATCGGTTAACAACCACTTGAAGCCAGGTTTCCCTTCATATTCTTTTACCAGTCCCTCCTGTCGCAATCCTGAATCATCAGCACGCGTTGCCAGTAAAGGATCTATGCCGGAGAATTTTTCTCTGAATGCTTCCAGCGGTTCATTGCATGAAGAACTGGGATAGCAGCAGAGGATGAGGTTATCTTCAGTATCACTGCCAAAGCTGCTCCCCTCACCTTTATATGTAGGAATTGCCGATATTCGCGAGCCATCAATGCCAATCCACCAACCGATAGGGGAATTAAAAGTCGGATTATATCCAAACATCATGAAATGGGTTCTCATAATTGCTCCTATAAATCCGAAACTTTTAATAATCTGAGGGATCTGGCTATGCATGGCATGTTCGCTCATCAAATAAACTGTCGGCGTATAATTAAAGATTGCCTGATCTGTTTCCAATGCGTAACCTATCTGCCGGATATTGGATTCTTCATTAATAAATTGTGACAAAGGCTGTCCATAGGTGCATGTACCAATCCCAAATCTTCCGTTGTAGCGTTTAAGATTGCTGCGTATTTCTCCAAGCAAAACTGTATCATTCTCATTCAAGAAATCATAAGTAAAAGCTTCGTTATCCAGACCTATTTTGAACCCAGGATAACGATCCAGCCATTCTATTGCACTATGGAGGTATTTAATAAAATGATTTTTACCCCAGCCCACCAATCCTCCATGGTCATATGTCAACATATACAGAGGTTTGCGATTTGTGATTGTTAGTTTTGGAAATGGTTCTGTAACCTGACATTTGATTTCCCCTGAGAGAGAAAAAAGTAGTAAAAGAAACACGAAAAGATTGAAAATAATGCTGGAAAATATTTTTGGCTTCATATTGATAGTTTTTAATTCTACTTTGACAGATTAACAATTGTTGATAAAACCCCTGAAAAGTTAATCTTTTCAGGGGCATGTAAACGGTAATTGCAAATGCAGATTTTCGGTAAATAAGAATGCAGGTGTTTCTGCATCGTTAATTTCCGATTTTCAGAAAAAAATATTAAAGAACGTTATTTTCAAAGATAGTTTTTCTATTTTCCAAACGGTACGATTTTCCGGATAATTTCACTACTTCGCACCTAAAAAGTAACCTGTCGAGGATTGCTGCAGCCAGAACTTCATCATCAAGAACTTTCACCCATTCATCAGGGCTTTTGTTGGTGGTAACGACAATAGAAGCATTCTGGTGGAGGTGATCGATGAGGTTAAAAAGTGTTACGGATTGTTTTCGTTCGATAGGGAACATCATGATATCATCAATCATAAGAAGATCGGCATTGAGTAATACCACATATTCACGGGCAGCCGATTTGGTAATATCTTTCATTTTCATTAGATGGTTTAGCTGTTCCATTGTCCTGAAGCAAGCTTTATAACCCTTGAGCAAAGCTTCGTAACAAAGCCCGGCAGCTATAAAGGTTTTTCCTGTTCCACTGGGACCCATCAAGATGATGTTGAAATTTTGTTCGAGCCAGATACATTCTCGCAGTTGAGTTACTTGTTTTCGGGATATTCCACCGAGATGGTTTTCTTGCCACAATTCCAGATCGTGATAAGCAGGCAGTTTTGCGTTTCGGAGCCTCTTTGCAAGGTTCTGCTGATTACGGTGATCAATCTCAGCGTTAAGTAAACCAAATGCAAAATCAAGATAACTGATTTGTTGTTGCTGGGCGCTGATGAGCAGATCATTCATGACCCCACCTGCACCGGTAAGTTTGAGTTGCCTTGCAAGGTTACAAAGGTTTTCAGTTTTTGTTTCCATAGTCAATAAAGGATTTGTTTATAATCTGATATACTGCTGGTTTGCGGCTTGATTTTATACTTGCTGTTCTGAAGAAGTTGAACCTCTTTATTTGATATTGGAGGATCCTGCGCTGCTTGCTTGAGAGAAAGCAACATGGGTTCAAAATCAGCAGCCCTGGGTAGGTTATTTTCGAGACAGTAAATCAGGGTTTCGTCCATTTCTTCTTTTGTATATTTTTCCCCTGCTGATGCAACCATGTTAATCTGGTCACGTGTATAACGAGGCATTTGCTTGTGTATATTTTCGAGGTAACCGGCGGCCTTAGCCTGATCGGTGAACAACCCGGTGACTTGAGCTATGAGTTCCTTTACCTTTTTGCTATGATCGCGTTTATGGTTATTGTTTCGGACTTGCTGGCCTTTCAGCAGTGATATCTCATGCCGGGCAATTTCATCTCCGCCGATATTACAGATGGTCAGGCAATCATTTTGCTGCCGGACAAGTACTTCTGTTTTTGGCTTCCGGAACGTACCATCCGGAACCGAGTAAGAACTGCCCTTGAAATGGATAACATTATCTTTTGTTACATTGTATGGATGATTATCCCGTGTAATAGCAAATGGTTGTTTCAAAGGGATCAGATGCACTTTTTCCAGTTCCCATTCCTGCGCTGGTATTCTCAATGTAGTAGAATGTACCTTGGCATTTGCAGTGCGGCTCAGCCAGGCGATCGCCTGGTCGTTGAGTACCGGAATACTATAATAACTTCGGCCGCGAAGAAAGTTGTACTTGATGTATTTTATTACATTTTCTACTTTTCCTTTGCTTTGAGGATCTCTTTTGCGACAGAAGCGCAACGTGAATGGCCGGCTTTGACAATAGGAGCGGAAAGCCTCTGTGAAGATCAAATCGCCTTTGTTTTCATCCACCAACAGCACTTTGTCCTGATCATAAACAAGCTCATGAGGATATCCGTCAATGAATTCAAAAGCAGCTTCGTGCACTGCAATCGCTGTTTCAGCGGTAAATGGATGCTCGTTAAAAAACACAAACTTGAAGCGTGAGCGCGACAGTACCATGGCAAAGAAGTAAACTTTTTGTCGATGGCCATCAGCATCTGTCATATTATATTCTCCAAAGTCGATCTGAGACTGCTGGCCGTAAGGCAGCTGCTCAACCTGGCTGAACTCTCTGGTATCAAATGTTTTTAGCAACTGATGTTTGTTGCGAACATGCACTACGAAGTTATAAACTGACTTGATGCTCACGTCGGGAAAATCCGGGTAATGTTCTTTCAACCAGTCGTGCACCTGTGCAGAGGAAGCCTCAAGACAAAGCTCCAGCCGGCTCTTGACATAACTCTCATAGGGTTCAAGTTTCTTTGTCCTTGCCGACAATTGCTGTTGAAAATCCAAATACTCTTGTTCGCTCATTGCTAACAACTTTTTTACCGTTCGCGTGTCCATTCCCAGGAAGGAAGCAATCTGTGGTGGGGTCATTCCGTTACGGTGTTGATGATGTAACTCGTGATACATAATCCATTTATTATCAAAATTTTTCATAGCTGACTGGTTTGGTTTAGACACCAAAAGTCAGAATAATTTCTTTGAGGCTTTTTAAGAGCAAATTGGCCATGGCCAATTTGCTCTTAATCCTCCAACTTTTCTTTTAAATGG